>JAAUYJ010030761.1_pt1 | contig 18265 bp, 22 predicted proteins | sample 7278031 | NCBI WGS metagenome assembly JAAUYJ01 (sample SAMN14350222, study PRJNA611818) | marine sediment metagenome | isolation source: surface marine sediment (1.8m) | place: French Polynesia: Moorea | collected 2018-08 | reverse complement strand
GTCCAGTGTGACTTACGCAGCTACTGGTGGTCGATCGCTCTATCCGGAGGGGCCGCTCTCGCAAAGAAAAAAAACCAAAGGCAATCGTACGTCCAAACCCAATTCGCCGCCCTGTCTTTTAAATTCTTTCATACCTTTCGAATTTCCTTTGCTTTTTATTCCAATATAACATCCTCATGAACAAATAAATTCGGCGAATTCCCCTCGTATTAACACGATTTGTTTATATTGCACCTCGTTAAACACGAACACAAGGAGCACCCCGCTTGCTCAATGCTTGTTAGCAGCTAGAGAAAGAGGGAGCCTTGATTCCCAAAATAGTCCCTTGGATAGAGCCCCCCTCTTCTGTCTCTGCCCACAACTAGGGAGAGAGTAAAGGTCGAACATGCATTATTGAGGTAAGTGAGCGCCGGCTCTCTCTATCTCATGTCGCTCCATCGGGATGTTTTTGGCGGACACAGCAGGAAGGAGAGAGATACTGGCCAGAGACACATTAGCAGCCCTCACCGTCGTTTCCAGACGGCGGAAAAGGAGACTTGCATTTCAGCTCCACATGTGGATTTTTTCCATCTTCATTTATTGCAATATGCATGTAGTCTGAAGAAGAGCAGAGTAAGGCTTTTCCCTCCTCCGGGAAAACTAAGGATTCAAAGCATAAAGGAACCGCCGCCGCCTCCTCAGAGCTCCCTCGCCCCCATTTCGAAATCCGAGGGTTAAATAAGCTTGCTCTGAGAAAGAGACAGCCAATGCGCATGTGTGGTGTGGCATGGCGAGGATATGAGTGCTGCGCGGCCACTCCCTTTCCACATCCTCCGCGGCGGCCGCGGCCGCGCTTTCGTTTCCCAGAGGAGAGAGCTCCGAAATCGAACTCCCCAGAGAGGGAAAATAGAGAAAGAGAAAGGAGTCACGCACGCACACGAGGACGCGAAGCCGCCGCTCTGCTTGCCATTCGATTGGCGTATGAGGGAGAGGCTGTTGTTGCGTGGGAGGGAGGCTGAGGCCGTTTGAACGATCGAGGCTGCGCAGTGAGGACGGAGGTCCATGTGGGGGAGGAGGAGGAGGAGGAGGAGGGCGAGGCTCTCGCCATGAAAGTGAATGGCATTCTGGGCGAGGAGGAGGAGAGGGCGATGGCGAAATCGGCCTTGGCGAGGAGGACCGAACCGTGAAGACTGACCCGTGACCATGTGTTCAGCTCCCGACGGGGAAGGAGACGGAGGCGAATCCCTGCCCAGCGACCGCCTCCACAGGTGTCCTCCTCAGTCCTCCTCCTTCCACTACTTGGAGGAGGAGGAGGAGGAGGAGGTGCTCGGTAGCGGTGGCCGGCCGCTAGACGTAATGTTCCTCGTACAGCAATGAATTATTACGTACTTGAAGAATTGGCCACTTGTGAGAGAAAGAGGAGGAGGAGTGCCTGAGGGGACACGTGTGGATGACTGAAATTACGTCGGTGTGACTTATACAGAATTGCCTTGACCGGAGAAACTCTGTGTACAACACGCAAGAGGAGATGTCGGCAACAGCAAGATCATTGTCACTTCTTGCCACGGTGTCATTCCTCCTCCAGATGTGAGCCCGGCGATAGCATAAGGTAAGAGAACGAAAAATTCCCCACTTTCCTTGTATCTCGGGAAAAATCTATCAAACTTCGCCGGTTTTCCTGTTTTCCCGCTGTTGTTTGACACGATTTTCCTCCAGCAAAAAAGGGGGGAATCCAGAAATGATGCATCATCGATTGGGGTTGTGCAGGAAGCATTGATTTTGGGAAAAGTTTTTTTCGCTGGCTCCCCTCCGCTTCCTAAGTACTGTATAAAAGGGAGAAGGAAAAGCGCCCGTCGCTTTAATAAATCAGGGGGAGACCTTGGCGGGAAGGCGACGGCGGAGCTTGCTAGGATCGATTTTTTAAAAGCAGGATCGTACACAACGTGCTGCACGTACATTATACCGAGCACGCACGCTGAGTCTTTTTTGCCACCTCATATCCGCCAAAAAGCACAAAGTCTCTTTTACACGTGCTGAAATAGAGCAAACCTCGTTGAAAAAGAGTAAGTAGAGAAAGTGCCGCGTAATTGAGGTAAAAAGAGAAAAGTGACGCTAATGCAAAGGTAGATTCCCGTAATTCAATTAAAAATTAATTCCTGCTTCCGAGCCCGACCGATCTGAAAGGCGGTGACCGTTTCGTACGTTTAATTTTGCATTTGCGGTCCGCCGTTTTCCTGCCCGCCATTTCATCCCACTTTTTTCAAACTACGCACCTCCCTTGATTGCATTGCAGTTTCCCCGCGGCGGAGGAGGAGCGACGAGCTTGAGTCACCAGAAAAGCAAGGATTTGGCAGACAGCTTCCACCATGGAGATGATGCGGGCCAAGAGTCCGGAGGAGGAGGCCTCCGCCGCCGCCAATGGACACCATCAAGAGGACGCGCAGTCGGCCTCGCCTTCCTCGGCGTCGTCAAGGTCTTCCACTTACTTCGTCCGCAAGCCCTGCCGCATCCCCTGGCGCGGCGCCCTGGCCCTCCTCGGAGGCTTCCTCATCCAGCTCACCCTGGGCTCGTTCTACTCCTTCGGGAACATGATGACCTACATGACTTCGTACATGAGGTGAGAGCGAGTGCGAAAGGCGTGATAGGGCATCAAATACATAGGAGGAGGAGCAGAAAAAAATGCTGACGGGGAGGGGAATTCGATATCACCCCGATCCAATCCCATATTTTCCCAAACATAATACCCTGCAGGAATTTCTCGGGGTTTTTGTCAAAAGGGCAGACGGGTGGTACGTGTAATGTGCCCCGTCGGCATTCCAAGAAGTCCCCTTCATCGAAATGCCGGCATAACTGCTTTTGAGAAAGAATGGAAGACGAGAGAAAGAATGCAATTTGGGGCAGTAATATGTGCCGCCTCCTTTCCAAACCCTTTTTAGGGGAACACTATTGTGGGAAGCTATGTAATACGTATTTTTTTCTTGTGCTTTTCCCGATTCCTACCGGTACTTTTGTTTTTGATGCTGTTTCTGATGCTGGCATTCCTTTTTCCTGCTGTTGTTGCTGCGTTTTTTATGGCATTATTTTTGCTGTTCCCGTTTCTGTTGTTGCTGGATGTTTTTACTGCTGGCATCATTTCTGCTGAAGATCCCGTTTCTTCTGCTGCTGTTTTTGGTAGCTGGTATCATATCGCTGCTGCTGCCCCAATGTTTGCTGCTGTTGTTGTTGCTGCTGCTAGTATCACTCTATCACATTTGCTGCTGCAGTTCCCGTTTCTGCTGTTGCTGATTTCATTGCTGTTGTTTTCCAATGCCGTTCTCTTTCCCACGCGCAGGATATTAAAAATATTCAATCCAAAGTTATATGTTACCGCAGGAAACACGGCGCGCCCGACCTTACGTACGGCGACTTCATCGTGGTGCAGTCTGTGTGGGGCATGACCCAGGGCGCCGTATTCCCGCTCTCCGGCTTCATCATCCGCTGTATCGGCCGCCGCGCCGCCATGGTCGGAGGGTGCGTGGTGTTCAGCGCCGGCGCCGCCCTCACTCACTTCACCATAGGCAGCGGAAACGTGTGGCTGGTGGCCCTCACCTACGGCTTCGTCTCGGCCCTCGGCCAGGGCGTGGCCCTCATACCCACCATGACCATCGGCATGCGCTGGTTCCCGGAGCGTAAGGGCATGGCCATGGGCATCGTGGTGGGAGGCTTCGGCGGCGGGGCCTTCATCTTCAACCAGATCCAGACGGCCATCCTCAACCCTGACAACGTGGCCGTCGACCCCGAGACGCTGTACTTCACGGACGAGGCGCTGCTGGACAGGGTGCCGGACCTCATGCTGGTGCTGGCGGGGATATACCTGGCGGTGGAGATGGTGGCATGCGCAATGATCACGGAGCCTCCCCCGAGGTGCGGGCTGGGAGGAGACGGGGAGGGGTGCGGGGTGAAGGACAACTGCGGAGGAGGAGAGGAAAAGGCGGAGAACGGCAAGTCGTGCGTCAACGGCGCCGCGCTCCCTGCGCCGTCCTCCCCCGCCAGCCGGGCCTCCTCCCGCCAGTCCTCCTTCTCGCTGCGGAGGAGGAGGAAGAAGGACGACTTCAGCTCAGAGGTCAGGATATCGCCCAGGCAGGCGCTCAAATCCAAGGAGTTCTACATACTATGGATCACACGGTAAATTAACACCAAAAAAACAAAAGGTGCACTAAATAATTGGAGTTTTTCTTTCTTTAGTTTTTCTGTGGTCTTAGTGACCCAGACGATCGCCGGCTTTTACAAGACGTTCGGGCAGACCTTCATCCGCGACGACCACTTCCTGTCCCTGGTGGGCGCCGTCTGCTCCATCTTCAACTGCACCGGGCGCCTCTTTTACGGCATGCTGATGGACCGCACCACTTACCGCGCCGCCATGACCACGGAGACCGTCCTCCTGGCCGCCCTCCTGGCCTCCCTCATCGCCACCGCCCAGCTGGGAAAGGTGGCCTTCGCCGCCTGGGTCTGGGCCATCTTCTTCACCTTCCCCGGCACCTACTCCACGCAGCCCGCCGTCACCACCCAGACGTTCGGGCACAAGCACGGGGGCGCGATATACGGATTCCTCTTCACCTCCGACATTGTCAACAACCTGCTGGTGGGCGGGCTCAGCAAGCCCGTGCTGCAGGCGCTAGGGTGGGCGGGACTGTTCTCCATACTGGCAGGGTATGTGAAAAAACTCATTTCCTTGTACGGTTCTCCCAAATAAAAAATGTCGGTCTGTTTGCAGATTCGCCGGCCTTGGCACTCTTGTGACCTGCCTCTTCCCCTGGCACCCTACCCCTCAGTCCATCCGGACGAGGCTGGGTCTGGACAAGGACAAGTACGACTTTGCAGAGGCAGATGACGAAGACGACGATAGCGAGAAGAAAGGAGGAGGGGAGGTCGTTATAGTAGCAGAAAAGAAGGCCAAAGGGATCGCCGAAGAGAAAATTGCCAGTGAAAGTTTAGTCACCGACAAGGACAAGCCTCTCCTGCAGCAGGAGAACAACACTCAGGATGCCGACTGAAATATGTAGCAGCACTCCTTAGGTAGCAAAAAAGTCACAAAGAAAGGCCCATATTTGGCCGAAAGTCACCACAGCACGCAAAAGCAAAAGCTATATATACTGTAACAGTATAACATTTTTCCAAACGAGCTCAAATTCTAATTTTCTTTACTTTCTTGTACCTATTTACCGATTACGGTATAGAATGATACTGATAGCAACTTGCCTTTAATTGTGTAGTAACGGAGATCATAGGAGACAGTAACTTCAATTCCAAAGATTTACGAAAACCTCAAGTTTGAAAGACACCACGATTAACAAAAAGAGGCCGTCAAATAAAAAGACGTCACTTTCATATACTGTACGGTAGTACATACTTTGCTCCGCGAATTATTCATGTTGGATGCTTGCATTTTAATCGAAAGAATAAGTGCCAATCGACTAGATAGATCAGTAGAAAATTGTCATACTCTTGGATCACAAATATCACATGGAGTTCTTGATTTGAATGCAAAACATGCCTCGGGGGAAACGCGAATCCGCCGAGGAGGAGGTGCTCGACTGTTCCTTTCGCTGCCTCTCCGTGATGCCGTCCTCCCTGAACGGCCTGGCCAGAGCCTCGAAGCCCACGCGGACAGTCTCGCTCAGCAGCTCGCACCTGAGCTCGAAGAGGGCGGAGACGGCCGAGGAGAAGTCTGCGCCCGCGTCGACGTTGTTCCTTGCAGAGGAGTTTGAGTCCCTGTGGAGGTGGAGTAGCTCCGACCCCGACTCGAGGCAGGAGCGGAAGAGAAGGTCCCACTCAGGTCGGGAGAAGCGGAGGAGGTGCCTCAACTGGTTTTCATCTGTACGTGTAATTTGTGAATTTAGCAAAACAATTACAGATGAAACTCATTGCTTCCCTCTTTGTGAACCAAATAAAGAAATCTCAATTCTTTTATCAAAACTTGCTTTAGTAGAGCGCATACCTGACACTACCAGCTGAGCGTCTGTCGTCTCGTCAGAAACCCTGAACAACCCGCTGCAGATTCTGACCGCTGTTGACTCCCCAGAGGACGATGTCGATGATGCAGAGGCGGCGTGGCAGCCTGGAAATGTGCACCTGCCGCCGCGGGCCAGTCTCGAAGAGCAGGCCTGGCAAGATAGGCTCAGGGATACCTTTACCACTCGCTCCAACGTCAGGTTGTACCAGTGGGCCTCGACGGAAGATACATTGCTGGGGGAAATGGGGATTTGAACGGTAGTTACCAATCGGATGTTTAGAGAAAGACGAAATTTCTCTTTTTGAAAACTCACCTGCTTCTGTACAGATCTCCCAAGAGCGCTTCCCTGGGCGGTACCTTTGTCCATGTCCCTGCGGTCCCGTCCCCCAGGTAAGAGACGTTGGTCAGGTCGGTTGGCACCAGGTACGGGTGGCCCTTCTTCGAAACCACCTGCCTCACGTTTCCCAGCCTCAGCACGGACCCGACCACCATGCCCAGCGGCATCAGCACGCCCAAGGTATTGTTCCTGGAGGTGTTGGAGAGATAGAAGGATACTGTATCCCCGGCGGGGGAGTCGCCGAAGCTCCCCTTCTGCTTCAGTTTGACATGGCACACGGTCGAGCGGGGTAGGATTCCGATGTCCTGGTCCAGAGTACAGCTCTTGCTCTTGCTCCTGTCGAAGCTGTCGCTGAACTTGTTCTGTTCGAACCATCTCTCCGCCACCTCCGCCTCCACCGTGATAAGGCTCATCCCTCCCGGGGCCGAGCCCAACTCGCCCAGCTCGTAGGCGGAAACGGCATCCATGTCCCTCCTTCCCTCCGCCGTCATGGAGACGTCCACCTCCGCCACTTTGTTCCGAACCGCCCCCGCCTGCAACTTGAACTTGGATCCGGCCGGCAGGGACCTGTGGCCAAAGAGCTCGGAGACTGGGAAGTTGAATCTCTTGGCGGTGACATCGTTGCTCCTCCTCGCCAGCAGCGATACTCTGAGTGAAGATCCCGTGTCGGACAAGCTAGGGCCGCTGCAGTTCAGGACCGTCCACCAGTCTTCTCCTTCCTTTTCCTCCACATCCATTTTCTCTTGGTTGGACTTCCGGAACAAGGTCTTCACCCTCTTGGGTATCACGTAGAACCGCTCCCAAGCTGCACCCTTGACTCCACCTCCGTCAAACCACTCCAGTACACCTGAGTACTCCAAGACAGCCACCGTCTCGTTCACAGCCCCTCTGGCCTCCGTTTCTGAAAGGCACACGACCAGACTTCCCTCCTCGCTTTCCAGCCTGTACTGCCCCGAGGCGGCGTCCGCCGACAAGTGTCCGAGCAAAATCGGAGGACCAGCGTCGGCGGCGTCGGCGAAGTCCACCTTGCACCACGTCAGGAGCTCCCCCTGCTTCCTCCGCTGTTTCAGCACTTCCCTCTCTTCCCTCAGCCGCTCCAGGATCTGCCTGCAGGCGTCTCCATTGGATGTGGACAGTCTCATTAGGTTCGCACCAGGTGGGGGAGCGTTGACGATGGGACAGAGGCGGTGGAGGGGATCACAGAACTCTTGCAGCAGGGACCTCTCGTTCGTCGAAGAAAATACTGCAAATGAATTGGTATACTTTTGGTAGCGTGATTTAAATTAGAATTGTCAGCTAAGAAACGTACCCTTCTCACATAAAGAACTGCATGTTTCTTGCAATAGGTTGCGGCCCGCTTCCTTCTGCAAGAGCCTCGATCTTATCGATGTGTCCTTCACTGAGTGCAAGAGCCACCGCCTCGTTCTCAGGAGGGACAGAATCGTCCCAAAGTGGCAGTTGGTGCTGAGAGCCACGTCCACCACCGTGTCTCGCCCGAAGGCCTGGTTTTCTTCCTTACAGTGCAGAGAAGAAGACGGGTCTCCGTCCTCCACTTTGAGGTGGGATCTTGCACAGAGGACTAAAGCCACTGAGGACGACCTTGAAATTGAAATATGTTTTGCATACAAAACAAATGAGAAATGGTCCTAAATACTGTACTTTGCCAAGTCGTAGCTCCCCGCCGCGATTTTCTGCGCGTGCGCCCCCACCACGGAGACTTTCTGCCCGGTGGCTATCCTCCTGACGTTGGTGATGTGACATAGGGCGGTGGCCACCAATACGGCACGCTTGTTGAGCACCACCACGCCGCTGGTGGAGTCGCAGTCGTTGGTCACCACCCCCTCGAAGTAGAGATGGGGAGAAGCGGAGTTGCCAGAGTCCGGGAGGAGGGGCCTCGACGGACTTGCCGGAGGAGGGGACAGCACCTTCACTGTGGACTTGGACGTGGCACGGAACAGGGAGCCTTCAGGGGATGCGGAATCTGGCAAGGGAAAATATCCACGAGTTCAAAATGAACTCATGATTAATGACCTGGAAAAACCCTTGCTCACTCTTGATTTTCCTGATCCTTGTGACGACGACGTCGCAGCCCACAAACTTGTCCTTGTCCTTCTGCAGGAAGTGCCAATCTCTGAGCTGTATGGGCACCACCAAGTGGACGACCTCGGAGTCCGAACCGGTCTTCTTCTCCTGAAGGGTCAAGAGGAAGCACTTTGTGCCGCTCATGTACAGGACGTGGCTGAGGGCGGTTAAGCGACCGCGGAAGCCTCGGCTCGCACTGGAGGTCGAGGAGGTCGAGGAAGGACCCGGAGACGACATGGCCTTGAACGACCTCGCAGTCGCAGTGCGCGCACACCAGAGTTCAAATTTGGAGCCTTCTTTTCTTATTTATTTTCCTAATGTACTCAGCTGACTGCGCAGAATGGACTTTGTTCCACTGCGCAGCCCGGAAAAAAGTGCCGATTTTCGGCAGCTGATTATTTTTAGGAAGCTTTTCGGCCGCGTTGGACTTGGAGTTTTGGACTTGAACCTGCTGAACATTTATCAGGATCACCTGCTATTCGTCTCCTACACTTCGTAATACCATGTCTGCGGCAGGCTCCTCCCAGGGCCCTTCCTCGGCCGCTGCCGGCGGCGGGGAGTCTCAGGTGATCTCCGGGTTCCGGGCTCAGCTTGCGCAGTTGTCCTCCGGTTCTGTGGCGCACCGCGACCTGAGCGATCGCTACCGCGGCGTCCTGTCGGCCATCTGCCAGCTGACGGAGGGCGACCTGGTGGACGGGCTCAAGGTCTTCGTGGAGGCCATCGTCAACGAGAACGTCTCCCTCGTCATCTCCCGCCAGCTCCTTTCCGAGGTTGGCGCCCGCCTGGCGCAGACGCAGGACGACGCCGTCTCCAAGGCCGTGTCGCACCACACCCTGGAGATCGTGCAGCCCAGGGTCATCTCCTTCGAGGACCAGATCGGCGCCATCCGCCAGCACCTGGCAGACATCTACGAGCGGGAGCAGGCTTGGCGGCAGGCCGCGCAGGTGCTGACCGGGATACCCCTGGAGAACGGGCAGAAACAGTACTCGGTGGACTACAAACTGGAGACGTACCTCAAGATTGCCCGTCTCTATCTAGAGGACGAGGACCCAGTGCAGGCGGAGGGATTCATCAACCGGGCGGCGCAGCTCCAGACGCAGACCAAAAACCCCGAGCTGCAGATCATCTACAAGGTCTGCCAGGGGAGGGCACTGGACTACAAGCGCAAATTCATCGAGGCGGCTTCGAGATACAACGAGCTGTCGTACAAAGTTAGCATCCACGACTCTGAGCGGCTGACGGCGCTGCGGAACGCCGTTATCTGCACCGTGCTGGCCTCGGCCGGGCAGCAGAGGAGCAGGATGCTGGCCACGCTTTACAAGGACGAGCGGTGCCAGCAGCTTCCAGCATACAACATCTTAGAAAAGATGTACCTCGACCGCCTCATCAAGAGGTCGGAGCTGGAGGAGTTCTCCTCTCTGCTCCAGCCCCACCAGAAGGCCACCACGGCAGACGGATCAACCATCCTGGATCACGCCGTTATCGAGCACAACCTCCTCGCCGCCAGCAAGCTCTACAACAACATCACCTTCGAGGGTCTAGGCGCTCTGCTGGAGATCCCAAGTATACAAAAACTTCATCGAATTTTTTCTACTTTATTTGCTGATTTTATTTTTCTTGTGTTTCTTTCAGGCGAGAAGGCCGAGCGCATCGCCAGCAAGATGATCACTGAGGGCCGCATGCACGGCCACATCAACCAGATCGACTCTATCGTCCACTTTGAGTCTCGCGGCGCCATCGAGACGTGGGACAGTCAGATCCAGGGGCTCTGCTTCCTCGTCAACGGCATCATTGAGAAGATCGCGGCGGAGGAGCCGGAGTGGCTGGCAAAGTACGAGCAGAAGCAGGTGGAGGCTGCGCAGCAAAAGGAGCAGCAGCAACAACAACCTGCATCGTAGGATGGAGAAGACCACATGTGTTTAGTTGTGTACCAGTACCTACTTGTCGTTGAAGCGCATCGCGAAACAAAATAAATAAAGTTATTACCTGCTTTTCTACATTCACCGACAAAAAAACCCATTGCTCATTTCCCTGTGTTTCTTTATTTTTCCCCTCAGTCCTTTTCCATGGCGTCCTGCCTGTCCATGGCCTCGGCCTGGAGAAGAGTACCACCCCACCTTCCCCATGCCAACATCGCCCTCTTGCCTGGAGGAGGGATCTTCTGCAGGGCCAAGCAGCACTCGGACGCCTCTGGAGAGGACGTCAAAGCCCAGCAGGTCCTGTGGGAGGAGCTCCGGCAAAAGAACCACGGCCACCCTTGGCTCACCTGGGACTCTTCCCGGGCGGGGAGGAGGAGGAAGAGCCAGCTCCTGCTCGACCTGAAATCGCATCCCTCGCCTCCTGAGCTGGAAGACAACTTGCGCGCTGGCAAAGGCAGACCGCTGGAAAAGCGCCTGCTGAGCCACTTCCTCAAGAGGTGCTACAAGATGGAAAAGCTGGAGCAGCGTCACGTGAGGCAGACGGAGGCAGCGCTCATGTTCAACTTGCCCAGGGAAGAACTGGAGCTACGAGGAATCGCACTATTTGGCCTTCAGGTATGATAAAATAACTTCGTATAAAAATAATTGTTTTCTTATCAATTTTGATCTGCAGCTTGATACTGGGCATTGGCGCTTCCGTGAGGTAGGCAAGTTGGACATTCGCCTCGTCCTCCGTAAGGACATGGACCAGGCTGTGGCCTCCAGGTCCTTTCGCGTCGGAAAACTGGTGGAAGTGGTCTTAGCGGACGATGAAAAAGACGACGACGGCTTCGATGGTACCCTGGAGTCCGTCCTGCGTCGTCCCTTTTCTGATAGATGGAGGCGGGTGATTGGCACCATCAGCGCCGTGCACGAGTCCTCCATCCACGTCAGGGTAGACACGGTCTCAAACTTCCTCGCCCACTCCCTCACCTCCCCTTCTTCCTCGACTTCAAGGAAGAAGACGTTCGTGTACGTGACAAAGAAGGGTGAGGACGACATCTTCGTCAGGTTGCTGATGAATCTGGACCGGACCCTGCAGAGGGCCGAGAAGAAAGGGCCAGGCCAAGTAGCCAGGAGCGCACTTCCCAAAATGTACGCTGGCATGCAGACGGACGATTTTGCCAAAGGAAGTGAACTTCCTCCACCCCCAACCGCCAGGCCCGTATTTTTCAACCCCAACATGGACGACTCCCAAAGGGCGGCTGTGGAGAACTGCGTAAAATCCGAGGAACGCGTGACAATCATTCATGGTCCACCAGGTAAATTTGTGAAAGAAACAAAACCATTATGAAAAAACAATTTCTAGACATGAGGCTCCTTTTTGCACCTTATAGGCACAGGTAAAACAACGACGCTGGCTGCGGCCGTCTTGGCTTTCCTGATTGAGAACCCGTCCCACCGAGTCCTGGTGAGCTGCCCGTCCCACGCTGCCTGCGACGCGGCCACCCTCGCCATACTCAAGCACTGGCCAGTCAGCGAACTGGGGGAACCGCACAAGGGAAATGTGGTACGTATGCCTAATATAACTACAATGCTTAAGTGTAATGATTATTTCTAGCGTCCGAATTATGCAGATTCGCTTGGGCAGCGAGCTCCGCCTGACGGTCCCCTCCTTGTCCCCATTCCTGGCTAGCAACACGGACTGCGACGAGTCCGACCAGGCCCGGGACGTGGACCGCCGCCTCCGCGCAGAGCGAAGGGAACTCCTCGGTAGCAGCGACCCCGGAGACCCAGGCGCGGGGGACCTCCTCCGTTCGGTGGAGGAGCTTGAGCGTGACCTCTTCGCCCTGCGCATGGAGGTTGAGTTTGTGGCCATGAAGAGGGCGAGGGTCGTCGTCACCACCAGTCTGTCGGCGCAGCAGAGGAGGGTATCCACCCTGCTGAGGGGAGGGCACTTTGACTTGGTCTGCCTGGACGAAGCGGGGTTCTCTACCGACGGGGACGTGGCAAGCATGTTTTCGGAAGCCAGGAAGGTCGTGCTGAGTAAGCAAAATGTACCATAAACTACCATTGAAGATACTGTGGGAAAGTGATGTAGTGAACTTTCAAATATCAATTTTCAGGCGGCGATCCCCTCCAGCTTCCCCCCGTGGTGGTCTCCGACCAGGCCAAGAAGGAGGGCTACGACATAAGCGTGCTCGAGCGCCTCTCCGGAGCCCTGCCCGAACGGGTCAACCTGCTGACGACCCAGTACCGCTCCAACAGCCTCATCGCAGGGTGGAGCTCCAATTACTTCTATCAGGGCAAGGTTGCCTCGCACCCGTCAGTCGGCAAGATGCTGCTCAGAGAGCTACCAGGGGTGTCTCAGGAGGACCTGCTAGTGACGAGGTCGCCGGTGCTTTTCGTTGACACCAGGTAAGTTGCTTCTCTTCATCATTTAATAATCCATTGAGTATTATTTATACTAATCTTTTAATTTTTTTTCAGGGGTCGAAACTACTCCGAGGAGGCGGACCCTTACAGCAGCAGCGGGGCGGACGAGTCGATTGCCAACTACAGCGAGGCCTTCTTGGTGGAGGAGCTTGTCAACAGGCTTCTTTCGTTGGGCGTTCCCCCCTCCGCCATTGGCGTCATCACCCCGTACTGGGCCCAGGTGGCCACGCTACGATCCCTCCTCTGGGCGGTGGACGGACGCGCCAGGGGCATGGAGGTGCGCACGGTGGACGGATTCCAGGGGAGGCAGAAGGAGGTCATCGTCCTAAGCATGGTCAGGAGCAACCAGGCCAGGGAGGTCGGCTTCCTGGAGGACACGAGGAGGATCAACGTCTCCATAACCCGGGCCAAGAAGGCCTGCTTCATCGTGGGGGACTCTGAGACGCTCAACAGCGACCAGGGACTCAGGAGCTTCATAGGCTACTGCAAGGCAATCGGTGCCCTAGTGCCAATTACGGCTGTGCTTCCCCAATATCCTACCTAAACACTTGACCAATGCGGGAATCAAAGTTGTTTTTGTCACTGCCACATTTTTTATGTCACTCGTTACGATAATGAAAATGCATCGTATCAATAAATCATATCACAATTTAATGGCTTTTTTGGGGGAAAGCCGTAATAAGCACATTCCCTCTCCGACGACAATCACGTTAGTTTCACCCGTCTTTCCGATCCATGAACACATTGCCTGGATGTCAGCCACGTCGACCGCGAGCTGGCTGGCCATTTCCAAGCATGGCACTCTTGATTCTTCTTCTGAATCAATGTTCCACAAGGCCACTCGCTGGTCCACGGAACAAGATATGACGGAGCCTTCCTTTCCTGGTACTGCTATCAGCCCGGTGACCTGAGCTGCGTGACACGCTTTTGAGCTCAACTTCTTTGCCGAATTTGTGGCTTCCACAAGACACACATTTCCACCATCATCTCCTGCCAGGACTACACTGCCCCTTCGGCGCGAAAGGGGTACCCCGGCGACTGAATTGATCCCCGACCCGTTGGACCTCAGCTCCCACAGCATGGAAAGTTCACCCTCTGGCGAGAGACGCCAGGCTCGCAAGAAGCCGTCGGTACTGGATGTCAAGACGTCGCCATCGTTGACGTCGGAACAAACTCTCAGGAAGCAGTGATTGATACAGGCGCTCTCCGCCACAAGCTGAATGTCTCCACTGTCAGGATCTGCTCCGAAAACCCTCAGGATCCCATCCGAGCAGCCGGCGAAGATGACTACTTTGCTTCCTTCCTTCTGATCAGGGATGATTTCGACGTCGGTGTATCGCACTTCCGTGTCGTGCACGATCTCGTGGTCCCTCCAGACCTTCTTCCTCCTCTTGTCAGTCCCCTTCAGCCGGTGGGTGGACAGCTCAGAGACGATCAGTCCTTTGCACTTTTTTCTGCTCTGCAGTCTCCATAGCTTCATTTCCGCTCTACCTCCGGCAGTGACCATGATGACTTCGCCCTTCCTCCCCTTTGACATTGAGATACTCTTGACGCTGGAAATGTGACTCTTCAGCACCTCGACGATTCTCCAGCTACTGTCTCCGCCTGTGAGAATCTCCCGTATCTGAACGGTGCCGTCTTCCCCGCCCGTGGCGACGTAGTCACTCGGCCCCAAACTGAAGTGCTCCACCGCGTTGATGGTCTTGGAGTGCGCCCCCGACCTCACTTCAGAACGGATAAGCTCCGAAAGAGGAAGAAAGGTGGTGAACAACTTTTGGTCCTTGATGAAGGAAAATCGTGCTTGACTTTCTTCCAGGACAGCAAAGTCCCACGACCTGTGCCCTCCTCCGCACTCCGCCTCCAGCACCTCCCTCCTCTCGCCGCAGCTGTAGGTAACGAAGTTGGCGGACCTGAAGCCCAGCAAGAGGGTGTCCCCGCGGAAGGGGAGGAACTCCTCCACCCAGGGCACCGGCAGACGGACTCGGCTCAGTCTCCGCAACTCTCCATCTCCTTCAATGTCGAAGACGTTCTGCATCCCGTCCCTTCCAGCGGTCACGACCAGATCTCCTCTGTCTTCGCTCCGGATGGCCCCTACGCCGTGAGAGCCGTGGGCCTTCAAGCTGGAAAGCAGTTCCCCGGTGGCGCTGTTGTAGCAGTGCAAGAAGCCGCTCCTGTCCCCCACGAGGAGTTTTCCTAGAGGCAGCAGCAGGGCACAAGACGGCCACCTCTGGTCTCCCGTCTTCTCCATGACCATGCTGCACAGGACGTTGCCCGTCTGGTAGTTAATGACTTTGAGCAAGCCGGAAGGTCCGCAAGTAAGACATACGGACTCGGACTCGTGGCCCAGCAGGTGAAGGGCAAAGACTTTCCCTTCGTAGACACTGTGTCTCTTCTTCGCAGTGCGTTCCCCAAATCTGTAAAGGACGACTTCGCCGACCAGGCTGCCAAAGACGATGTCGTCGCCCGTCGCCTCCATCAGGGCGTACTTGCCCAGTGAATTGTCTTGGAAACAGAGCTCGGCTTCGCCGTCGGGAGTCACCTTGAACACGCTCCCGTTCAGAGTGAGGCAAAGCAGGGATCCCGACTTTTTGTGTGCTCGTGTCAGCCTGGGAGGATTGTCCTGAGTCCAAAACTGTTTCACTGGCTGTTCGGTTGTCCCTCCGTCCCCGCTCGCCGCCAAGGAGAAGGATCGTATAAGACCCTGCTCTCCGCCGCAGAAGATTTTGGCTTTCCCGCGCTTTCCATTGACGGCCAGTGTCCACACCGAGGTGTGGGTCTGCTTCTCCTCCTTCTTCTCTCCCGTGTCAGGGTTCCACACTGCGATCCCTCCATCCTCGCTTCCGGTGACCAGCCGGCCGCCGCTCGAAGTGAACAGACTCCTGAAGACCCTCACCTTGTGCCCCCTAAGCACGTGCGACGGGATGACGGTGGCCTGAGAAAAGTCCATCTTTCCCTCTGGTCCGAAGTCCACCTTCCATAGTCGGGCTGTGCGGTCGTCTGAGGTGGAGCAGATGAGTTTCTTTTCTTTGCAGAAATCCACTGAGAATATGACCCCCTCGTGGCCTGTCAGGCGGTGAAGGACAGGCCGGTCTTCTTCAGCAGCATCTTTGCCCGTCTGCCAGATGACGATCTCTCTGAAGACCGTCCCCGCCAACACCGCGCCGGCGAACTCACAAGCCTCTGTTGGCAGCTTCAGCAGGAGGCCAGAGTATAGGATGCATTTTTCTTGGCAGGTTGTCGTTTCTACTTGAACACTTGGTGAAGTTGAGAGGGGAATCGTCAGCACTTTGTTGTGGGCAGTAAGCACTGCCAGAATATTTTCCGTCCTCCTCAGGCATGCCACAATCCAATCGTCTACCGTGCGCTGCCACGACACTTCCACAATTCTTTTCTCGTCGCAGTTCACTTCGACCACGGCCACGCTCTTTCCTCCAAAAACCACGATTTCTTGACATTTGGAGCTACACTTTCCTGGAGGTAGGATACCGTGGATGCTTGCGCCCTTGAAGATCCTCAGGGCGTCTCGTCGGCGCAGATCGTCTTGATCGCCGGAGAACAGCTCCAGCCTGCCGCCGACCGCGGCGAGGAGGAGTTCGCTGCCATCGCCTTCGCTGTCTAGGCCGCCAAGCGCCGTCACCCTCACGTCTGAGTGAATCTCCTCCAAAGCCATTCCTAGGGAGGAGAGAAATTATTGAGTCTAAATGTGACAGTTTCTTTTCTCTTCACCATTTTCACGCGGTGCACACGAATTAAATTAGAATTATATTTCGTAATTGGTTTGTCAAATGCCACACTTTGTTGTATTGAATCGGAGAAACAACTTTATCTCTTTCCGGGTCCCATGCCTCCCCTTCCCCTCATCCCTCCTCCCCTCCCCCGTCCTCTCCCGCCGGCCTTGGGCGGAGGAGACTTTGGCCTTAGGGACTCGATCCTGTCCGTGCACCCTGTGGTGAGCCCGTCCGAGTAGTGGCTCCTGAGGGTGGCCGGGTCGTAGTTGGACATGGAGAGTCCCTCGCCCAGCGTAAGCCAGCCGGGGCGGATGGTGCTGTCGCGCCCGAAGACGTGCAGCCGCCGCCGGCCGAGGCAAAAGTGCTCCACGATGTGGAACATCTCCACGGGCTTGTCCAGCGAACCCGGCTCGGCCTCCTCGTCGATGATGAGGTCAATGTCCACGTTGGCGTGGATGAAGTCGCCGTCGGTGGAGCGGCGGACCGTGCCCTTGATACCCATCAGGCAGTGTTCCTTAGAGCGCTGGAAGACTGCGCTTGGCTCCTGCACCTTCTTGCCGCGGTTTCGGTTGTTGGTCTGGATCCAGCAGATGTCCTCGCAGCGCCGGAACCCCCACGTCTGCAGACAGAGCCTGCCCAGGTCCAGCCCGTCGGAGGAGCCGCACCACAGGAAGACGAAGGCCCGGCTGGCGGCCACCTCACCCACGTCCAGGGCCATGATTTTGTCCCAGTCCCAGAAGCGCACGTTGGTCACACCGTTTGAGCGGGCGTACTCCTCCAGCGGGGGCTCGATCAGGATCACGTCGAACTTCTGGTCAAGGCTCTTGAGGTCAAACGACTAAAATATAGAGGAGAGAAAAAGAAAAAAACCATCTTCATACACCAGTATTCTTTCAAGAAATCCGTATTACCTCTAGGTCGCACTTGAGATACATTGGCGGGTGAGCCCTCTCCGCCACCAGGTCGTTCTTGAGCTTGATGAGCTCCCTCAGCTTTGGGTACTCCTCGAAGCGATCTGCCAGCCCCACGTCTCGGATGAAGTTCTGCGGGCGCTGCCCGGTGTCCACAAAGTTCTGGCTGTAGTCGTTGTGCGGGTTCATGGACTGGGTACCCTTGAGGAAGGCGGTGGAGTCGCGGAACTCCTGGCCCCCGTCGCCGGTGTCAGAGGAGTCCCTCGAACTCCTGACCGACCCGTCCCGTCGCGCACGCTTAACGTCCTCCTCAAAGCTCTCACTGGATGCTCCTCGGTTTCTCCGGTCCTCGGGGTCGACATCCTGATCCGGGAGCAATCCTGCACGGGATGACCCGGCGGCGATTGCGGCCCTGCTGGCCCCCGCCGGGGAGGTCCTCTTCTCCCCTAGCGCCGATGCCAGGTCTTCCACGCCCAGGGTGCTCTTCAGCAGCTCCTTGCGCACGCGGGATCGCTCTCGGGCTCTCGACAGGAGGCTGGACGAAGACATGATACGGATATGTAGCAGCCTTAAGTATAAAAATCGCCACTTCACCGGAAGAACCGGGAGGAACCGGGAAAAACCCGGAGGAACCCGGAGGAATCCGGCAGGGCAGGTTTTTTTGCAGTCGGCCTTTTTTGGCCTTTTCAGCTGTTTGTTTTGATTTTTCAACGAAATCAGCTGACGAAACTTTATTAGGGATACCGACAAATGAGTTTTTTTACATTTAAACACGCTTAAAAACAGAACGATATTAAATTCATGTTTTGCAATATCAAAACTCAAAGATAGACAAAAAAATTGTTTTCTAATATTTGGAAACAGATCGATACAAAAAATATTTTGAGCTCAAGTTTCTATCG
>JAAUYJ010156960.1_pt1 | contig 18365 bp, 31 predicted proteins | sample 7278031 | NCBI WGS metagenome assembly JAAUYJ01 (sample SAMN14350222, study PRJNA611818) | marine sediment metagenome | isolation source: surface marine sediment (1.8m) | place: French Polynesia: Moorea | collected 2018-08 | reverse complement strand
GGTTAAATTCGGTTAATTTTTTTGGCCAAAATTAAACAATCTATATATATAAAAGAGGCCTGTCTGTCTGTTTGTTTGTTTGTTCGGATTTGGAGCCCAAAGTACTGGATGGATATCAACCAAATTTAGCATGGGCCACCCCATGGGCCCTGTGGGTAACCTTGTAATACTTCTTTTGTCCCAGGGGGGGTACCGTATAATTTTGGAAAACATAAAAAAATCCAAACTTTCCCCATATGGTCTAAGACCAAGGGCGGAATACTTTTGCGGCACCTTTTGCGGCACCTTTTGCGGGTCAACGGGTTGTCAACGGGTTGGTTTAAAGGGCCGGGAAGCGGCCCGCACCCAGCTAGTACTAAACTAAACTAAACTGAAAACTCATTAGTTTATGTGGGAAAAGTATAGTTGAATGATTGAAATTTCGTGGCCATGGAGCAAACCGAATCCCCTATTGCAACCATTTCCGGCGGAGGAAGAATGGACCTTGGTGGCGGCGGAGGGTCAGAGGATTGCCGTCAGGCCTTGCCCACTCATCTACCCCAACTCAACCTCCTGAACCCGCTGTCCTGGGCCAAGGGAATCGTCTTTCGGCTTTTCGGGAGCCGGTCGCCGCCAGAATATCTCTCCGACATCCTCCCGCTGGCGGCCTTCTACAGCGACAACGAGGCCCGGTCCGCCTTCGTCGTCACCTTCGCTGCCCTGGTCCTCTGTCTGCTGGTCGTCTTCGTCTCCGAGATCAAGTCCAGGAGGGGCGTCGTCTCCGCCTCGGACCTTGTCCCCTGGAAGACGGTCTCCCTCTGCAAGGTGACCCCCTCCGACGTGGGCGGCGGAGGGCTTAACGAGCTGATCGAGGACGCCTTCTCCCCCGCGCGCCTGGCCGCCGTCTGCTTCGTCTTCGACTTGGTGCACGAGATCACCCCCATGGAGGCCCTCGTCCTCGTCTCCCTCATCAAGGAGCGGGCCTCCAAGCGCGGAGGGGTGCCGCTCTACTCTTTCGTGGAGAACCACGCCTTCTCCGTCGGATACCTCCTAGCCCTGGTGGGACAGGAGATCTACGCCACAGAGGTGTCGCTGGTGGGCAACCTGCAGTTCGCCGAGTCCTCCCGCTCCCTGTCCCTCTCCTCCAAGGACGCCGACTACTTCCACGACATAGACCTGAGCGAGGGTCGGATGCGGCAGGTGGCGGGCAGCGTGTACAGGGACAGGGTGAGCGAGTCTCGCGGCGAGGGCGCCGCAGGGCAGGTGGGGCGGTCGGGCGCCGCCTGGATAGGGCAGGAGGCTGTGGGGGCGGGGCTGGTGGACGGGGTCAAGAACTTCTACGAATTCATAGAGGAAAAATTTCCACACGCCTACGTCTACAAAGCCAAGAAGCGGTCGTCGGCGTCTTCTCCATTGTCGGGCGGGCAGCGTGGGGCGATCGGCTCTGACGGCATCCGAGGCCTTATCGATTGTTGATCTCGGACGTGTGCAGCAGCGCTTTTTTACGTGTCTACGTGAATAGTAAACGGACGTTGGCGTCAGAAACTTGGCGCGTAAGCGTTCGACGTACGAACTAGGAGCACCTTTTGTTGCAGCATTGTAGCATGAAACTCCTTTTTTATTGCAGATTCGTGGAGGAGGATGAAGAGTACGAGAATGTCGGAGACAGGTACATTTGCAGCTTGTCTTCTCAATTTACTCAAGTGCTCGAGCACGAAGAGCGCAAGTATTTTTTTGCTTTGCCCCTTATATCTCTTTATACTGTACTGTTACAGTTGCATGTCTTCCTTCTAATGTCCATCAGATATCACTGTGTGATATTCCGGTTGCCATTTCAACTATAGTATATTTCCGCCTGCTCTGCAGGCTCAATTAATAACATTCATTTAAGTACGTTCCTCCCACCTAGCACTTTCACTAGCTCTCCCCTCCAAGTACTTTAAACCGAGCATGAATATTCGTTCTACTTTCTGTAGGTGCGGTAGCTTGTACCCTGAGAGCAATTTACTCTTTCACCGGTGGCTTGAGCTGTCGTACTCTCAATCAGCTCAGACGAGGTACATTAATAAATGCCGTACTGTATGTTTTTGCGAACATTTTACTTTTCTAACCTTTTGCTTGATCTCCGTGCGAAAAAGCACCCACCTCGCCTTCTATCAATGAAATGGCTTATGTACGTATTCTACTTCTTTGTGCAGCCGGGACGTCTCTCGCGTGAGACACTTCACCTGCCGAGAAGAGTCCGAGGGATCAGAGGGCGCCGGAAGCAACAGCAGCTCCTGGATGGGCGCCAGGCCGAGGGACCGCAGCGAGCACTCCGACGGCTCCGTCGCCGACGGCGGAGCGGCAGTGGGAGGAGCCTCCGCCAGGGGGAGGAGCTGGGGAATCCGCTCAAAGCACAACAGGGACAGGAGCAGCGGAGACGGGCGTCCTCCGTCTGCGGACAGCAGCACGGGCAATATCCGGTTCAGCGTCCCGCTCCCTGGGTCGTCCGGGCGTCGTCCGCCGGGATCCGCCGCCATGAGCCCGGACAGGGAATCCGGGACGCCGTCCATCGTGTCTTCCCCTCCGCCTCAGACCTCCAGCGTATTCTCCACCTGCACCTCTCCCACCGCCGTCACCCAGCCGCACGTCGGCGGAGGGCAGCAGCAGCAACATCAGCGCCACCCTCCGCGGCGCAACGCCGAGAGCGGGAGGGTGTTCGACTCCGTCGTCTACAGCCCTGCCACCTCCTCCTCCGCGCGCGGGACTCCCTCCAGCGAGATGTTCTTCGGCTCTGGCAACACCACTCCCAGCTGCGCGGCATCCCCGCCGCCGCACCAATCGGGCTTCAGCTCGCCAATCTTCTCGCCGCCCATATCGCCGCCGCCGCTGCAGCAGATGACCACCGCCGCGAGGAGGCAAGACGGGAGGAGACACCATCATCACCAGCAGCAGCAGCAACACCTTGTGCTGCAGCCTGTTCCGCAGGCCGCCAAGAAGCTAACTCCGGAGCCTGAGGCACGCTCCTCCGCCCCGTCTCCCTCCGCCAGATCATCGCAACCGTCCAGACTGAGCACCGCATCCTCCGCCACAATGACTGCTTCTCGCGAGGCTGACACCACCGATGTCCGCCCGACTCCTTCCCCGGCCCCGTCTTCATCCACCATCGTGGCAGGAAATGTGGTCACTATCCAGGAGGCCACCCCCATAATGTCCCCCGCCACCATGTCCCCATCCCCCGAACCTCCTCGTCCCTCCGTCTCGTCCCGCTCCCTCCGCAACCCTGCCGCCACCTCCTCCTCCTCTTCCCCTCTCAAGTCCAGGCTGAGCGTATCTTCGCTGCAGGCGCTACCAGAGTCCCCCTCCTCTACGACCACCCCGTCCTCCTCCTCCTCCTCCGTCGTCACCCGTCCCCACCACCTCCCCGCCGCCGCCGCCGTCTCCTCCTCAGCCTCCGTGCGCCACTCGCTCTCCACCCCCAGCTCCCGCCTCTCCTCGCCCTACCTCGAGGTCAGGTCCAAGACGGAGAACCTCGACCGACTCATCAGCGACCTCGACAGGGAAGAGAAGGAGGGCGGCGGCGCAGCCGACGGAGGAGGGTCAACGGCGGCAACAAGGTGGGAGGATGTTCACACTTCTTTTTTGCATTTGTTGCTGGCTTTGTAGGTATGTAGAGGTAGTTGAGGACGCTCCTTATTGTCAGCCATATTTTGTCAGGTGTGACCTTAGACAGTTTATTCTTCAAAGGAGGAGGATGAAGCAATAATCTGTTCTAGTGCAGGTGAAAAACTGACCACTTTGGTGAACTTTTCTGCTGGAGTTTCTGCCAATCTTGCTAACGCGGTACCCGAAATGGCCTTCTTGCGCCCAGTTTGCTGTTGTTTTTTGGAAAGAAAAACTCCCAAATGTCTAACTAGGATGTAGATACAAGTGAGGGACAGGACTACATCAGGAAATAATACATGCTTCAATATCTTGTATGGTTTAGGAGGAGTAGTGTTGCAAAAATGACACATTTTCTCAATTTCCCTCCCAAAATAGGGTAAATTTTAAACTTTGCAACACTACTCCTCCTAAATTGTTCAAGATATTGAATCATCTGTTGTCTTCTGATCTTGTCCTATCCCTCACTTAAGTCTACGTCCTAGTTAGACCAGGCTGTATGCAAAACTAAAGCAGGGAAGCAACAACAAAGATGGCCAGTACGGTGTTTCGGGTATCCCTTTAGAAAGTCACGAAGTGAAAGAAATAGTACGTCAATCAGCCCCCTGCTTTTGAAATTAGGACACCATCATAAACCAAAATAAACTGTCTAGTCATGAAAACAAGCCTAGCAAATTGAGCCAAGTTGGGATATTATTCAACTTCACAAATGCAGATTTTTGAACTATGTATGTTCTTGCTCCATTTCCAGGGAGATGAAGAAGTACGTTCGCCGCCGCTACACCGACTCCCGTCACCCCGCCGGTCGCGACGGCGGCGCAGGGGGCGGACTGGAGGGGGGAGCGACGGCGAGGCTGGAGGTGCCCGAGGGGACCTCGCCGCAGTACCCGCCCATCAGAAAGAAGGGCAAGACGTCCGCCTCCTCATCGGACCTCGCAAAAAAGGACGAAAGCTCCAAGAAGAGCTGATGTACGCCTTGGGAAAAATTGGTGACTGAGGACGCCCCATAACTTGAGCTGTGAACGCGAGAGAGGAGGAAAAGATGGGGTTTCTTAAGAAGAAGAGCACGACGAAGGTGATCATGAAGAGAAAGAACGTTGAAACCGTGTATCCCGATTCCTGACGAACGAAGAAAAAAAGAAAGGAAATACAAATCCCACTATCTATTATTTTTTCGATTGAGTGTTGGAATTTGGTGGTGTATTATTTCGCTTTCTCGCGCGAAAAGATAAAACATTTAGTATTTTTCTCAGTTGGCAATTTTTCGAGCACACTCGTAGACGGGGGATGATTTCGTTGTTTCACAGCTGGTGCCAGACTGCCCTGATGACGATGACCTCGTCGTCGAAGGACCTGGAGATCCTGTCCGGGATGTCGTTTGTAGTCCACGTCCTCTGTAGGTCCTCGTACATATCCCTGTCCAGGTGGAGCGGGTTGCCCCTCCGAAGGCCCTCGTCGCACTCGCCGTAGTCGTCCACGTAAGGAGCCGGGAGGATGAGGCCTCTCTTGCACTCTGACAGTAACAGGACTTCGCACTTCCTGAGTCTGAGGAAGATGCCCTGGGTGGCGCCGCACTTGAACGCATGCGCAGTGCAACCGCCGCTCCTCATCCCGTTCACCATCTCCTCGCAGCAGGAACTCTGTCGGCGAAGGGAATAATCCAATGTAATAAATGGCAGATGCTAAAAAATAAAATAATAGCCTCAATTGCTTACGTGCGAGCAGACCATCTCCCCGCAGACCAGACAAAGACACGGGTGCCTGCACTCCCCCGTCAGCTTGTTGTTTGGGCACCTGTAAGCGGCCGCCCGGTCCACCAGCGTTCGGTACTCGGAGGGGAGATCGATCAGCTTCCTCGGGCGGAGGGGGAGGTCGGGCGCGTACGTCTTGTGCACGCGGCCGCTGTGGAGAAGGCGGTCAACGGTGTCCTGGAAATAAGCACAAAGGTGCAAATTGACAGTATTTCTTCCACACCTTTCACATTTAAAAAAAGTTTTTTTTTAATCTGTCTTTTGAGAGTTCGCCAAAAGGGGTTCTCCCATTGTTGAATGCCATACCTGCACTCCCAGGACGAGAAGGAAGTCCCTGAGCGTCTCCGGCAGTCCGAGGTACCTGCAGAGCGCCTCGTGCGTCGGAGGGATGGAGGTGGAGGCCAGCTCGGGCGGGAGAGGCACGTCGGTGTAAAAGTGGTAGAAGAGGGCGGCGCAGCGGAGGAAGCGCTCAATCTTGTGCCGGACCTGCGCGCCAAAGTCCGCCGCGGGAGCGGTCTCCGTAAAGCCTGCGCCGGTGCAGGCGCACACCTGCTTGCGAAGCCTGAGCAGCGCCTGCTGGTCGGCGTAGGGGCAGTCAGGCAGGTCTCTCCGCTCCTCCTCGGGAAGAGGAGAAAAGCCCACCAGCACCTGCAGCAGGTGAACGGCTAGGCACAAGCACAGCACGTGATGGTCCTGGTAAAAGAGAAAGCACAATTAATAGCTACAAATACCATCAAAAACGGCGAAATCCTCACGTCTCTGCCCAGCGCGAACGTCCTCTCCGTCTCTGGGTATGTGATGGCAGGGACGGCGGCGGTGAGGATCATGAGGGCGTTGAGGGGATCGATCTGGAGGAAGGACTTGCCCTGGTCGTCCAACAGAAAGACGGAGAGGAGGTAGAGGCCGTTGGCTCGGAGGTACCGCATGTTGTTGCCAGTGCCGGAGGAAGGGTGGTGTTTCGAAGACTGCGCGGAGACGCCGCTCTTCTTCGGGTTCTGATCAAAGGGGAACGAAGAACTGCGTCAAATGAAAGCAAATTTATAAAAACCTAACTGCTAATCCCATCTAGAAAAAAAAGGTTTCAGTTTCATTATTTTAAAAAAATGCTAAGAGACCTGGTCTGTAAGCGGGTGTATGACGCAGAGCCTGACCATCGACCTTAGCACGTCCAGATCCCTCTCTGTTGCCCCGCCCAGCAGCGGCTTGGAGTCCCTCCTCGCCTGGAAGAAGTGGAGGGAGGTGGAGCACGCCTGGAAGCACAGCTGGAGGGTGCGGTAGTCGTCAGTCACAATGTCCAGGCCAAGCGATTTCTACGTAGAAAGACGAAAGATCACGGTAAGAAAACCACTGAAATATAAGTATAAATTATCCCTACCGATAGCAGGTTGAGCGTGAACGTGCTGGCCATGTTCCCCAGCATTTCGGGGAGGGGCGCGCTGAGCTTTGGTCCCCTCGGTGCGGCTGGCGATCCCCTGGATGCGGCTGTGGCTGCGGCGGCCAGGCGGGCGGAGCGGCGTGGGGCCAGCACGATCCGGGGCAGGTCAGAGGAGTTGCTGGCGCGGCGGGTCTCCTTCGCTACACTGTCAGAGAGCTCCTCAAGGGTCTGCAAAAAGGACAACAAGAACAGGTTCCAGTCAAAGACATACTGGTAAAGACGCCCAAAAAAGAACAAGAGCAGAAGTAAGAGGCTTCCTATATGAAAGAATATTATAGTCAAAATATTTCATCACAATTCACATACGTACGGTACCTTGTTTGTTGCCATCTCCTTGGCCTGGGCGGCCCAAGCGTAGAAGCTCTGCTGTCCCCCTGCGGGCGAGGGCCTATGGGCGGGGGAGGGGATGAGGGCTGACACGGCGGGGGCGAGGGGGAGGACGCTGTTGGAGAGGCGGGAGCAGATCGGGCACAGGTACTCGTTCAGGTTCACGTCGTAGTTCTTGATCGGGCGGACCATCCTGAAATTAAATAACAAAGAAACATGAAGGTATACATCTCGAGAAATGATTTGGCATGCTGAAATCTCTGACAAATCTTCCCTCCCCGAATGTGTTACATAGCTGGAACAAAAACATATTTTTATTTCACGAGGGGGGATGTTTTTTCTATCAAACGACCTATCGTGGACCATAACATTCTAACATAATTCCAGGACACCAGTCCAGTTCGTAACTTCTTCGAGAATTAAGACATGAAGTCACAAGTTCAGCTCCTCCTGTTTTGCCTCTTCGTGGCTTCGGCCAACGCCTGCGTGATGCCAGGGGGAGCGCTTGGGGAGCTATTTGGACGGTCAGGCAACTTCCCAAATAGTTTTTCTAGAGTAATGAAACACTTTTTCTACCCCAACAGCACTCTTAAGAACGGAGGCGCCCGAAGCCTGGAGCTGGAGGGAATGGAGGGGGTCGATCAGGAATCACTGCAGAAGATGTGTATGGATCCTCACTACATGAGCCTGTGCCAGCAGTGGGAGGTGCCTACGCCTATGTAGCACATTTGCAAGTGGATTTCGCACATGAAAGACCGCCAAAAATAAAGATAGAAAAGCAAGCAATGTCTAAAGTAGCTTTTTCCGGAAATGCTTTAAGGTCGTACTCGATTCGAGGCTACAGCGCTGAAAGAACTTAAGGGCTTGAACCTTAAAGAGAGATATTTTTCATTCCCATTTTTCTGTACGAGTCTCTGATGACAAAAAGCAGGGCGCCTCTAATTAGCCCAGAAAAATCGAAAATTCTTTGCATAACAGTATATATAAACATCCCGACGTAATGTCCAGCACTGCTGCACGTGTGAAGGTCAAAACGCAGAGTCCACATTCCGGGGACGCGGTACCTAAAATTCTGCCGCATTTTTCTTCAAAGCATCAAAGGAGCAGGGAAAAACTAAATTGCCTAAAGGAGACCATATATAATACCTAGCCGTGTGCTGCTTGGTATTTCAGGGATCGTCATAAATGCATTCAAAAGAGAGTCTGAGGACCTATACGCGGGATACTTACGGTAAACTTCTAGTGGAAAATTTTGGGGAGATTTTTTGGTCTTTTCCAATCAGCTCAGACACTAAATTGCCGGTACATCCTATTTTTGACCTACCAAGTAGACATCTCTACACAAAAGTTGCTGTCAAAAAGTTTCAATTTCCTTAAAAACTCTGGTTAGTTTCTGTTGCTTTTTTGGCCCAAAAATAATATTTGGGTTCTAAAACCATTATGTACCCTATGTTTTGCATCCTAACACTCAAAGAAACAATAGAGCTTTTTGAAATTTACGACTGTCTTTAAGTTTAAGTTTCTCGCGCAAAGAGGTATCGAGCCCCTATTTCGGAACGAATATATGAGGACCGCGATAGTTCTTACTGCAGCACTAAAGGGTCGAAAGAAATAAAATATCATGTTGAAGTATCATGTTGAAGATGGAAGTTTATGTGCGTTCTATCCTTGCTTCCACAGGTAGGAGGACGTTGATAAAATACCTAAAATCCAGGGATATAACGACATAGCCTATGAAAAACATACGAAGTTTTGAAATATCTCCTCTTTATGATGTATTTCTGCAGTAAAGGTTACGAAGCAAAAACACAGGATCTCGTAAGTACAACATCCTGCAAAGACTCGAGTATAAAAGGATTCCACTTCAAGTCATAAGGAGACAGCGAACGCAGCGGCAGCAGCTCTCCAGAAAAAAAACCACCGGAATGAAGACCCTCCTGGTCCTAGCGCTGGGACTCGTGGCCTCGGCCGCAGCGTAAAAAAACACGGAAATTCTACTGCTTTTTGAAAGGATCGCATTTTCAAAACTTTCAAGTTTCGAGCACTACCCCGGAGGACACCACGGCAGCTACTACCCGGACCACCACCTTAATGCAGGCGGAGGAGGAGGAGGCGGTGGCGGCGGTGGCGGCGGCGGCAACGGCGGCTACGGCCCCTACAACGGCGGCGGCCACGGCTCTGGCGGCGGCGGCGGGTTCGGCCAGGGCGGCTTCAACGGCTTTTTCCCCGGCGGCCACCACTTTCCCGGAGGCGGAGGACACTTCCAGGGTGGACACTTCGACTTCTGCAGATACAACCGCTTCCACCCGTGGTGCCACAGGAGATACTAGCCGTGGACACGTTTCCCCGCTTTCCCGTAACACAAGACGAAGTTGAAATAAACTCGTCACCACAATCGGACACGAAGCGACGTGCGCCGAATTCCTTACCTAGCACTTACAGATCCATCCATTCGACGTAGTACAATGAACATGAGCTAGGAGTATGCGCGATCCCAGCCCGGGCTCGAACCGACTCACCCCTGCCCGAAGGTCATCCTCTCCTTCTTGACGAGGTCGTCCATGAAGTTTTGGTAGCACCTGGCGTGCATGACGTGCCCGCAGCTCACCACGGCGGGGGCGCAGTCGGCAGTCAGGGAGAGGTGGTCGTCGCCAACGCGGCTCCTGTACCAGGAATAAATACAATTCATAAATTTTGGGGGGGAAATTAAGAGGCAGGATGGCAATACATGGCAGCTTTCAGTTAAGGTGACTGAGGACAGAGTAGAATATAACTCGCACTTGCTGCAGTAAAAGGATGATACCAACTTGTTTTTCACCGTTTTTCACCACCCACCTGCACGGTAGCGCCGTAGCTGCGCTGTCGACCGTCTGCGATAGCACGGTGGAGTTCTGAATGTGCGCAGGCGTGACTAGCGCGTCCTGGGAGGGGTCGCCGGACAAGGAGAGGCACTGGTCAGCCTGGCAGAGGATGCAGGTGTAGCACCTGGAAAGAAAGAGGAAAAAAGTCAGGTTTAGGCTCCCATAAATTCCGTAATATTTTTCTTACTTTGAGCTGTCGACTATGGCTGGTGGTGTCCTCCTTGGCCCAACGGCGACTGCATGGGTCTCTGGTCTGCTCCCCTTTGGAATTGCCCCCTGGTCTGAGAAGAACCCCTGCGATGCCCTCTCCTCCGCCGATGGAGTGGGGGTGCTGTCTAATTCGACGGTCTCCAGGTCAGAGGCGTGCTGCTTGGCGAACTTGGACTGCTGGGCGCTCATCTGGGCCAGCATCTTCTGGCGGCGGTGAGCGGCTGCCTCGGCGCGGCGCTTGCGGGCGGCCGCGGCCGCAGCGTCCTCCGCGCCGACGCCGCCCGAGGTCGAGGTCGAGGCGGAGGCCAGGTCGGAGGAGGAGGAGGAGGCAGCCTCGCTGGCCAAGCTGTCCTGACGGCCCAGGCCAACGTTGAGGATGGAGGACCTGCGTGAGAGATAACATTTACGTTTAACAAAAGTTTGAAAAGGAAATTAGTCTCATCTTCTCTTTCTGACCTGGCCTCGTTTAGCCTGTCTAGCGTATATCCTACGAGCTCCCTGATGTCTTCCGCCTTGAGATCCTCGTGCGGCGAAGTCAAAACGGCCCTCAGCTTCCCCGCCAGGTCCATCTCCTCCGACAGGCGCACGAACCTGCCCTCGGTCTCGTACGTCAGGTCGTCCTGGCAGGCCTGGGATATCAGGAAGCACACCTGGCGGACCATCTTGGGGGTGAAGTACTTGTTCTGCTTCTTGGACTCGCCGGCCCTAATAAATAGATAGGAAAGCGTTGCATTTAAAAATATTTGGGTGACTAATGTACCTTTCTAGCGTGCACATGATGGCCTTGACGACCGGCGGCGTAGAGGCTATTGCAGGGAGACCCTTGAAAGTGTGACACAGCCTTGGCAGCCGCGGCGGGGGGCAAAGGGGGCGATCCTTGGCCTTCTTCTTCAGCTCTAGTTGCCGATACAAGGCCTGGAAAGACGAAGAGGGACATACAACGAAAGAGCTCAAAACTGCAGAGAATAAGACCCACCTTAGATGCGTGTTCCGTGTTGTAATAGTAGTAGAAGGGGTTGAACTGAGCCTGGAATTCCTTTTTGACCTTGTAGACCCTCTTCCCCGCCGCCCCCTCCGGATCGGCCACTGCCTTCAGCTCCTCGTCCACCAGGGAGACCTCCTCCTCGACGACCTGAAAGAAAATAAAGTAGCAATTGAAGAAGTATTGTATCAAGTAATAAGTTTTAAAATTTCCCAGACGGGTGGAATCATACCTGGAAATGGGGTGGTATGTGTTCTTAGGGGGTAAAGACAAAAAAATCAATTGGTCAACATTGATTTTTTGGCCTTCAAATTACCCCCTAAGAAAACATACGACTCCATTTCCAGGTATGGGTGGAACTACAAAAAAATCAAATATAATACTTGAAACAAATCGATATTTTACCTCTAGTGACTCCATGACCCTGGAATGTGCCATTGCCTCAGCGCACAGAAGCTGGATCACGCGGTAACGAAGCTCCTCACGCTCAGACACCTACAAAAGTTTGACAAAAAATTATCTTTTTTAAAAAACAGCAGGACACAAAATCTCGCTTTCTCACCTCTCCCACCCCGTGGACGTGTCTCTCCAGGAATGCAGCCAGGATAAGCTGGAGGAAGATCTCGGCCCGGGTCGTAGTCTTCAAGATCTCGTCCTGAAACCAGATCAGACATTGTTCAAAGACCTGCGGAATAGACAAGAGTGTCAAATTTGGATGATAAGGGGAGGGGGAGGGAAAGCTTGATCCCACCTCGAAGAGAATCTACAGAGAAGCGTTATAGTAGAAGGAAATTATGAAATTAACCGACAGAGAGTTGCTGGATCTTACCATGACGTGAATTTGTCAAGCAAAGTAAAGGAAAAGAATTCTAACTGTTTTGGCCGGCTTACAAGATCCCACCCAGAGACACACACGGTAAGTGTTGAAGCCAAGGGAAATGGGCCAACTCATACCCCGCACAACAGAACAACTCACACACATAGTTCTTAAACTTGCAGTTCGCAGGTAAAAAAAGAAAATTTTGTCAAAAAAACCCCCGAATTTTAGCGTGTGTGTAAGTGTAACTATACCTCGTCCTTGTTTCCTTTCCTCCATGGCTTCTCCAGCTTCTTGTCCGCCCAGTCCTCCAGCTGGAATCTCTCCAGGAGGGCGAAGGTGATGCGGCCGGGGTCCTCGATCGAACAGATGGCGGACTGGGGGAAAACCAAGATTGTAAGATAGAGCGAACGAAAAGTATAAAGGAAGAAGATTGAGTAAGTACAAAGATTGAACAAAGCTGCTGCTATTTTTTTACATAAATGTTTCTTCTTCACCTGCAGCATTATTAGATCGTGCCTCTTGAGCGATGGACACAGGTAGAAGTTGTGGTAGAGGAATGACATCCCTAGTGCGGGAGTCCCGTTCATGCGCCACATCCCAGCGTCCATCGTGCCAAGGGCGGCCACGGCCGTGATCAGCGGGTCCACCTGAAAAACAGGAAGGAGTAGGAAAGTTGCATTGAAAGTAATACCACATAGTCATACAGTAGCAGTGCTCCAAGGCTTGCCAAGAGTTGAATCTACATTCAACACAACCAACGGGCACAGAAAGAAATTAGGAAAAACGTTGACAGATGGCGCAATTTCCGCGAATGCCTCCTGATATCTTTTCTGGGACGACTAGTTCCCTCTCAAAAGTCAGTTTTTTGGAAACCGAGGGCGTTTATTTCGATGCGAAAAAACATTAAAATGTTCTTTTTCTAAACTGGAGCAAAAACAAGGCTTTATCCTCAACTTGCTTAAGAAAGTCGACTTTGTTTCGCGCCCGTTATGTTAATGGAAAAAGGTTCTTAGTAATATAGTCTGTACGTCACGTGTAATACACGCCTGAATAAAACTAACACTCGTTAATTCGTTGCGAATTTGAAGTGTTTTGCGTAAGGAATAAAATCTTTTGCTATTTATAGACAGAAGACAGTGCCATGGCCACACGCGCAACGCACTAATGAACTTTTAAAAATGTTGTTTGTCCCCCAAACATCAAAAACAATAACGGTTTTTCTTGATTAACAACAGCAACAACTCCCTCCATTCCACGACTTTCTCTCTCACCAGGTGGAAAATGTCCCCGTGCGATGCCAGCCTCCGCGCGAAGGAGGAGGCGAATTCCTCCCCGAAGGCGTTGAAGGAGGGCATCAGGCCGGCAAGAAAGCGCTGGTAGGGAACGTTCACAGAAACCTGAAACAACAACAACACGTAGTTGCACATGAAAATAGATTAAAAATAAATGTATATGTTTTTACCTTGTCCTTGAGCACGTTTACCGCCGTTATTTCGTACTTTGCCTCCTTTGACGACGGCCCCGCCAGCTTGAAGGAGCAGGAGCTCATCGGGCCTTGCTCCTCCATGATGGACTTGATCGCGTTGCTGTAAAAAAGTGAAACATAAACTCATGAATTCACACTATATCGAAATATATAGCGTAATAAGACTGACTTTGTGATTGCGATGAGCGTCCCCTTGTCCCTCGCGCACCACTTGTGTATCATGAGGGATATCGAGGCCAGGGATGCCACCATCTTGCCCACGTACTCCCACTCCCCGCTCTCGTACTCCACGTGGTGACCGGTCTGGCGGCGGTGGGGGTCACAGAACTGGAAAACAGAAGGATAATCATGTTGCTGGTCTAGGGGAAGGGGATGGGGGTTCATTGAAGCAATCAGCCTTGGCGGAGGCGCAAAACTGACCAAATATGACGAAGGTTTTGCTTTAGTACCTGGCAACCTTGCTGAAATATGGATAAATGAGAATAATACAGGGCCAATTGGTCTTCAGCTTTTAAATAAGAGACTCCACAGCCAGCCAAAAGAACTGTTTGGCCATTGAAATTACCATAGCAAAGTGGGCCATCAGTACACTGCTGTTCAGTTCATTGTCCTTCAAATGTCTGCTAGTGCCTGCTCATGTGCAGTATGAGGCATAGGGACATTCAAAAAGTAGTAGAAGTTAGCCTCTGCATTGAGACCCCATATCCTGGGAAAGCTTTAGAACCAGCTTTGGATGATAGCAGTCTAGCAGTTGCAACCCACGGTTATAGAATGCACAATAAGGATCCTTCTTATAAAGAAAGCAAAGGGGTCAATCTTTGACAATTTGATTGATTGACGAAAGACGTGCTTTTTCCTTTTTTGTAACTTTTCTGACAATGCTTGCAATGTTTATTTCACGTCTGAGCATAGAGTCCATGGCTGAACAAATGGCTGGGTGCAATAAAATCTTGCTGAACTTTGCTTCTTGTTTGAATATAATGAGCTTATTTGTGTGGCACTGATGCAAGCTATCCAGCATGGGGTACCCAAATTCAGCCAGCATCAACTTGAATGCTCTCCTGTCTACCTTTTAAGACCAGCGCTAGTTAAAAAGTACAACAGTAACCACAAAAGCAGCAAGTTCCAGGAACTAATTTTGCCTTCAACTTTGTGGCACCATTATTGCAAAGCATTTCTTCTACTTTGTTTTGGTGTGAATATGGAAAACCCCTCAGTGTCATCTTCTCAAAGAATCCTGAATCATGTTGGCTAAGAAGTTATTTCAAGCAAAAATACAGTCTACCAAACTCACCCAGAGGATGTGAGAATAGCAATTAGCTTTGAAAACCTTTTTTCATAGAGTTGGAGGCAAGGCCAAAGCATCACTAGATTGCTGTTGATGCAGGAGTGCATGCTCCAGCAAAGAGCTCTCTTCCCTATTGCTGACCAAATTGAGGCTGCTTGAAGACTAGTTGAGGCTAATTTGATTTCTTGCCACATTTTACAAGCGTTCTATCAACATTCAGTAGTAGTTCAGCTTTGAAAAATATTGTAGTGAAAAATTGGCCAAATCTGTTCAAAATGGAATATAATTTTTACACTGACTAAGTTTGTGCGGATTTCTCGTCCTGTCCAGAAGAAATTCAGAACAAGAGACCACTACTACTAACCATACCTATGTACGTACAGAGCTACAATTGGGTAAAATTACAAATCGAATAGGACCTTACCTGCAGGTATGATAGCAGGTGTAGGAAGGCCTCTGTTCCCCTGGCGAACTCTATCCTGAACCTGTCTGTGTACCTGTCGGGGTCCTGCAGCGGCACCCGCAGCAGGTACATCAGGTCGGTCAGCACGCACTGGTAGCGGTCGAACTCCTCCTTCTGGTCCTCCATCAGGTCCTGCAGGTTCAGGTCCATGCCCGATTGGAAAGAGCCTGGGAAAACCGAAACACAAAAATTGGTTTGGCGAAGAAAGGGATTAAAATAATAGGAGTCGTTCTTACTCGGGTCCCTCTCGGTATGGCCAAAGTCTGAGACGTGTTCGATGATCCTCTTGGAAAATATGTTGACTAGCTTCGAAAATACCTTTGGCAGAAGAGAAGTAAATACATAAATTGAACGGGAAACTGTCTGTAGTTCAAAGGCGATTCTTACATCAGTCTCGCACAGCAGAGTTTGAGCAATGCTCTTGACGGTGAAGAACTGGACGGACAGGTTGACCACTGTCACGTCGGCCTCCTAAAGAGAAGAAAAAAAAACTCGTCAAATTAAAGTATTGTTTCCTAAAAGTACGTCAAATGTGTCTCACCTGGTCGTCCCTGACAAAGTTTTCCATGATGGTCCCGTAGTTTTCGACAAAGAGCCTGGCGAACTTTAGCTTTGAGCCGTACTCCTTGAGCACCCCCTCTATGATTAGCCTGACCCAGGCCCTCCTCATCTCCTTCCAGAAGTCGGACTCTCCCGTCACCACCTTCTCAGCGAAGTGGAAGCGGCGGGTGGACGAGGGGGTGGGGACGCGGCCGGTGATCTTGGGGTCGGGGAGCTCGATGGTGGAGGAGGCGTCGGTCTGGAAATGGGCGAGGAAATTGAGACCAATAGTCCACACATACGGATGTAAAATACAATTACTCATTATTAGAAACCATATAAAATCGGGTAAATTTTTTGCTTCGAATGCCGAAAATCGAACATGTTTGCCCGTTGAATTCGAGTCTCACCGATAAGAAGACCTCTGCGAACAGGGCCCTGAATCCCGAGCACCTTGCGAACATTCCCACCAGCCATGAGGTGAGCCTGACCGCGAAGGCCTGGTGCGCCACCACGTGCGACGGGACCACCTTGGTCTTGAGCGGGACCTCCAGCCCGTGCGCGCGGCAGCGCTGGTTCATGCGGTCGCGGAGGGAAGCGCAGTCCTGGATGGGAAGACGCAAAAATGCAATGTTTCACAAAAAAAATATAAGCTTTTTTTTGTTGCATCCGGGAATACAGGGGATGGCTCTTGTTGCAACTCCACCAGTCTGGCATGACAGCAAACAAACGGTATTGAGAGAAACTTCAAAAGCCAAAACGATGCGCGGATTCCCGAACAACGATGCACAAGATCATTCCACTCCCTCTCCTCCCTCACCTTGTAGTCCCCCACGAGCAGTATCGCCCTCCCCTCCCTGTCCACAAACTCGGTGAGCGAGATTGCCTGCCTTGGCGTGACTGCGCCCCTCCCGTTCGGCTGATGGGGGCTCTCGGCGAAGGAGGAGCGGAGCACGTTGATCACCTCGGTCACAGAGTGGGAGGCGTCGTTCAGAAGGAGCAGGCAGTAGTTGGCGTACTGTGAGAGTAAAAGTTTTTTTTTTATTTTTTTGGGAAACTGAGTGGGTTTGGGTAGTAAGATTGTACCTGGAAGCAGTATTTCAGCTCTGAGAAGACCTCCTTGTCCTTTGTGCCCACCGAAAGGTCGTCGAAACGCTTCTGGTTGCAAGACACGTAAAGGCAGTAGTGGCAGATCTGAAAGCGACAATTTCAGGTTAAAAAGGAACACCGAGTTCCCCATATTTTTTCTAAACAATTGGTCTGAAATTCACCGCTCTGAAGAGCTCCTCCGTCCTGGCCCTGACCTCCGGGGGGAACTTGTCCAGCGTCTCCTGACTGGACCCCTGGGTGACTTTTAGCGCCTCGTGCTTTGAGCAGACGGCGTCCTTGAGGAACGCCTCCGTGTCTCCGCAGTCGCAGTATCCGCCGTCGCCCTCGGACGTGCTCATGCGGTAGCGGTGACGCTTGTGCTTGGAGTGCTGGAATGGAATAGTTGAAATTCAAATTCGAGCACAGCCCTTTCCCGAATAAGTCAAAAAATATATTTTTTAAAAAAATAATTTGTTGTGACATTTTTGTGTCAAATACCTGGAAGCACTCTGAGCACATGACGCAGGTGGCATCTTGGCTGCATTCCCTGCAAGAGTATACGGGCTCCCCTAAGCCGAACGCCTTCCCACAGAGGGCCGGAGGGGTGTCTTGCTCAGAAAGCCTGGAGGGGAAAGAAGCAAAAATAAATTAGTTTCCCCCTTTAAAACGGAGATGTTTTTTCCCTTACCTGGCCATTGTCTCCTCCACCCTGTCCGACCCCCCCGCGATGAACGCCTCCAACGGCCGCAGCAGCGCCCTCTCCGCCCTCTCCTCGTCAGGGCGGAACTCGAGCGAGGTCCTCCCGGGCTGAGGGGCCAGCACACGGGGCACCGCCACCCGCCAGTACTCGCTGAAGAGGTTGGCCTTGCGATCGGGGTCGCCGCTGTCGGAGGCATCCTGATGAGATAAGTGAAGGGGAGTTGCAAATTTAGCATCACAAAAGGAACTTCGAAGAACGATAAGAAAAGGCTAAGCCTATCATCAAAACTACGTACTGAGCCACTCCAGATCCCTACCCTGGCAAAAAAAATCGTCCCATTTGGCATTGGAGCAAAGTCCCTCCTCCTCACCTTGAACATCCTGAGCCAGGCCTTGACCGGGTCTGGATCCCCCTGGACCACCGCAGCCGCTGCTGCACCGGAGGCTTCCCCTCCATTGTTCCCTCCAAGTATCTCCTTCCAGAAGTCTGACAGCTCCACATCCGGGTCGTAGTAGTCCCAGTCCCCGTCCTCCTCTTCCTCCCCCTCTTTGGCCATGGCGCCGGGGGACAAGTCCACTGGCTCAAGTTGGACCCTCCTCCTAGGGAATGGATATGGAAAGTTGGTGAGTCTGATGTACGTAACTTGGGTACGTAGAAAATTCTAGAGCAACGGCAAGGTATGGATGGAGGTCTTCAAGTGCTGACTGTCTTTCGTTGTGGTACATGTGTTTAAAAAACTTGGCGGAGTGTGGTAGTGGGGAATAGTGCAGTAATACCTGCAGTTATCGC
>JAAUYJ010156895.1_pt1 | contig 18369 bp, 34 predicted proteins | sample 7278031 | NCBI WGS metagenome assembly JAAUYJ01 (sample SAMN14350222, study PRJNA611818) | marine sediment metagenome | isolation source: surface marine sediment (1.8m) | place: French Polynesia: Moorea | collected 2018-08 | reverse complement strand
GTAGATCTCTGCGGATTTTGCGGATTTTTTTTCAAAATCTTGCGCGATTTCGCTTAAACCTCCTGGTCACACTGAGGGGAATCAGGGGAATCCACCAGCAAAAGGGGTGCCGCGCCGCCCCTGCGCCGCCCGGCGCAGCCTTGCGCCGCCCCTGCGCCGCCCGGCGCAGCCTTGCGCCACCCCTGCGCCGCCAAATTTGACCCCAATAGCGCAAGTTTTGTGTTCCTGCGCTGGTAATGCGCCACTTTCGCGCTTCCCAGATAGGAGTAGTTTTGGTTGGGTATGATACAGTACTTTCATTTTACAGCTCTGACCTGTGTGCAAAGTGTCAAGTGGTGACGCGATACATGATGACGACCGCTATTAAATCGACAAAAAAATTCGTTAATCAGATATTGCTTGCAACGTCGAATTTTATTCCGTAATAGACCCACATTGTTTTTTGTGAATTTTATGAATTTGTTTCTTGGATCTTTTCTTTCATCCCACGAAGCGAAGGGGGAAGCAGATGCCGAAGCGGCAGACCCGATTGTTCGCCTCGCAGTCTGTAAAAAAATCAAAGGCATACATGCGCATTCCACTTCGGCGACACCCCCCCCCCCAAAAAAAAAGGACCCCCAGACCTCCGGACCCTTGAGCATGTCAAGGAAAAAAGTTTTTTCAAATACTATTTTTTACAAATATCAAACCTTTGTCGCACGGGTCGTCCCTATTCCTGCACTCTCCCTTGATGCACCTCTGTCCTTCCTCACAGTCCTGATCGCAGCCGCCGAGCAGTCCCCTGGGGACGCACAGGCCGAAGCGACAGACGCGGTTTTCGCCGCAATCTGCAAAAGCACGAAGGGGCAAGGAGAGGATTGTACACTGAAGGAGGAGTTGGCATCTCTGCAGGGTGTGAACCCCAACCCAGTCAAGTTCATAGCTATCCAGTGGTGACCTCCCAGTAGGGAAAACTAAGGCGTAAGTCAAACAAGTCCCCCTCCCCCTTCCAATTATGAATCAATCAATTCTTCCAAAGAGTTTAACTTTATGATACGCACCTTCTTCGCACGGGTCATCCCTGTTCCTGCACTCTCCGCGGACGCACCTCTGTCCCTGGGGACATCTGGGGTTACACCGGCCGGGCTGGCCTGCAGGGGAAGGGACGAAAATAGTATTGTTCTTTGCGATGTGGGATACGATTTAAAGTGAAGTTTACCATTGGCCAGCCCCGCGCAAAGAAGGACGGCGGCAAAGCAGACAAGGACTCTCATTTTCTGCTTCTTGTTGGCGTTGTTGATGCTGGGTTGGAAAAGGGGGGAATAATGAGGGTCCTTTTGAGTCACAGGGCTTTTTTATCTGGTGCGAAACTTACGTAAAAAAGTTGTTGACACCTGTGACATCCGGGATTGAATATGCTGGGAATTCCCCTTATTTTAGAGACCTGAACGAATTTCGAACACAACCAGCATTTTCTGCTATACTGTATGTGTACGGTTATAACTAATGAAACACACCTTTCTTATTTTTATACTGTATAAAATATATGAAATGCATAGAGCAGCATGTGTTAAAAGCACCAAATTTATTTTGAGCAATGCTGTGTCAGATCTTTTTTGCCACTGAAGTACCTCACAGCACCTGGTTGGGAGACAGAGGAAACGGCTTTTACACCGAAGGCAATCAAGGGGCCGCCGAGGGAAAAAAGGAGGCAATTTTGTGCAGTTTGGGATATCCCTTCTCTTTTGATGGCGCCTTTCTTGCGCTCAATTTCAACTTCCTCGGAAATGTGGAAAATTAAGTTGTGCAAAAAGCGTGGAAACTTTTGTGAGCCTCCAAATACGCCATGTCGTACGGGTGAGCAATCTTCTCTGCTAAGATTAGCTCAGAAGGCGATAAAAAGCCAACATGTACCAACATGTACACTTAATCGATTTGATCAAAAGTGTGGTAGTAAAGTCTTTTTTTCCTCTCTCTCTCTTTCTATCCCGTACAGCGCAACTGAGCCAGTGAGACTGCAATGAAATCTTTGTATATAACCATTTTATAATCCCCAAGCACGTCATCTGCAGCCTAGCTAACTGCATTTGTGGTAACTGTAGAAACATGACGATCATACAAATGGAATCTCAGGACTTTGAGTGGGAGTTCATGGATAGATAAAACAGCCTTTACATAAAAAGCGTTGACTCTTGTGTAGTATCCGGGATTGAATTTTTATGGAATTCCGCTTTCCTTCCCCAAATTTCTAGAGTCGGGAAAAAGCAATCAAGGCGGGGCCTCAGGGAGAGCAGTCATAATGAGTTCCTAGGAAATTTGCTCAGTTTTGAGCTGTTTTGGTTGGATACCCCGCGCCCACAGCCCGCATCTCTTGATTGGCCTTTCATACACAGAATTTTGGCGTCCTCGGAAGTCTGACGATAAATTCTTATGTGTGCAAAAGTGCGCGAAATTTCTGCATGCCCCCTGATGAGATGCCGCATCGCACGGATAGACAATCATCGCCTCCGTCTTTGACGACAAGCTTTTCTCAGATACCGGGACACTATAAAGCATGCATGAAATATTTCAGCTTTTTATTTGTGCTGAACTCAAAATGAAACTGTTCCTGACCCTACTATGTTATTTGCCAAGCTGTTTTTATTGTCTTGTTGTCTTCTTCCATGTTTCTCCCTCAACTTAACCCTCCATCCCAGGAAATTGTGGAAGAGTGAGAGGGGGCAGCGGTGGGATAGGTGGGATCGAGGGGAATGCAGGGAGCTCGGGGAAAGGAGGCAGAGGTGGGATCGCGGGAAATGGGGGAAGTGCTGGAAATTGAGGGAGGCCAAAGTTGGGGAGCTCAGGCATTCCAGGCATATCAGGCATCCCAGGCATCTCAGGAAGCTCAGGCACCCCAGGAAGTTTAGGAAGTTCAGGCATCCCAGGCATCCCAGGGAGCTCAGGCATCTCAGGAAGTTCAGGCGTGTCAGGAATTTCAAGCATCCCAGGCATGTCCGGCATGCCAAGTCCAGGAAGCTTGGGTAGTTCCGGTAGTTCGGGTATTTCGCCGCATGTTCCGGAGAAGCAAGCCTGTCCCTCCTCGCAGGATGGGTTGCACGTGGCGAAGCGATCTAGGAAAAAACCATTGATACGAAGAAGAACATGTATGACGCTCTAGTTACCGCTGGATATCTCCCTAGCCGACGCCTCAGACGCAAGCGCGAGAAGGACCAACACAAAGACGAGCCTTGCAGACATTATTGAAATTTAACAGCAAGGTTGGATCTTTCTGCTAATTATTTAGGACCTTTTATACCATGATGTTTCACGTGATTCGTGTCAAGTTCAAAATTTTCTATCTCGCAAAAAAACAAATTGAGAAAATACGAAATCCTTCCCTTCCTCCCTGTAAAAAGAGAGTTTTATTACTAATGATGCTGTGACGGGAAATCGTTAAAATGTTAAATTTGGCGTATTTAGTGGGTGGGAAGACAGGAGGAGTCATTTTTTGTCCTGATGATGGGACGGTAAATCGTAAAAAAATAAAAAAAAATAAAAATTGTGCTCATTAAGTTGGTGGAGGTGTGTCATACTGGCTTCGTCACAAGACAAAAATGTTTCCCTTGCATTTTTAAAAATATCTCCTTCAAACAACTTTTCAATTTCCTCATTTTGCAGCCCTCGCCAGAAGCACGCTCCTGAGAACGGCGGCGCCCTCCCTCCCTCCTTCTCCGACCTGGAGAAGAAGGTGGCCTCCTCCTCCTCCTCCTCCTCCTCTTCGGTGGCCGCTTTACTCGCCGACTCATCTAGGCCAACCACCCCGCTCCCCTCCCCCATCCGCATCAAGGAGGACCTGGTGAACTGGCGCGACCCCTCCGGCAACTCCCTGCTGCACCTCTCTGCCTGGAGGGGAGACCTGCGCATGTGCAGGGCGGTGCTGGAGGCGGGGGTCAAGGCAAGGAAGCTGGCGGCAATGCAGAACGAAGAGGGGGCAACGCCCATGGCCATGGCTATCATCGCGGGACAGGTGAGGTGTGCTGTTATATCTGTTGTTGTTGTACTGTTGTTGTTGCTGCTGCTGCTGCTATTACTGTTGCGTTGCTGTTTTGATGTTGCTTGTGCTGCTGCTGCTATTCCAGCTCCTCTTCCTCCTCCTTCTGTAATTCGTTTTCCTCGTGCTGCTGTTACCACTGCTATTCGACGCTCTCCTACTCCTGCTGTGTTAATATCCTACCTACTACCTAGACTCATTTTTCTTGATTTTTCAGGACGCCGTTGTGGAGGAGTTCTTCCAGAACAAGCACTCCAAGAAGCAGGTGGACCTGTCCTCCAGCCTGGCATCCACGGGGGAAAACCTGGCCCACCTGCTCTTCCTGTACGCCCCCTACGTGCATCCAAAGTTCATCCTGAAGCGGAAGGACCCCAACCTGAAAGAGGTTCTGTCCTCAAAGGACAAACTTGGCTCCTCCCCGCTGCTGAGGGTGGCTCAGATCGACTCTAAAGTCGTCCTTCACAGGATCCTGGCCAGCAAGGTGGCCAGGGACTCTAAGCTGCTGGACCTGAACGCTAAAGACGCTTCGGGAAGGAATGTGCTGCACCACGTTCTCAAGAATCAAGACACCCAGGCGTTCAGGGATCTCCTTGACCACGCCTCCTCCTCTTCCTCCAGCAATTCCCTCGCCGCCGACCTGTCCTGGTGCTCGGCGCCCGACCCGAAGAGCGGCCGCACCCCGCTCCAGACCCTGCTGTCGGAGGCCTCGGCCGGTCGCGCAGGGCTCATCCGTGACCTGCTCACCCACTCCCCGTCAGAGGTCGGGGCGGCCGCCTCCACCGCCGCAGCCGCATTCGGGGAGCTATCGTCAAAGGAAGAGGGAGAAGGGGAGGAAAGGAAGAAGTCTCTGCTGCACATCCTGGTGGAGGGAGGCCAGCAGGATCTGTTCGACCTGGCGCTTCAAAGGAGGGACATGGTATTAGACGCAAACACAAAACTATTTTCCCAATTAATAAAAAAATCTTTTAGTCCCGCGCGTTGAACTCGAAAGACGGTGACGGTCTTACCCCCCTGATGCGCGCCGTTGCCCTAGGCCGCAACTGGCCCTTGAGAAGAGTCTCCTGCGACGCCGACCTGCTGGCGGAGGTAGACATGGGCGTGAGGACGGACGCGGGAGGGGAGAACCTGCTGGCATACTGCCTGAGGCACCTCGTGTGGGGGGAGGACGACGAGGACGGATACGGGGTTGTACTAAAGATGATCGGGAGGGCCAGGTGGGATTTCCAAGGAGGGGTTCGCCTTCTTAGAGTAGCTTTTCGCAAGGAATCTTGTCTGCCGAGAAGATGGCGTTGAAATTATCGTAATTTTGCCCATTTCTATGCGTTGCTTGTGCTGAATGGGAAAATGCAAAAAAGATTTTTCTTTCTTGATAATTGACATTGCTATCTTTTTAATGAGACTTTTGTCAGTTGTTTCGGAGAAATTATTAACATTTTCGTGTACTTTCTTACGGTAACATACGCACTGAGAATTGTGGAAAAAAAATCGCCTAATCAAAATCGTTTCCGACAGGCTGCACATAAACGACAAGGACTCGTGCGGTCGCACCGCAGTCACCCTTGCCGCCCTCCTCGGCAGGTGGAGGGCAGTCCGGGCCATGCTGGACCCGGAGGGGTCGCTCCGGGTGGCAGGACCCGGATCGCCCGGGCTGGTGGACGTCAATCTGGCGGACGACGCGGGAAACACATGTCTCGGGGCTGCGTTGAACGTCAGATCAAAGTAATAATTTTATTTGTCTAGATGGGGATTCAGAAAATAATAATTATTTTCCCCTCAGGTTGCTCCAGATGGAACAGTCCTGCTCCGTGAAGGGCGACCACGACGGCGCCAGGTCCTCCCGCGATCGCGCCGACCGCCTGTGGGAGGTGGTCAGGCTCGTGCTGGACCGGGAGAGGGAGATCTTCGGGCCAACCATGGTGCAGGGGAGGGACGGGGGCAGCGCAGCCATCAGGAAGATGCTGGCAAACTGCAGGACAATCAAGGTAGATTTCGCCAAGGAGGGGAGACATATCAATAGAGTGGGAACATTGCTCCTTTATTTCCTTAAACATAGTACATGAGTTGTTTTGCCATAATGTTTGCAGCATCGAATTGAAAGTAAGGTATTCGATGGGAAATTATTTTGTTTAGAGGATATACTGTAGTTGCTTATGGTGAATGATGATGCGCGCGGCTGGACTAGATGGCAGTGGAATAATTACAATTATTATCGATAATAAAAATTTCAGCAACCTACGATCGACGAGGTGGACCGCGAATTCCGCCGCCTCTACATATTTAAAAAGAAGTCAGCAGCAACAGCAACAGCAGCAGCAGCAAAAACAAACGGCGACGGCGGCACCTCTGCGGACGTAGACAGCGACGCCGTTAACAACAACCGCCCCAACAGCAACAACGACATCGGAACCAAGACAGAAGAAAGCGGCGGAGGGATCGCCATGCCAAAGCTGAAGGTGGTCATGAAGCCTCTTTCGACAGAAAAGGAGAAGGAAAAGGAAAAGATCCAGACGCCAGTTCTGAAGAAGGTGGAGGTGAACAAGAGGGCAAAGGAGAACGGAATCGCTGGCAAGAACAAGGAAAATAGGTGTGAAAAACGTTATTCTATTAAATAAAAAGTATATATGCGACAACCATTGCAGGAAGAGCGGTGGAGGCGGCCTGATAAGCCTTGACGACCTGCGTGACCCCGCCGCCTTTGAGCGGATGGTGGCGGGGGTGTCAGAGGCCATCGAGAAGGAGAAGGAGAAGGCAAAGACGGGATCAGGAGGGAAGAAGAAGGTGCCAGTGGTCAAAAAGAAAGAAGAGGAGGCGAAGAAGGTCACTCTGGAGGTGGCCAACAACGCAGAGCAGCAGCAACAGCAGCAGCAGCAACAGCTGAGGGCTGAATCCCCACAGCTCCCTCGCCCGGTCACCCCCAGGCGTCGTATCCCCAGCGTGAAGAACTCTCTCCGCACTCGTAGGGGCTCCGGCGGCAACCCCGCCTCCTCCCCGTCCTCCTCCCCGTCCTCTCCCGAGCCCAAGCCCCCCATCCCCTCAGAGAAGAGCCCTCCGCCGCCGGGGGACAGCGAGGACGAGGCACCGAGGGAAGAGGAAGACGGGGGAAGGTTCAGGTTCAGCAGCGGAGGGGGGATGGTCAACGGCCACATGGACCACGAACCAAGGTATTACAATTGTTACGGGAAATTGTTGCTTCTTCTGTTTTTGCCGCCATTGCTGCTGCTACTCCTGCTGTTGCTGTTGCTGCTGCTGTGTTTGTTCTAGATATTGTTGTTGCTGTTGCTTTTTTAACTATTGCGGCTGCTGTAGCTGCTAGGCTCATGTCAATCCCACAGGCGGATTTTCAGTCAGTGTAGAATTTTTTAAAAAGAAATATCTTTCCAGGCGGAACGAGATCCTGCATTCCCCTCCTCCCCCTGAGCTGACTGGCTTCACCCAGGTGCGGGTGACTGCCCCGCCTGAAGTGGCAGTCTCGACTACAGGGTCCGACAGCAGCGCTCAAACCGAGGTGGAGGTGGCCTTCATGTTCGTCGCTGGGAAAAAGATGAGGTCGGTCGGTCTGACGGCATCGGCGACGGCAGAAATGGCAGACAGGTACGGGCCTACAGTACAGTTTAAATTATTGCATGTTTTCAACAATGTTTTCTCCGCATTTCAGTTCTACTCAGACGGAGGAGGCGAATCCGACCAAGTTTCCCCGAACAAAATTTTCCCCTGTCGGCGGCGGAGGAAAGACCTGCTGCAAGTGCCAGAAGTGAAGGGAATGAATGATGTTGCTACTTTTTGATATTTAAATAAATATAGCCTTTTTGTGAAATAAAGATATCAAATACAAAGTTCTTTTCGTACGGCAGTTTCCTGTACACCACCATTTTTATTTCGTTATTTATTTATTTTTCACCTTATTGTCTTATATTGTGAGCAAAAAAAACCACGGGCTTTTCAAGCCATCCAGCGCTGCATGATTGCGGCTGCGGCGACGATGGCGGCCGACCCCGCGGCTGGTGCGGCCTCTGCCCCCGCGGCCGCCGCCTTCTCCTCCGGGTTGCCCAGCTTCCCGTAGACAAACTCGCCAGCGGCAACGTGGAAGGCCAGGGCCTCCTTGGCAGAGGAGCAAATCTGGCTCGCCTGGAAAACAAATTCGAGAGGAAAATATCAATGGTGACCGGTGACGTCATCGTTTACGTGTTAAAAATTAGTTAGTTTCGATTGTTGTTGCTACTGCTGCTACGTATACTGCTGTTATTGCTGATGTTGTTACTGTACTAGGTATGTAGCTCAATACATCACTGTTAAATATTTCACTCTTTTACTCGCTGCAGTAGCAGAATTGTTTTTTTTATTTTTCATGTCTTCGCTCACGTCTGTGATGTAGTCCTCGTCCGACTCTGGGTCGTCGCTCCTGAGCTCCAGGGCGAATGCGAACTCGGCCTCCGCGCTCCTGACGGCCCAGTCGAGGGACGATCCGGAGGTCTGGCCCTCCACGTCGAAGACGGAGCCGTACTCGTAGATGTGGCCAGTCACGGCGCGGATGGCGGAGGCGCCCCTCTCCGCCATGTCGGTCCAGGAGGGGACGGCCAGCTGGGGAAAGAGGAGAAATTTTGGTGGTGATCAAAATGTACAATGCTGGGTTAATTGTCCGAATTAATGTGTATTACCCCAAAACTTTTTTATTTTTTGCTGTATTTCCCAAGACGAACATGAGATGTATTTTTCATCAAGAAGATGAAACGGTATTGAAACTTAGAGTAGTTTGCAGTCGATTCCCTAACTTCCGCTCTCACCTGGTCCTGCGCGTATCCGAAGGGCATGAGAATCTTCTCCCCCCCTGAGAAGAGCGAGGTGTAGAGCGCGACGTGCCCGAAGGAGTCCTCCCCCAGGGCCTCCAGGAGGAAGTTTGCCATGGCCAGCGTCTCCGTCTCGGAGAAGGCGTAGTCGCCGCGGTAGTCGTCCTGGCACTCGTCGGAGGAGGCGCGCTCCAGGCCCCACTTGTAGGCCCAGTTGCGGTTCAGGTCGGTGCCGTAGCAGGTATCGTCCGCAGCGCCAGAGTTGGGGGACGTGTTCTTGGACCAGGCGCGGTTGCCGGCCGTCCGGGATTTCTCGTAGCCGTCAGGGTTGGCGGATACCTATAAAGAAATTTCACAAAAGTGAACTGTTGCAATTGTCTACTTTCAATCATTGAAATCAAATAAAAGAAAGACCAGCTAAATGGAACAAGTTAGTTGCAAAGTTGTCACTGGATTCGTATTTTATATAAATTGGGGAAAAGGAGGAAAACAGAGAAACACAATCGTCTCACCAGAATATACCAGTCCAGGTTATCTAGCAGGTAGTCGTACTTTTCGTTCATGGCCAGCTCCTGCACGAGGTACATTGCTGCTGCTGGCGCCACCCACTCGTTGCCGTGAAGCCCCGCGTCCACCCAGACCCCGTGGCGGTCGCCGCAAGAGGCCTGGCATAGCTTCACCAGCAGGAGGTCGTTCCCGTCGAAGGTCGTCCCGATGACCTCGGTGCGCATGCGCGAGTTGGCCTTAAGGTACGAGATGTAGTCCTGCATGTCTTGAACCGAGTAGTAGTCGTCGAAAGCGAAGTCGCCGGTGTAGGTGCTCCCCTCCAGCTCGCACTCAGAGGCAGGGATGGGGTCGTCGGTGTAGAGCTGGAGTAGGAAAGAAAAGGACAGTTTTTATGCGGTTTTATTTATGGGAATCAATTAGCAAAAAACCTGCGCAAATGCAGAGCCAAGAATTAGGAGGAAGACTAGGCCTGAAGAAGATCCCATGATGGAGTTGGAAAGTTTCTCACTCCGTCACCAAAAACACCGCCGAATAAATCGACCTTGCCCCTTCACGGTGCTCAAACTCACGAATTCCTCTCCCCTAATTGTCCGAAGTGACTATCTCTTCTTGCAAGCAAAAAAAGCCTGAGAAATTTAGACAAGACGACCGATCAAGCTAGGGGGAGAGATGATCAGAGAAATAAAACGTGCGATGACGGGCCGTGCATACGAACAGTAGTCCTAATTGCTCGATATCTAGGCTCGGTGGATCAGACTGCGGCGGAGCCTTGAGTGTTATCTGTAGCTGCTGCTTCTTATTGAGCGCTGGGAAAGTTGATGAACAAAGATTAGGCCTCTCCCGGCAGCAATACAGCGTGGCTGGCAGAAATGACAGGCGATAAAGCGGAGAGAATGTTTCACCGTACCAAATAGACTCTCGATGGAAAACACGATTATCCGAGATTCCATATGCGTAGGCCCAAAACAAGAAAACAAAAGAATGACAAATAGACATGCAATAGCCAAATTCTACGTGATGATGGAAAAACTCTCTAAATTACAGTTAATGTACAATATATAGATCACTTACCGCTCCTCCTAGGTCCCCATCAGCGTCGGTGTCACTGTCATCATCGTCGTCGGGAGGCATCCCAAACTCCTCGAATATCGCGTTGGCCACTGACTGGTGGAAGGCGAAGACCTCCCTTGCGCACGGGCAGATCTCCTCCGGCGGCAGCACGAACCCGAGCACCCCTATTGGGACTGGCCCTCCCCTCAGCTCCATCCCGTAGGCGTACTTGACGCCTCCCACCGCGATGTTCCAGTCGGTGGAGGCGCCCGCAGACTCGCCAACCAGGTTGGGGATGGTGTTCACTGCGTACTCGACGCCGTCCACCTCCAGCATGGCGTCGGCCGCAGGCTGGGCGATGGCGAAGAGGTCGTCCTGAAAAAATGATATAAATTAAATTGCATAAGATGTACGTAGTTTTGCACACTGCAAAAAAGAGGGGACTTTTTCAGGTTTTTTTTGCACGCCACGTACACTATTTTTCAGCTTATCTCAAGTTAATTATCAATTTATATATATAGGTATATATATTGTTAATCTCATTCACCAAGTACGATATCTCCTCGTCCCCTGTGTAGCTCCACGGCAGGAGAATTGCCTCGAGGTAACTGTGGATGGCCATGTAGTACTGGATGGAGCCGGAGACTGAGTCTCTCGTGGCGTTGACGAACTCAGCTACGTTGACGATCTCCTGCTCTGAGAATGGGAATGGGCCGTGGTAGAGCTGGTCCGGGTTGCAGGGGTCGTCTGAGGCGCCCGCCAGGCCCCACTCGTAGCCCCAGTTGCGGTTGGCGTCGGCGCCGATGCAGTCAGGGAAGCCGTCGTTCGGGCGACGGGTCATACGCCAGAAGCGGTCCTCCTCCCGGCTGTAGGCGTACCCGTCAGGGTTGGCCACGGGGAGGATATACCAGTCCTGTGGAGTAGCAACAACAATGTGCTTGTAGCAGAAGGAACTAGGAACAGTAGCAGTAGCAGAAATAGCAAATCAGAAACCAGCTACAAAAAGCAATATCAGGAACAACAGCAGCTGCTGCTGCAACAGCAGCATTAGCAGCAGCAGAAGTAGCAGCATCAACAACAGCGACAGTATCAACAGCAATATCAACAATAGTAGCAGCAGCAACAACAAAAATAGCAGCAGCAGCATCAACAACAGGAAAATTAAAAACAACAGTAGTAATTTCATCAATAGCAGCAGGAGCAGAAATCAAATGGCAAAAATTGTAGAAACAGCAGCAACAGCAGCAACAGCAGGGGGAACAGCAGCCGCAACAACAGCAGCAGTTAACAATAACAATCATTATTGTCCCGTATCTCCCCCACCATGTTCTCTGTGAGATCCGGGTGGTCCCCATCGTTCTCCACCAGCTCCTGCGCGAGGAACATTGCTGTGGCTGGGGCGATCCACTCCCTGGCGTGTATGCCCCCGTCGATCCACATCCCGTACCTCTTGCCGCACTCCCCGTTGCCGCCCTTGCACACCCGCAGCACCCGCATGTCCCGACCCTCATAGGACTCCCCGATGGAGACCAGGTTCACCCAGGAGACGGTGCGATCAAGGTACTCAAAGTAGTCGTACATGGTCTCAGTGTCGTGGTAGGCATCGAAGGTGAAGTCTCCGGAGTAGGTGCTGTCCTCTGCCGTGCAGTCCTCAAGGGCGCGCCCGCGCTCCGCCTGGAGCAGCGGGGCCAGGGACGGGATGGCCACCTCCACGCTCAGGCCAGCAGACTGTCAAATGGGCGAATTTATTTTTATATTAAACTATGTCGACATTAGGTGCAACGATAGACGCCTCAGTTCAAAACCTGGGCCGCACATGTTTGGCAACGACCATTGACTTCTTTCGATCCTCACCTCCAGCGCCCTGATGACATCCTCCCTCCCTTCCTGCTCCACCGCCAAGACTGTGTCCTCCCCCGGCGAGATTGGTTTCACGTCGAATCTCCTCATCTTCCCTTGGCCCTCCTCCTCCAGCAGGCGTAGGAGGAAGGCGGCGTCATCGTCGGAGGAGAGGCCGGAGACGAGGAGGACGCTCTTGGAAGAGTAGTCCACGGCGAGGGAAGAGGCAGATGCCAGCAATAGTAAAAATGGAAGTAGCGCCCTCATCGCCATGGTCCTCGTGGACAGAGGGCGTGATGGAAATGATGTGCCCTTGATGATGGTGCTGGGGGTTTCGATCTCATTCTTCAGCAGATAAGACAATAATTGAAAAATTCGTGCCCCGGCTGTGTACGACGAAGGAATCGCCAATTAGAACGGTCTCAAAGTGCGTGGCAAAACAATTGTTTTCACTATATTGTTCCGAAATGTACTTTGCGAGACAATTGCTATCGCACTACCTCACACCGTCTGCGAATGAGAAAAGCGCATCCGACACAGAGCTGAAGATGTTGCAAATCACGTACGGTACGTGCGAAACTTTTATTTCTCTCTCCTATTTCGCATGACCTCTCAACACTTTCTAGCGTTTAATTGGGGCAAAATAAATTATCTTTAATTGCATCTTTTTCAAAATGGTAGCTTGACTCCAAAATGGTTGAGTAGGAAGTAGGTTCCTGCAGCCAGCACCACTGGGATTCCAAAGACCATGGCATAGGCCATCCTCTTGCCCTTGGCATGCCGTGCCAACTGCTCAGCAGTGTCATTGACCCTTGGATATGGCTCATCTGGCACCGGCAGGCCGAGGAACTCACAGATGGGCCCATAGCCCTCCTTTGCCTGGTGGATGAGGAGACGCTCTTTGGGAACGGCGCGGATGACTTCCTCTTGCCACTTGTTGAAGAACTCAATGGAAGCAGCCTCTCCACGCTCAATGGCACCAAACATGCCACAGTCAAAGTCAGCATCTCCATCAGGGATGGCATAACAAACACCCATGGCACTCTGTAAGGGAAAAATATACATTGCTTTATTATTTTCCACCTAAATATTGTTATATTAAACTTTATACCGATTTTTCCTGGATTTCAAGGGAAATTATTATATTATAAAAAAGTTAGCCATTACCTCAGCGGTCTTCCTTGTCCCAGTCAGTCCCAGTACCCAGGACATGGGAAAACTGAAGTTGTCTTGCACCATGAAATGGATGGAGTCTCTGACAGACTTGTACCACGTCTCTGGGCTTCGTGTGGAGAGGATAATCTTTGCATCAGGATAGTGCCGCATCAGATCCTTCCAGTAGAAAGAGATTGGGTAGTCCACGCCACATCTGGAATTGGTCTTCTTCAGGAAATTGTCCCAGTCCTAAAAATGAATTGAGGTGGTTTTCTTGATCTGTTTGAAATTTCCGCAAAAAAACTATTTGCAAAAAACATCAGCAGAATATTTACAAGACTGTTCTATGCATGTTTCTCGCCTCTTTATTAAGCTGCCTCCTGAGCGCCTTGTCCCAAAAGTTGGCGTGCTCGTCCCCACCTGCAAAGACTGAGGCCATGTGATAGCAGTGGCCACCCAGCAGCTTGTTCATGGCCAGATGCATGGAGTAGGTGCCCGTCCGTGGGAGCCCAGCGCCAATCACCACAAAGCCGGTTGGGGACACCGTCTTGGACTTGGACATCTTGGAACAGTTTGTAGAGTAGTTACTCCCGACGATTTTACACTGGGAGGGAGAATATGCTGTATTCTGCACTTTGCTATAGCAACTGGCTGAGCAGTGAGTAGAGCACTATCTCTCTCTTTCTTTGCGGTGTTTGCTCAGGTGACGTAGACGGAGATTTCACTTTAAATGGGTTTAAAGGGTACCATTAAACAGTCATGAAGCCGTTCCGCGATCGCAACTATTGCGTGCGAAGGATGGAAGACACTGTTCTCGTTTTCACTAGCTGTTGGCATGCAGCGTTCGGACGGTGGTTCAATCTCTTCTCCGACGCTTCGATGCGTGGCTGAGAAAAATACTGTAACAACAGCACGGCGGCAGGAGTACTTTTTTGATGCTGTCCCTGCGGCGTACTCAAACTCCCCCTCCGACACTGCTATAAAGCCACTCAACTCGGTCCGGTTCGTTCGCACTGATTTCTTCCTCTCCTAGCTCTGAAAGATTCGTCCGGGCAGTCCTTGCCCAACCAAGCAAGCGATCTTACGCAACCAAACGGAGAAGAAGCGAATCAAGCCCAGCGTTTTTAAGGAACCTACCTTCCTTCACATTTCGTCAACCCGGCTAGGCAAAATCGTTATTCGCTTTTTTCTTGGAAGTACGGTCTAGATTGTTCGCATGGGTACAAAACATTGGTTTTAATGGCAACTTTTTATAGCCTTTTTGTGTGGAAAAAATAAGTTATGGATGGATCTCGTAACTCGCCGTTGGAAAAAAAGAGTAGTTCAAAAGTTTTTTTTTTGCTTCGCACCATATAGGCGTTTATTTCTTCATGATGATTGTTGTCGTCTGGTGGATGAGAATTCGAAGCAAAAGTCACAGAAAAAAGTTGAGGGAGAAAAAAGAACCGAGGTTCAAAAAGCATAATTTTTTCTTGCTTCTGATTTAAAAGAATGGATTAGGGCGTTGCTTGTAGGGTGGGGTCTGTAGTTGATTCTTAAGAGCTAAAACAAAGAAAACAATTTCGACAGAACCTTAAACGCTACGTTTCGTTTGGACTAGAGCCGTCAATACTTTCTCATTGTCTTTGGGGATGGCAATTTTTTAAAAAAACGAACATTTTCATACGTGTGTGTGCAACATTTTGTGGAAAAGCCGTCGATTCGATTCTTCTTCGCGCGCAGTGATGATGAAAATGACTTCGATGGAAGTAACAAGTGATGAGTTGCTGATGAGGATGAGTTTTCGGTCTCGAAAAAAAGTTATTCTGATGATGACGATGATGTAGTATGATGTGTAGTTGATCTTGGCGATGTTGTTTGATGAGGATGAGATTTCGAGTGCCGTCTTGGTTGTCGTTGGTATTCGTGGTGTTGGTGGTAGTGCCGGCCCGGGCCCGCTGTGTGTGAGCCCGAGCCGGTTTTGTTCTTTGTATCGGAACACAGGTAGAGCTGTTTTGCTGCGGCGGCCGCCGCTTTTGTTGTAAGACCGCCGCCGCTTCAGAGCCTTCGCTATTTGAAGCAGACGGGGCCCACCTCGAATCCAAAGGCCTGTAACAAAAATGAGTAAGAATTAAACATTTATTTAAAAAATGGGATATTTTTGTCTCACCTGATGTGGGAGTCCGTAGTCCACCGGCAAAAAGTCCTTTATGGGGAGCTCAGAGAGTCTCCTCGTCTTCAGCTCGAAAGAGGTCTTGGACTCCATTTGGCGGTGCTGCGAACAAAAATAATTATTTGGGGAATGGAAGGTTCTTTCTCTTGTATCCTCCTCACCCTGCATCCGTCGTGCGTGACCCTTGGCTTGTTCTTCCCTGCCGAGAATGTGGCCTCGTTGTCGCCCAGGAACCTTAGTGCGCTCTTGTAGTTTCTTGCGCGGTCGTCGTACCAGGCGACAGAGTTGACGCACGTGTACGTGAAGTTCTGTCGAGCCGATTCGCTCAGGAGGCGCAGGAAGCGCATCTGGATATAAATAACAAACAATAATTTTTCGCGGAAAATGAAAAAGCTTTTTTAAAAATTTCTTCACAAATATTCATCATGAGGAGACAGCTTCGACTCGAAGCAAACTCTACTGTACTCTGTCAACCTTTTCTTCATTGAAGAGGTCATTGAGTCTGCACGCACCCCCTCCAACGAAATTTCCGTTTGCTCCCTCCCGAGAGGTGTTCACAATAGATCGCTTCCTACATACACTTTGGTATGACGTAACAAGCCGGCAAAAATAAGATAAGGATATTTCATTCCCGATCGCAGGTGATGAAAGTTTTGTGTCTCTTGGCGACGAGAACGATGCTGAGGTCTCTCTTGCCGCCGCTCTTGGCCCTGATGGCCTTAGCTGACGCAGCCAGCATCCTCACCCTCCCTAACGGCAGCAGGATGGCCGGGTTCCACAAATACAGGCAAGACAACAATTTCCATAAAACTTCTGTTTTAAAATCATAATTATTTCAACAGGACCCTCCCCGGCAACCATTCTATCCTCTCTTACCAGGGCATCCCCTTCGCCCGCCCGCCTGTGGACGAGCTGAGGTTCGCGCCGCCGCAGGAGGCCACAAAGTGGGACAACATCCTCAGAGCAGACAAGCAGTACATTTGCGCGCAGGTAAGTTTTTAAGTATTTGTATGGGAAGTGAAGTTTCTAGCATTTAATTACAGATTGACTTCCTGACCTATGAGTACAAGGGTGAGGAGGACTGCCTCTACCTCAATGTATATATTCCTGGAAGCAAGGTGCTTAAAAAATTCATTGATTACCCAAACGAATTTGAATTATTTCATATATGAAATGCTACAGATTCCCAAGGATCCCCTTCCCTTGATGGTCTGGATCCACGGCGGCGGGTTCTTCGATCGTGACGGCACCACCGACCTGTACGGCCCTGAGCGGATCTTGGACCCCGGCAGCGTCATCCTTGTCACCGTCAACTACCGCCTGGGGTCGCTCGGGTTCCTCTCCATGGGGGACGACGTCCTCCCGCCCAACCTTGGCATGCTGGACCAGACCGAGGCGCTCAAGTGGGTGCACAAGAACATTGCCTCATTCGGCGGAGACCCGGGGAAGGTGAGAGGGCACAAAAAGGAAAAAAATGCGGGAAAATTATGGCTTTTTGTTATTAGGTGACTCTCTTCGGCGAGAGCGCTGGCTCGACCGCCGTCCTGACCCACGTCCTCTCCCCCAAATCGTCCGGGCTCTTCCACGCCGCCATCGCAGAGAGCGGGACGCCCTTCTCAGCCTACGCAAGGGCAGACAGGAAGCCGGCCTACTACGCAAGGTTAAAAGAAATGTAAGAACAAAAGTGTATAAAATTAGATTTTCCTTTCCTTTTTTAGAACCGTTGCTGATCGCCTCGGCTGCAACCCTGAAGGGTCCTCCAAGGAAATCAAGGATTGCCTCTTGAAGGCATGTATCAAAAAAATCCTTCACTCTACTTCCCGCAACATTTAAAACAATTATTTCCTGCAGAAACCAGCCAGGGAAATCGCTTCCATCCACAACATCGACGCCACGGTGGTCGGGCTTGGCCCGCTCGCCTTCGCCCCAGTCGTGGACGGGGACTTCTTGCCAAAGGAGCCATGGGAGATACTCCAGGAGGGCAGCTTCAACCAGGTCCCAACAGTCATTGGGTACAACAAGGCAAGCGAAATAGTTTCGCACAAAAAAATTAAAATAAAGTAAGTATTATTTTTTAATTTGCAGGACGAGGGTCTCCTCTTGACCTTCCACTTCATGAAGGACCAGAAGTACGTGGACGATTTCAACGAGTTCTACGAGGAAAACATCATGGGACTCGCCATGGGGAGGTAAATATATAATTCAAATTAAATACTTGATTTTTCGTGTCGTTATTATTTGGGAAAACGAAATTTTCAAGGCACCACGACCAAATGACGGAGGCAGACTACAAACTGGCCCGCAAGTTGATCTCGGAGGAGCTGAAGGGAGAGAAGCCCACTCAGGATAGAGGGGAGACAATGCTTAAGCTGGAGCAGATGGCGGGGGACGCTTGGTTCAACGCAGTTGGGATGAAAATGGTGAAAAGTATCATTCGCTTCAATAAGTATGGGAAATGGATGTAGTATTTTTTCCAGGTCCAAATGCTGGCGGCCAAGAGCAAGGCGCCCGTGTACGAGTACTTTTTCCACCACAGCGGGTCCACCAGCATCATAGACTTCCAGCTGGGGCCAACGTGGAGGGTGATGGCGAAGGTGAATGTTATAACAATGGTGCCCACTTCCGGTTGCAAACACATGCAAAAAATAATCGTCGAATATGGGAAGAGAAGGGAATGTGTATAGAAAATGGCTCGATTTTTTTTGGTCTTCCCGGGTGCTCGGCCTTCGGCGTACACCATCCCACATGGTGGCCCCTTTCGGGGGGGAGGGACCCTTGATGCTCATTAGCGACCTGGAGGCGGGGGGGGGTTTGGTTTCCCAGTGTTCTTCTGGGGGGGAGGGTATGGGCTTCAAACTGGGTTGGCTGCCGGT
>JAAUYJ010005375.1_pt1 | contig 18374 bp, 14 predicted proteins | sample 7278031 | NCBI WGS metagenome assembly JAAUYJ01 (sample SAMN14350222, study PRJNA611818) | marine sediment metagenome | isolation source: surface marine sediment (1.8m) | place: French Polynesia: Moorea | collected 2018-08 | reverse complement strand
GTCGCATTCGTACCTCCAAGGGCGGTAGCTGGATATTATTCCCCGTGAAATTAAACGGATGCTGCACGCACACAAGATTCGCTCAGGATTTATACTTCTTTTTTTTCACCTTACGCATGGCGAGAGCAGGAGGATGAAGACGACGGAGACTGAGGCCTGATAAAATTGTCGATTTCCCATTATCACTGCTGGGTTGAATCGGGACGCTTCCTCTCTTGCTATTTCCCCCTCGAAATCAGCTTTACCTACTACTGCCAGTACCTGCGCATGCCGCGCGCCCGCTCAATGCCGACACTTTCTTTCTTCCGACGGGGAGACCCCGTCAGTTTCACGGACATATTTCCCCCTCACCTCTTTTTACCCCTTCCCTCTTGCATGGGCCTGCGCGGAGCCGTTTCCGCCGATACTGAATAAATAACCTGTTTCCTCGGTTGCATCTTGGCAACAGCATTTTGCATAAATTTCATCTGTTGTTTTTTTTTTCTCCAGGGCAAGCAGGTGAAGGACAAGAGCTTCAGCTTCCAGCTGGGGAGGTCGGAAATCGTGATAGGGGACATACCTCATCATTCCTCCGCCAGGTACTGAACACCACAGCCCCCCCCCCAAAAAAAAATATATATATATAGCATAAATGTATATTTTTCCAGGGCGTCTGCCAGGGCCAGGAGAATGAGTTTGACGAACGGCGGCGACGTCATTGTCGCCGACGGCGAAGACGACGTTGACGCCGAGGAGGAGGAGGTCGAGTTCAACATCTTTTGAACGATGTTGCGATGAAAAAGTATTAAGTCATTCGCGAGACCGTGCCAAGTACCGAAATAAAGATTTGCACACGAGGTAGACCAGTGGTTTCTTCTCTCGTTTCTTCATTATCTCTCGATAATACTGCTCTGGGCGACAGAACAAATAAAAAGACGTTGTTGTTGCAACCGCATTCTTGCTCTTCTGCTGCAGCGTCCTAGTACAATTTTTTTTGTATCGACACTTTTGGGATCTAACAACACGTTAGGAGAAGACTGGGCGAAAACTGATGGGTCGCTCTTTTTTTCGGGTTGGTGGGGGGTATTTGGGAGAGCGTAGTAGTACAAAAAGCACGTATCAAATAAATAAACACAGTGAAAACAGCACAGCCAATTTGTCATGTGGTTCGACCAACCTTCGCGGCGAGGTCCGTTCTTTCATATTTTTCACATTTTTGGCGGTCTTCTTTCTGCCAAATTATCGTTTTCCTTCATCATATTTTTCCCCCCTTCTCTTTGAGAGATGAGGCGTCTTCATAAATTGGCGTCGTTGTCAAACGACAAAGTTTCAGAATGGTTTTCAGGAGAGAATGAATATCTGGCGGGTTCGCAACTTTTTTTTTTACTTTCATGCTTGGTTCTCCTCTTCTTCTTCCTCCTCCTCCTCGTCCTCTCCCAGCACGGGAGCGGCACGGTCGCCCCCCACGCTCTGCTGCTGAGCGGCGCCGGCATCGTCGTCGTCCTCTTCTTCCTCCGAGGATTCCGCCCCTCTGCCCTCCTCCGACGCCCTGACCATGGCCGCGGCGGTTTCTTGGACCTTGACCTTGTTCTGGCACATCTCCACCAGCAGCCCAAGCGTCTTCAGGCAGACCTCGTAGGCGTCTCTCAGGCGAGACTCCTCCTCCTTGGACTGGGCATTGGATGAGGACTTCTTCTTCTTCTGCTTGTCCGGATCTTCGGAGCCAGAGGAGGAAGAGGAATCCTTCTTGGCCTTCTTGCTCGTCGAGGGCTTGTCATCGTCCTCCTTCTCGGCGGAATCCTCTGCGCCTTCGCCGGCCGCCTCTCCAGCCTGTTCCTTCTTCTCGTCGTCTTCGTCCTCCAGGTCGTCCACATCAGGCACCTCTCGGTCTGCGGTGAGAGAAAAAAATAAGTCGCTGGATGGAGAAGAAAATCGTATTGCTTCTCACCTTTCTCTTCGAGAACTTTGTGCGCGGCGGCGACCCTGTCCTTGAGGAGTCTGAGAGCGAACTGGAGGGGAGGGGTCAGGTGATCCGGCTTGGCCGTGTTCACCAGGAGCAGAGCCCTGAAATGGCACAAAAAATTCATTTGAATATGAGTATTGAAAAAGTAATATATCAAGGTACCTCAAGTCCCCGTTAAGCTGCTTGATGGGGCCCGGCTTGGCCAGGCTGTATGAGCCCGCCACCCCCTGGAAGGTCTTGGAGAGGTCTGCGATGATGGTGAGCATCTGGTCTGTCAGCACCTGGTCCGCCACCCGCGGGAAGAGCGCCAGGAGGAAGTTGAACACGTGCGAGTTGTTGAGCGAGGAGCGCTCGTCCAGCAGCACCGCGTCCACGTACTCCAGGAAGCTGTGGCTCCCAACCAGCATGGCCACGAACTTGCGGTCGATGGCCTCGGTGTTGTTGATGTCCAGCCACAACTTGGGGAAGAGCTGCATGTGCAGCGGGACCCCGTCCAGGCCCACCATGGAGGAAAGGTCCACCAGCACCTTGGAGAGCAGGTCCTCGTTGACGGCCAGGCGCACCAGCAGGTCCACCATGCCGTGATAGGTGTTGTAGTAGCGGTGGAGGGCGCGGTCGTACTCGGGGTCCTGGCCGTGCGGGCACTCCAGCTGGCCGGTGGGGACGCTCATCTGCAGCATCGGCCTCGGGGGTCGAACCGCCTTCAGGTTGGCGGAGGAGGGGAGCCCTCCTCGCCGGGGGAAGTACGGCCCAATGCTGTTGGCCAGACCTCCGCCAACCTCGCTGTACGAAGAAGCGGCGGAATGGGCCCTATGCAGCAGCGGCACGAGGATGTTGATCATCTCGTTGGGCCACAGCATGAGCATCTCTCGGACGGTGAGCAGGCAGACCTCCCTCATCTCTGGAGGCGTGTAGGAGTTGACCAGAGTGAGCACCCTCGACGTCATGTCTCCCATGTCCTTCCATGACCTGGCCAGCACCTGCGTTATCTCCGAGTTGTTCCTCTGCGCCCTAACCCCCTTGAGAAGGTCCTGGAAGATCTGCATCAGGTCGACTAGCTCCCCGGCGACGTGGCATGCGGTGGCCTCGTGGAACATCATGTGAAGAGTGTTCAAAGCGTCGAAGACGAGCGCCAGGCCGTTGTTGTACACCACGAACACCCGGTCGTCGTCGCTCTCCACCAGGATCTTGAGCACGGCGATGAGGGCCGACCAGGAGGAGCGCCCGTCCAGGATGGACAGGTAGAGCTGCAGCGTCTGGTGGCGGAAGGTCCTGATCTCGGCCTCCTCCTCCTCGGTGGCGTCGTCGTGGCGCGTCACGAACAGCTTCATGAGCTTGAACAGCTCGTCGCTCGCCACGTGGTACTGCGTGGTGAACGGCGTGATGTTCTTGAAGGCCCACTGGATGTTCTGGTGCTGTGCCAGCTGCCGGGTGAAGGCCCTCGACTGGAGGCAGCACATCCGGAGGAGACCGTAGTAGGCCGGCAGCATGACGCGGTTGAAGTTGATGACCTCGGTGTCGTCGTGGTCTGCCAGGATGTAATTGAAGGCGATGTTCTTGATGACGTGCGGGTTCTGCAGGATGAGCTTGACGTTCTCCGGGCAGTCCACGCAGAGGGCGTACCAAAGGTTGAGCAGGGCCTGCTTGTTGTGGTTCACCGGTATGGAGGGCTCGCTCAGCTTCGGGTGGAAAAGCTGCCATAGGTTGAGGAAGTGCGGCTCGAACATTCTCTTCTCCGTCCTTGTCAGTAGGCAGTGGGACAGGGTCTGGAAGTACGCCACCAGCTTTCCGGAGCCGTGCTGGGCCAGGTCCACGTAGGCCCTCGCTGCCGGCAGGAGCGAGTAGAGGAATTCCAGCACCTTGTGCAGCGGCTCCACCTCCTCGCGGCCGAGCAGGGTCTCCCTGATGGGGGCGGGGAGCGCCCGCGCGGTCCTGAAGGTGCTGCGGAAGTGCTGCGACGGCACCAGGCTGACCACCAGGAAGGCGGCCGAGTTGCGCACCTTCTGGTCCGGATGGGCCATGAGGTACGACTCGACCCAACCCTCCATGGTGGACAGGAGCCACGTCTGCACGTAGCGGTTGCGCGCCACCTGGATGGAGAGCCAGTCGAGGGCGGCCTGCGCGCAGGTGCGGGCCAGGTCCCAGATGCGGTGCATCACCAGGGTGGTGAAGCAGGGCATGCCCAGGGGGCGGGCTCCGGAGGGGTCCGTCAGGAGGGTCAGCAGGTGGAAGAAGTGCATGGAGTGCTCGGGCTGTTTCACCCCGTGGAAGACCATGCCGGCGATGTTCTCGGCAAACTCGGGGTTGTTGCGGGCGAGAGAAAAGATGAGGTTGGCCGTCTGGCAAGGGTTGATGTTGTCCTTGGTGACGTGGTACAGGAAGATGAGGCCCGATCTCTGCTGCTGTTGCTGCTGCTGCATCTGCTGCTGCATCTGCTGTATTTGCTGCTGCTGTGCGGCCAGAGCGGCGGTCTCACCGTCCTCGCTCTCTGCGGCCTCGGCGCTGCTGGTCGTGGCAGAGGCGGAGGCGGAGGAGGACGTTGTGGTGGAGGAGGAAGAGGCGGCGGCGGCGGCGGCGGCGGAGGGAGTGGCGACGGAGGATCCTCCTCCTCCCACTACGCTTCCTATGAGTGCCGCGGTGTCTGCTGCGCTCAGGTGGATGTAGTTGTCCTCCCCTCGCGACTTTTCCACCAGGAGCGCGACAAGCCAGACCATCTTCTCCAACGAGGCCATCCTGTTGGTTTCAGGAGCGATCGGGATGGCTATGATCTCGTCGTCGTCGTCCTCGTCGTCGTCGGAGAGGAGGTCGCTGCCCATGGTCACCACCTCTGCGGCGGCGGCGGCGCCGGAGGAGGAGGAGGAGTGGTTCTGGCGGATGGCGCGCAGGTAAAAGTCGACCAGGACGGAGATGGCGTTGACGGAGATGAGGAAGCGGGTCTCCTCCTCGCCAAGCTTGGCGAAGTCGAAGAGGAACCTAAGTGGGACGGATGGAAATGTTGGAGCCGTGTTTCTGCTGGTAGTGCAACACAAAACTTACCTGAACAATTCAGTCAGATACTTCAGGTGGGGCCGGGCAGCTCCGGAGTCGAGCAGAGCCAGTAGCATGCGGACGAACCTGACATAGCAAGATTTCATTATCACTTTACAGACAAATGTACTGTATTGTGCTAACGCATACCGAGTAACAGGAGAGGTGGTCCCTATCCTTGACCTCATTTCCTCCGACGGTTGGGTGGCAAGATCCGGGCAATCCCAAGGGAGCATGTAGTTGTTTTTCTCCATTCCTCTGAAATTGCAACGGGTATAAAATATTTATAGTAGAGGCATCAAAAACAGAAAGCTCTACTTTCCACATTTCGCGTAAAAAGAAGTCTCACCTCAGTTTTTGTATGACATGAATGCACAGCCTGTGAAACATCTGCCTGATGGTGCCGACCTGGCACCTGAGAAAGATGGTCGTAGGCCAGTTTGTGTCCCCTGCCATGTGGTCAAGGAACCACCCGCAGGCGGCCGTGGAGCTGTCAAACTGCTTGGTCAGCAGCTCCACCCACTGCACGATGTTGAGCTTCTCCTTGGCGTGGATGAAGCTCTCAAGGAAGAAGGAGGTGGCCAGCTTGGCGGAGAGCAGCGTGATGTCTCCACCGTGGTCCTGCTGCCGGGAGGACGGCCCCGCGCCTATCAGGGTGGTGGGGATGTGCCCGACCATCTGCCACATGAAGTTGAAGTAGGTGTGGTCGAAGACGTTGTTGTCCTGGATGAAGTTGACGTTGTCCTGCCAGATCCACTCCTCCAGCTCCTCCGAGAGCTCCACTTCGCCCCTGGCGATCGCCTCCGCCGCCTCTGCCGACGAAGATGCTGCCCGGCTGGGCCCGGCCTCCGCGGGCCGGTCCACCCTCTCGTAGAAGAGCATGTAGGCGCTGTTGGTCTTCTCGATGTTCATGTCCATGTACTTCTCGGTGACCTGGTCGTAGGCGCGGCTGTTGACCTCCCCTCCGAAGCACTCTGCCGCGATCTGGGCGGGATCGAACGGCTTGACCTCGGCGTCGTTGAAGGAGTACCACCGGTCCCCGCCGCGGCGCCCGGTGCGGTCCCGGATGAAGGCGTAGTAGTGCCCGCCCTCCGCCGTACCGGTGTGAACTGTCACCCCGATAAGCTCGTACTCGTAGCTGACGTTGGGGTCCTCCTCCTCCTCCTGGCCAGGCTGGCCCTCCTTGCCCACTTTTTCCTTGTCCACGTCCTCTTTGTCCTTGGGGATGAGGTTCCTCTCCATGTAAGGCGACATGTCCAGTTGGAATGGGAAGGAGAAGTGCGTGTTCACCTTTTCCACCTTCTGCATGTTGAGCATGTTGTACATGTACCGCATGATGTTGAGAGACAGGATCTTGGGGAGCTTCTTGAAGCATGCCCGCTTCTCCGCCCGGACCTTCTTGTTGCACTGTGAGCAGGTGTACATGTTGTCCCCCTCCAGCGTGTCCTTGACCGTCACCTCCTGCAGCGACTGGTGCAGGTTTCTCGTCCTCCTGTCGGACAGCTGGCAGCGGACGGTGAAGAAATCCTCCAGCGTCCTGGACACGTGGTTGCAGTCGAGGGAGACGACGCTGTTGGTCTGCACGCCGCCGAAGAGCGTCTTCACCGTCCTCTTGAGGTCCGGGGTCATCTCCTCCATCTTGGACAGGAGGTCGATGAAGAACTCGGTCATGTCCCTCTGTTCCCCGTTGTTTAGCGACTGGTGGTCCATCTGGTAGGTCTTGCAGAAGGAGAGCGGGTTGTAGGCCTTCCTCTCTGAATCGCGGAGGTAGGCGAACATCTTCTGCAGCTCTTTGAGCGTTGAGGCGTGCCTGCCCTCTGCCGCCAGCGGGTCCGCCCTTAGCACGGCCGACCGCGCCTCGGGGATCATGAAGAGCTGCTGCATGCAGGTGGCCATGTAGCAGGTGGAGCCCAGGTTGGTGAGGCCAACGAAGCCGCACTCCGCCCGCCCGTCCTCTCTAGGCCAGTACTCCCACTGGTAGGGCAGGTGGGACCCGGGTCGGTGCTGGTCCAGCAGCTTGCCGTGCAGGACCAGGTAGTTTCCGAGGGATCCTTTGGCCATCTCGATCAGCAGGTCGTAGGAGGAGGTGCGGCTGATGGTGGACTTGCACTTGGGCGCGTCCTTGGCCCTGGGCGAGGGCAGCGCGAAGAGGCAGTCCAGCAGGTGCAGGAGGAAGTCCTGGCCCTCGGGACTCACCTTGAAGGTGGGCTGGTGCTTCATAACGCACCCGAGCAGGTTCAGGGCGCCGACTAGTGAGTCGTCAGGGGAGGGGTCGCCATGCCGCTTCTCGAAGTTCTTCCTGGCCACCAGGCCGCATGCCACCTGTCTCGACAGCTGGTCCAGGTCTATCAGGCCGGAGGAGTCCACCTCGGGCTGACCCGGGAGGCCGTGGAGGTTGTCCACCAACCTACACAGGATGAAGAAGTAGTCCCGGCAGGCCGGGCCGAAGGGCTCCTTGCCCTCTTCTGCTGCGATGGCGACGGCGGCGTGCGGCGGAAGGTGAGAGTGAGCCTGATCCCTCCTCGACTGGGGCATCCGCAGGGCGTCGTCAAGGAACTCTAGGAGGACGCTGAGGAGTGGCGCGGTGCAGGAGGCACCGGACCTGCCGGCCATGGTGGCGCCCATGCACATCTTGTAGAGGCCGGTACAGACCTCCCAACGAACAGCCGGGTCAGGATCGTCGAGCAGCAGTGCCTTGAGCCAGGCCGGCAGCCCGTTGGAGGCGAAGAGGGCGTCCTCGGCGGCCTCCTCGGCGGAGAACAGCCAGGCCACCAGGAGGCTCATGGCGAAGCGGACCACCTGCGCGCGGCCAAAGACCCCAGTGCGGTAGTAGTGCGCCGCCACCTGGTGGTCGAGCAGTCCCCCCGCGGCGGCGGCGGCGGTCCCGGCGGCGCCACGGGTGTGCGAGGCGTCCATGAGGACGGAGGTGAGGCGCGGGACCACTCGGTCGGCGTCCATCATCTCAAGCATGGCCGCCGACAGCCTGGGCACCAGCAGGCGGCCGTCGCGGAACTGTGTGCCCAGCGGCGGGGGCCTCAACAGGTGGTGGTCGCCGCCGCCGCTGGTGTGGCGGTGGTGGAAGCGCTTACCCCTCTTTTTTGAGCCGCTGCCGCCGGCGACGGGGCCCTCAGAGGAGGAGGCCTCGATTAGCTGCTCCGCCAGGGCCTCGTCGTCCTGCGGATCCACGCCGAACTGGACGAGCAACTTGAGCAGGGCGCTCAGGCAGTCCTGCTTCCACTCGCACCAGACTCCGGCTTTGTCTTTGTCATTCTGAAGCTGGCCAGACACGAAGATCTCAAAAAGGTTCTTTAGCCCGCCGGCAGCGTTGAACTGATGCATCCACGACTGAGAGATCTGTTGCTGTAATTGGTCGTCTTGAGGAAGCCCCTGATTCAGTTGCTGGGGAACATTGAGAACAACTTCTTTGGGCACTCCCGAGTGTCTCCTCAGCCTGGCAGGGCGCCCCAGCCAATCCACGATGTAGAAAGTGTACATGAGCTTCTGCGGCGAAGAGGGACTGAGCAGCTCTTTCAGCTCCTCCTCCGTCACGTGGGATATGTCCTGCAGCCTCCTCTTTATGTGGGGATTGGTGGGGAGCAGCATCAGTATGTCCCACACTCTCCTCGACAACATTTGAGCTTTGGGAAGAGGCACAGAAGGGGGCTTCTCTCCTCCGGCCGCCGAGGCACCCTCAACGCGGAGGCTGCTCAAGGTCTGCATCAGGGAGAACAGCTGGTCAAAGTTCTCCGGGAGCAGGAGGAGGTTCATGGGCATCCTGTCCCTCCCGGGGAAGGGAGGCGGGGACTCGTGCTGACTTGCCCCTCGGAAGTGCTGACCGAGCTGCTTGGTGATACCTTGGGAAACCAGAACGAGCTGCATGTCCTTGATGCCGAGTTCAGCCAGAGACTTTTCGTCCATGTCTGGGGAGAGCTCTTGCCCTTGGGTAAGAAGTCTTAAAGATCCTTCTGCGATTGCCTTAGCTCCCTCCTGTAGTGGTCTGGAATAATGAAAATATTGCTTGAATAATGAAAAAGATATTATCACTCTCGCAAAAAAATACCTGATAGATTCCCACCACGCAGCAACTTCTGCCCTGAGATCAGCCACTAGATCCAGCACCCTCATGTCGAGGGTGATTCTCTCCGGCCCGACCCCGCCCGCCTGGATGATCACCCTCACTGGACCGGCGGCGCCGCGGACGTCAACCAGCTCGGCGTGGGTGCCGACGCCGTGGCCGTCGATGCTCATGCGACGGAAGTGGTACGCGTACTTTCGACGGAAAGTCTGGGAAAAGAAACGATAAAAATTTTAAAAGTTTCAAAAATAGTTTGGAAATTTTGGTTACCTCTAGGTATGTCTTGAGAAGAAGAAGGGCTCTCTGAATACGGACGAGGATTTCGTCCTTCCCCGTCTGCAGGTCCTGAGCGGCGGTTCGGAGACTCTTCATGCAGGTCTCCAGGAATTCCTCTCCCTGCCCAAAGTACACCGTGTTCAGGATCTGTATCGCTTTCATGGAGACGTCCGTGTTCTGCGCGCAGAGGGCGATCTTCCACAGCTGCTCCATCTTGCTGCTGTTGGTGGCGGCCGCTGCGACCTCCGAGCTGGAGGCCGCCTCCCCGCCGGACTCCGCAGCCGCCGCCCTCATCCTGTTGGACAGCGTCAGCTGGCAGAGCTGGGAGAAGAGATTGAGGCCGAGCATGGATATCGTCTCCGGCCTGAGCGTGGACAGCTTCTCCTCGTAGATTAGTCGAAGTCCCTCGAGTCCCAGGGCGTGCTGGTCCTTGGAGTGAATCTGCATCAGCAGGTACTGGAAGAGGTCGTCCGAGGCCGTCGGGTCGCAGGCCAGGCACTCCCAGAGGACGTTGATCTGCTCCGGCGTCAGCCTGAAGTCGGCAGGGCTGACGTGCGAGGAGAAGACCATGGTGAGGAACTGGAGCCGCGTCTGGATCTGCGACAGATGGTTAAAGAAGGGAGGGGGAGGGAGGCCCTCGCGCCTGTCCCTCGTGTAGAGGGAGAGGTTCTCGAAGAAGAGCCTCATCATGCCGTGCCTCCTCTCGGTGAACATGCAGACCTCGTGGGTGTCCATGTTGCGAAAGTTCTGGAAGGACTGCAGGAGCTTGGGGAGGAGCCTCAAGCTGACAGCGACGCTCCGGTTCTGGGCCAGGTTGGCCAGGCATCCCTCGATGAACTTCATCCGGATGAACCGCTCCATGTTGAAGCAGAGTAGATTCGTCAGGTTCTGCTCCGCCTCGGCTGCGAGACCCTCGGCCAGGTTCTCAATGTTCCCGTCCTGAAGCAGGTCCCACAGGAGGGTGTTACCCGGCTGGCAGGCGTTCTCCAACTTGTACTCGGCCACTATCCTGGCCTCTTCGCGCTGCTGCCTGGCGGTTAGCCTCCCGGCGGCTGCGGCGGCTGCGGCCCCCGTGGCGGCGGCAGTGGCGGCCAGTCGCCTCTGGCAGAGGGAGGCCATGCAGGCGAGCTGCTGCTGTTGCTGCAGCATTGCTCCGATGTCCGGCTGTCCGCCGCTGCTTCCGCCCCCGCCGTTTCCACTCTGGACAGGACCGCTACCTGAAGCCTGAGATGTCCCCATCTGCAGAAGCTCCTCGTCCATTGACTGGTTGTCCTCTTCTTCCTCCTCGTCGTCGTCCTCATCTTCCTCGAAGTCGCCCAAATTCTTTTCGGACAGGCGCGACTCAGAGTTGAGAGACTCGTTGTCGGCCCCGCCGGGCCTGGAACTCCTGGAGGCAACCCTTCCCACTTCTCCTTGCTGCTGGTGTTGCAACGCCGCTGCCTCACGCTGTTGGGCGAGCGATCGTATGACCGGCCTCATGTCGATGACCTCCTGGTTGGGGATCTTGACGGGCCCCGCCGACCTTGGATGGGCGTTCACCAGGTTGGCCAGCTCTGCCATGGCGGTGCTGGATCCCGAAGTTGTCGCCGGAGCGATGGAGGACGGAGGGACGGGAGACGACGAGGGAGACGAGGCGGAAGCAGCAGCGGCCGCAGCAGCAGCCGCCGCCACAGCTGCTGCCGCGGCCACGGCGGCGGCGGGAGGTGGCGGCCTCTGCGGGTCTGACGAAGAGGAGGCGGGCCACCAGCAGGAAGAGGAGCCCTTATTGCCTTCGCTGGTCGGAGGCGCAAGTGAAGGATTTCCCTGAACCTCTTTTTGGTCTTGTGAGCCGGACGTTTTTCGCTTTTTGTCCTGGGACGAGGATTCTCCTCCCGCGTCGCTGTTTTGGACTTGTTCGTCTCCCCCGCCTCCCTCTCCGGAGCCGGATCTTGATCTCTTTCGACCTTTGACAGGCAATCCAGCAGTTCTGCAAAGCAAAGAAATATAAATATTGAACAGATTGAACGACTGAGAGCCAATATTACCTTTTCCCAGCAGGGGAGGATTTTCCGCTGGGACTGGATGAGCGAAGATCCGATGTTGAAGTGACTTTGGTTCCAGAATCTTGTCCTGAGTCTTTGCTCGGTGTTGACTTGGCCAAAGATTCCGTTGTAGCCAACGAAGACTCCGACTTGGAAGAAGTCAAAGGCTGGATTAGCAGGGAGCTCTGCGGCGGCTGTTGTTGCCTGTTTGCACTTTCGGAGGCTTTGGTCGCTGCTCTGGGCAGACGTCGTTGCTGTTGCTGTTGTTGCTGAGCAACAGACTCCTCATCGGTAGACGCCAGCTCTTCGTCGTCGTCATCCTCGTCTTCTTCCTCCTCTTCCTCCTCCTCGTCATCATCGTCGCTGTAGTCGTTCAGGTCATCCAACTCTTCCAGGTCTTGGATGCTGAACTCGCACTCCGGGGCGTCGGCCGCGGACCTCTCGAGAAGTGTCCTCCCTCCACCTGACTTGAAAGGGCCCCCTCCTGCGGGCGGGCCATCTTCCCTGGCCGCCGCCGCCCTCGCAGCGGCCGACAGAGAAGCCACGGCGGACAAGGTGAGGGCAGGGTTGTTGGCCGCTGTCGGGTCAGACTGCGGGTCGGCCGTGGCCCTCACGCCACGCGACTCTCCCGGGCCGCAGCAGAGCTGTTGGTTCTGCTGGTGGGGGTGGAGGTGCTGTTGGTGTTGCAGAGCGCTGGCTTCTTGCAGGATGTTGCTGAGCTGGCCGCTGCTTGTCCATATGAACTTTTGAAGTACCTGTGCCAAATGAATGGTCTGCTCGGAGTGCTCTCCCGTGGGAAGCTCCTTCATGAGGTCATAGAGATGCAACACCGGGCCGGCCTCCAGGTTCTTGATCAGGGGGAGCAGCAGATCCTGCACCTGTTTGGCACAATACTTCAGCTGGGCGGCCTGCCAAATCACGTCAATGTGCTCGTTGGTGATCTTGCCCTCCACGGCGAGGAAGTTAAGGAGCACGTGGGACTGCTTGATGACCTCCACGTGGAGGTTGGGACCGAAGATGTGCTCCAGGATCTTGCTGTTAAGGATCCAGTTGGCCAGTTGCAGACCGACGTTCTCCACCTCCACCACCGACTCGGTGTTGCACATCTCGTTGAAGTTGTTGATGTGCATGTTGATCTGGTTGATGCCGGCGAGCCGCATCGCCAGGGTGGTGGAGGAGAAGTACTTGAAGGCCAGCTCTAGGCCCTCCTTGTCGAAGAAGACAGGTGAGTCCACGTTCTCCTTGACGGAGGTCCACAGGAAGTCGGCCATGTTGCGCGAGTCGGTCATCCTCAGCTCGGCGTCGGTCAAGCCGCACATGTACCGCAGGGCGTTTGTGCGCACTGGGCCGAAGAGCTGCAGCACGGCGCGGTAGTTTAGCCACATCTTGATGTTGTAGAGAATGGTGATGAGAGCGAAGGCCATGGACGGCGGCATAAGGGAGGAGGGCAGGGTGAAGGCGGAGGCCATCCCCTGGAGTCCGCCGCTGCGGCAGAAGAGGGTCACGTTCCTCAGGAGGGCCACGGGGAAGTCGGAGGAGTCGTGCATGTTGCAGAAGACGGCCAGTTGGGTGGCTTCGGCGGTGGACACTTCGTCGAAGCGGTGATTCACCTAAGTGAAGTAAAAGAGCTATGGGGTCAATTCAGTTCACAACTGCAGCTAACTCTCTCAATATTACCTGCTTTGGTCCTAGGTATAGCGGGAACATCTGGATGAATATCTTCGCCATGAACTGCAGGAGCATCTCCGTTTCGGCCACGGACCAGGTCTCCTCGTCCTCGCCGTCCTCGCCCTCCCTCTGAGAGGGGTCCTCTTCGGCCCTGGCGGCGGAGGACCTGTCTTCCTGGCGCCTGGCCTTTTCCAGCACGCTGCCGAGGTTCTTGAGCATGTATGACTGCAAGGAAAAGAATAAGGTAAGATTGACACTTTCCACCTTCCAAAATGTCCGAGATGTGACACTCACGCAACAGAATTTGGTGACGTGCTGTATGAGCAGGCAGAATCGTTCCACCATCCGCGGGTCGCGAAAGAGACACAGACATTGTCTGAAAACGGAAAGGACGGGTTATCCAGCTATTTCAGGAAAGCGGCATGCTCTTTTATCTCTTACTTTTTGACCCACACGGTCAGGTACTGATACAGCACCTCAGCCTGGTCTTTCCTGAATCTTATCCTGTGACCTTCTGCGTCAGGAAGAGTGGGAGAAGGGAGGCCGTCGGCTGCAACAAGGACAACTATAGGGTCAGTCATCGGAATAAAAGTCTTGTGCACTCTTTCCCATACCTTGCTTAATGAGTTCTGCGCACGGCGTGCAAGAAGGGCAGAACTTGCTCTCCTCTCCGCCAGCGGCGCCCACGCCGGAGGAGGCGCCCGAGCGCCGCCGGTCACGCTCCCGGTCTGAGGAGGAGGAGCCCGGGCGCCGGACGACCCCGCCGCCGTCGGGAGAGGTCACGCGCGGTCGCTGGGCGGCCCCGGGTGCGCCGTCGCCCGGACTGTCCGGCCCGGAGGCCGCTCCCGGTCCCGTCCCGGCCCCGGGGTCGTCCCGCTCAGACGAGGACATGGTGCGAATCACCCGGCGGGAAGAGCAACACACATCAGCGGATCGGGACGATTGTCTCGCTCAATTGAGCTTATTTGTGCTTTCTTCTTAAGTCAGTCCTGCCCCAGCAGGTGCGTCAGGTGCGGTGGCAGGTGTCGTTGACAGGGACAACTTGGAGGAGTCCCACAACGTCGCCTTCGCCGTTTTCTCCTTTCGCTTTTTTCCTTTCTTTTCTTTCTTCTTTTTCAACTGACGAAAAAGAGAAAGAGAAAAGGAAGAATTCAGCGGGGACAAAAAAATAGAAGAAGCCTCGTCCCAGGAGGAAGACCTAGTGTAGGAGGAAAACCAGACCAGAAAAGGCTAAGGGCCCAAAAATAACTATAGAAATACCTTGTAAAAGAATCTATAGACAAGTGCGTATAATTGATATCTTCGCAATTCTTAATTCCCAATGGAATTGCTTTCTAAAAGTTTTTTTCTCCGCTAGGTTGCAGGAGAGAAACGAGCACTCTTTCCGAAAGAAAACAAAACACAGGCTCAAATCCTTAAAACCGACGTACGCATTGCAAAAATGCAATTTGCAAATTGAAGTTTCAGAAAGTCAGGACTAGTGATGGGTACGAGTCGAGAAATTGCATGTCGAGTCGAGTCGAGTCAGCAAGGGACCAGACTCGAGTCGAGTCGAGTCAATGACTCGACTCCGGAATAAAAAATTGAAGCTCGTATTTTGTACTATTTACTAAATAAATTTTGTACGAAGACAACCAAAAAAGGGCTTTTAAAATTCACCTGTCAAACTTTGCAAAAAAGAGTGCAGAAAATAGTCGAAAATTAAGATTTTTAAAAATAAATTTGACGAAAAGATTGGGCTTTTCTTGTTGAAAAAAGAATCGAGTCGAGAAATTTTGCCTCGAGTCGAGTCGAGTCGGCCAAAAAAGGCCTTGACTCGAGTCGAGTCGAGTCGAGTCAGGACTCGAACCCAACACTATTCAGGAATCAGGAGTCAGGATTCAGGAACCAGCTTCAACCAGGGGACCAGGCGCACTTGAACAGGATCTCAGGATTCAGGACTAGGTTTAGTGACGAACTGTGGCATCCTGTGACCTTATCAGAGCGAGTGCCATGTCTGTCCGTGGCAGCGCCACCATCCTGGGGTTGGAGGGCAGCGCTAACAAGATCGGCGTGGGCATCGTGCGCGACGGCGCAGTCCTGGCCAATCCTCGGCGCACCTTCGTGCCCCCGCCGGGGGAGGGGTTCCGGCCGCGGGAGACCGCCGAGCACCACCGCAGGGTCGTCTTGGACGTCCTCAGGGAGGCGCTGGACGAGGCGGGGATGACCAAGGCCGACATCGACGCCATTGCATTTACCAAGGGACCGGGTGGGTGGATGGCATTTACCCTGTAAAAGCTCTCTTCATTAAATGTCTTCATCCTGCCTTTCTTTCAGGCATGGGCGCCCCGCTGGTGTCTGTGGCGGTGGTGGCCAGGACCCTGGCACAACTGTGGGACAAGCCGCTGCTGGGGGTCAATCACTGCGTGGGGCACATCGAGATGGGCAGGTTAATCACCGGGGCAGACAATCCCACCGTGCTCTATGTCAGTGGGGGAAACACGCAAGTAGGGGTTGAAGACGATACCCAGGTGTTCTCTCCAGTGCAACGTGTTCTTTTAGGTCATCGCTTATGCAGAGCAGAAGTACCGCATCTTTGGCGAGACGATCGACATCGCCGTGGGCAACTGCCTGGACAGATTTGCAAGAGTACTAAAGTTATCAAACGATCCTAGGTGAGTCAGCACTTTTCCATACAGGGTGGGGGGTAATTATGCTTACTTGACTTGTACTTTTCAGCCCTGGTTACAACATTGAGCAAGAGGCCAAGATAGGGTCAAAGTTCCTTCCGCTGCCCTATGCCGTCAAGGGCATGGACGTGTCATTTAGCGGCATCCTGTCCTACGTTGAGGAGAAGGCGCCGAAGCTCCTGGCCTCCGGGGAGTATTCCAAGGGTGACCTTTGTTTCTCCCTCCAAGAGACGGTCTTCGCCATGCTGGTGGAGACGACGGAACGGGCGATGGCGCACTGCGGGTCCCAGGAGGTGCTGATCGTCGGCGGAGTTGGGTGCAACTTGAGATTGCAAGAAATGATGGGACAGGTAAGTCAGTCTTTATGTCAACGTCCCTCCCTTATGTTTTAAAAGAAGAGTTGCCCTCCCTCCAGATGTGCCTGGAGCGGGACGCCCGACTCTGCGCCACCGACATGCGGTTCTGCATCGACAACGGCGCCATGATCGCCCAGGCGGGGTGGGAGATGTTCTGCTCTGGCGTCGTCACCAAATGGGACGACACGGCCATCACGCAGCGGTTCAGGACCGACGACGTGCATGTCAAGTGGCGCTCCTGAAATTTGTGATATCAATATGGCGACGTACACACGAATTATATTGGTATTAATGTGAGCGAGATCGGGAACGAGATCGGGTTCCTTTATTCTCGAGCATGTAACGAGTACACGAAGCTCACCACCTGTGGTGCAGGTATTGGTGCCTTACATCGTCGACGAGGGGGGCGACGGCGACAGAGAAGAGGATCCCGCCGACGATGACGGGGTGCCGCAGCGCCATGTTGATGAACGTGAAGGGCACCTTCTCGAAGACGCCCATGCTCTTGAGGGTGAAGAGCAGGACGAAGCCCAGCATGGAGACGCTCCCGAGGGCCACGATCGGGTTGTAGGTGTTGAGAACCAAAGTCTGATGCCTGTGACTCCGCATCCTGAAAGTTATGGCACTGACCACGAATCCAACCACCATGGTAGCCACGAAAGGTAAGAACAGGTCCTCGGCGTCCATTTGGGCCAGGAAGGGCAGCTTCTCCTTGACGAATTCTTGCATCCAAGCTGACATTTTGTCAATGACCAATGATCACACGTTTCAAAAATTAATATTCACGTCGACACTGAATTTCCCATGAATTCCTGGTTAAAAAATCGTTTTTAAAAATTCTCACTTTCCGTTCCCCTACCAAAACCTAATGTGGGATCACTACGTCACTGGCTTTGTTCTTAAGCTCGACATTTCATAAGTTCAAGGGAAAAAAATTCGCTCCTGTATCCTTGTAACCTGGTATTTTTATGGCGCAGGACGGTTCCAAATTCCAATTTACTCTACGTAGCACTAGTGCAAAGATTGTTCCTTAAAATTTAATCATATCACAACTCACAAGAACGATACGGTACAATACTCTGAAATCGATGCAACAGGACTCGAAAAATAGCTATCGCAAATTCGCAATGCATGAACTGGAATAATGATAATGCATAGATAGAAGCTGGAAGTGACAGAAGCTTTCACCGATAAAAATAGAAAGGTGACAGCTCTACTACGTTGTGCGTTGTTCCATTTTTTAGGTGGACTCTGTTCTTTGTTTCCTCTCCTTGCTGGGACTTCTGCTGGCCTGATGTTGCAGGTTTTTCACGAACTGCAACAAATGCGGAAAATTCTTAGCAAACGCAAACGCAAGGTTCGACTTATTTTAGACAAGACAAACCTGTAAGCCGTGCTTTAGCCTGCGGGAGAGGAGGGGCGACTGTCAACTGCCCACTCCTCCGCCCTGGCCGGCGGACGAGGCCGAGACGTTGCCCGATGACCCTGCGCCCGCGGCGGAGGCGGCGGAGGCCGTTGCCGACGAGGTGGAGGTGGGCGTGCGGAGGGCGTCCGCAGGAAGACTCAGGGTGGAGCTGGACACGGACGGCAGCGGGGAAGACGGCTGCTGTTGCTGGCCGCCGCCGCCCTGGCTCTTGACCGATCCGCCTCCCTTCAGGTTTGACAGGCTTGTCTTCTTGCTGGAGGAAGACGAGCCTGAAAAGCTCTTCTTTGGGGAAGACGGGAGGGCGAACACCGACTTGGAGATGTGGTGGTGACTAGTGGTGGGCTGGTTTCCGGGAGTCGTAGCCAGGGGACCTGAAAAACACGGAGGTACGTCAGGAAAAATAAGCATCGACAAGGGCACCAATAGCTCAAAAAATCGCTGCTTGAATTATTGATAATGATAAGCAATTTTGGAAGTTTGTACCTTGGTTCCCTTCCCTGTAGTCCTGCAGAACTGTGAGGGCCTGCTCCAAAGATAGGAGAGCCGCGTGCGAGGTAGCCTTTAGGATCAATAAATCTTCGTCGAGGCACTGTGGGCCCTCCTTGGAGCCATCTGTAGGAACAAAGGATTTTTTTGGTCGTTAATGTCGACGGAGGCACAGATGTTTCATTATGACAAAGCACTAACGAACCTTGCTTGGGGCTGGACTTTGACACCTGGGCCGGAGAAGGAAGCGACTCCACCGCGCGGCACAGATCCTCGTTCTTCAGGCTCGTCTGAGAAATGGGGGAATTCATGATTTTCCAACTTGATGCTTATGATAAATGCCAAAAAGTGTAAAGTTATCACCTGGTGAATGATGTCGTGCACGGAGCCGAAGGCGTCGAGGACGCTGAGCGAGAGGTGCTGCAGCT
>JAAUYJ010033177.1_pt1 | contig 18377 bp, 22 predicted proteins | sample 7278031 | NCBI WGS metagenome assembly JAAUYJ01 (sample SAMN14350222, study PRJNA611818) | marine sediment metagenome | isolation source: surface marine sediment (1.8m) | place: French Polynesia: Moorea | collected 2018-08 | reverse complement strand
CGAGGAGGTGGAGGCCGTGGTCGGACCAAAGGACGTCCTCGTCCCCAAGGAGGACGTCGACGTGTGGATTGACCCGCTGGACGCCACGCAGGTGAGAGGGAGAAGGTCACTGCATCATTTCTTGCTTGCTATTTCTGCCGCTGTTGCTAATGCTGTTGATTAAGCTGCTTCTGATGTTAGTGGTGGTGGTGTTGCTATAGCTGCTGTTGTTGATTAAGCTAATTATGTTGTTGTTGTTGTTGCTATAGCTGCTGCTGCTTCTGCTGCTATAGCTGCTGCTGCTGCTATGGCTGTTGCAATAGCTGCTGCTGTGATACCTGTTGTTGTTGTTTATGTTGTTGTTCTTGTTGCTGCTCCTGCTGCTGTTGCTGTTGCTGCAGCTGTAGCTATTGTTTGTGCTTTTCCTGCTAACTGATGCGTTTGTAGTTGTACCATACTTCCTGCTGCTGTGGAAAAAAAAAATCTGGATTCAACAATAGATTGTTGGTGCTACCTCCGCCATGCAGCGAACTCGGTTTCCGAAAAATCTTTTCTCTCTCTCTCTTTCCAGGAGTACACAGAGAACCTCCGCCACTACGTGACCACCATGGTCTGCGTCTCCATCAAGGGCAAGGCGACGGCGGGCGTCATCCACAAGCCCTTCGACCCGGTCTCCACCGTGTGGGGCTGGGCCGGCCCCGACCTCGTCAACCCCACCCTGGCGGCGGACGCGGAGGACAACCGCGTCAGGCAGCACAAGGACCTGGCCACGTCCAGGCTGATCGTGTCCCGGTCCCACGCAGGGCACGTCCACGAGGTTGCCGAGGCCGCGTTCGGGCCGGGCGCGGAGGTCACTCCGGCGGGAGGGGCCGGGTTCAAGGCGTGGGAGGTCATGAGGGGGAAGCAGGTGAGGGGAAACTCGTTTAAGATTTCGTGTATACCTCTTCTTGCAAAAAGAAATTGAGATCAAATATCAATTTGATGGAGAAATGCGTCTGTAGATTCAATTTAAACTGTATTTCCTTGTCCATTTTCGTTGTTCGCATTGTTCATCAGTAAGTCCTACGTAGCATACCCAGTGAGTTTGAATCCTGTTTCATCAATTTTTTGGGATGGCGCTGGAGAGAAGCTAGAATAGAATCCAGCCCTTTTTTCCACCTAGCGCCTCCCTAGCTTGGTCAAAACCTTAGGAGAATTGTTCCGTTCCTTCTTTTTTTCGGGGTGGATTCTGCGATGTCGAGGTTTTGTGACTTCCTGCAGTTCACTTGCGCCCCACCGCCGGGATTCCCAAGCTTGAATCTCATTGGTCGGTGAAAATTGACGGACCCGTCTGTGATTGGCTCCAACAATGTTCTTTTTCGAAAAAGAAATTTAAGAATTCGGGAAAGTTGAATTTGGCGAAAAAAAATAAGCAAGACAGTTTGTAGCCAAAATCTTCAAATTCGAACTCCGACGCCTCACCACCCAAATCCAGTTTCGTGTGCTTCCCAACCGACGACACCATGTCTGAGAACTGGGACGAGACCCCCGACGCTGCCGCCGCCAACAGGTTCCAGGACCAGGACGAGGCCCGCGCCGCCGGAGGCGCCATGTCGAAGAACGAGGAGACCCGCGCCGCCGGAGGCGCCATGTCGAAGAACGAGGAGACCCGCGCCGCGCTCTCGGCCGCCGTTGCGAGGCTGGGCGAGGGCTACAAGGGCGGGCGGGCGTGGGTGAGGTGCCCCAACCGCGACCCGACTCTTCAGCCGGCAGCCCCCGTCTCCGCGGCGACCGCCGCCGCCGCCGCCGCGAAAGACGAGAACGCCGCCATGCCCATGAACCAGGAGGAGACCCGTGATGCGCTCTCAGCCGCCGTTGTGAAGCTTGGCAAGGGCTACCAGGGTGGACGGGCCTGGCCCAGGCGCCCCACCTGGGAACCGGTCTCCGCTGCCGCCGCCGCCGCCACCACCGTCTCTGCCGGGGACGACATGGAGGACGACAATTCCGTGGTGGCAGCAGCGCTCAGGGCCGGCTACAACTACCGCAGCCCTGGACCCTTCCGGGCGGAGGACGACTTCGCAGGGGGGCGCAGCATGGGAGGGAGTCCACCCTGCATGAGCTGGAGACGGGCTTGGCGGCGGCTAACAGTCCCCCGCACAAGGGCGGCCACCACGGCAAGGACAGCGAGGACAAGGTCCACACCGCCAACTCCAGCTCCTGCCTGGATCCAAAGACAAAGCTGGCAGCAGACAAGGTGGAGCTTATGTGCCCCAAAAAAGAAAGTATGTTTCGTTTATACAGTTTTCCTTTTTCTAATTAAAGATTTTTCTTCATTGACAATCGATTCGAATTCGCACAATGTCATTAATGGAATGTGGTATTCGTGGAATGTGGTGACGACAGGTACTTCTATTTGTTAAGCCACCCTGTATTAATAGGTAAAACACCCTGTATTTTCCCTGTGAGGCAGTCCCCGAGGGGGACGGAGTAGAATCCAAAAATAAACTGACGACAAGTGCACTAAACCATATCGGCGTAGCTTCTTTCTAGCGCAATCTTTTACAAGGCAGTCGAAGAAGAAAAATTGGATTCCATCCCATTTCCAAAATCCAATTAGCCCCTTGTCCCCGTACAGCAAGTCCTTTCGCCGTAGCTAGGCTCTAGCCGCAATGTTGTGCGCCGGAGAAGAAGGAGGAACGGGACTGGCGCTTTCAATATCCCTCCTCCCTTCCCTTTCCCGTACTATAAGAAAGCGGTTCTCCCCTTCGCTCTAGCGTCTTCCCAGCTTGGTCGCTCCTATGTGTTGGGGACATCAGTAATTGGATTCCAGTGCCCAAGCTAGGGAGACGCTAAAAGTTGGGGACTTTTTGAGCCAAGCTAGAATGTGAATTTCGTCATACCCTACCACTGGATTCTCGGAGGGTAATTTGACCGAGCTAGAGCCGGTTGGCGACATTCATTGGGGGACGCTGTACAGTACATTGCCTTAATTTAAATTTAAAGTTTAAAGCTCCCTATTATTTCGATACTCCGCTTTTTACTGATACAGCACTTAAAACCATGTTCTTCGAGTTGAAGCATAAAGCAGCATTTTTTTCCGAATCTTTTGACTCCCTTTGCTGTACCCACTACGTCCTCCTCCTCCTCCTCCAGACCAACTACACAACTAACAACTCCGTCTCCGTGGCCTACCCTTCCGCACACTTCAACGCGGCCACCTCCACCATCAGCGACTCGGTCGACTTCGTCTTCCAGGACGGCATCACCTTTGCCGACATCATCGACTTCTCCTTCAACCTGACCGTCAACCCGGACGACTACCGGCCCAAGGGATCGGGGGAGGCGGACGGATTCGTCGTCCTGAGCATGCTCTGCCAGCAGAATGTTTACGACAGCTACCCGGCGGCGGGGGAGGAGGTCATGCCATGCGGGGACCCGGTGCAGATGCCGGTGCTCTTCGTGGCGGAAGGTGAGGGCAAACACAATAGAAAAAAAACTTTTAGTTTCTATGTTGCTTTCTACTGTTTCCAGCCTGCACTGACGCTCTTCCCGTGCACCCCTGCCAAGTGACGGCCAGCACGAGCCTGGACAGTTCGAATTACGCAGCGGCGAACGCCATCGAAACGGGAGCACTAGGTGAGCTTCGACGGTCTTCGAATACACCAAAGTTCATTTTCAAGTGCTTCCAGTTTGCTGCTTCTGATCATTACATATAATACTTTTTTAAAAAAGCTACCTGTACTACCGGTATAAAATTTATTGCTGCTTCTTTTGTTTCGTTTAACTGTCGGTACAACTAACCGTACAGTACCATAGTTGTTCCTTATGCTATTTGCTGTTGTTGCTGCTGCTGCTTCATTTCTTGCTGCTGCTGCAGTGGCACCAGGAGTGATCTTATTATTTTCTACTGCTGATTCAACTATTATTTGTTTCTGCTGCTGCTGCCGCCGCCACAGCCTCATTTCTTTCTGCTGCTGCTGCCGCCGCCGTAGCCTCATTTCTTGCAGCAGCTCTGTGTTTTGCTTTTTTTTTGCTAATCGAGTGCTTGAAATTCCCGACATTGCTATATTAAATGTACTTTCTCAGCCTGGGCCCCCGCCGGGAGAGGAGGCTCCGTCTGGCTGGAGAGCGAGTACCTGCAGTTCGACTTCCTTCGCGTGGCCACGATCTCCGCTTTCCGCGTGGGCAACAGCCCTGCCATCGGCACCGCCCAGGTCAGGGTGGCCAAGAAGGTGAGGCTGGAGGCTTCTGAGGGCGGGCCCGGAGGGGAGTTCGCCCCGGTGGGCGTCGGCGCCAACGGGATGGAGTGGACAGTGCCGGACGCGCTGGCGAAGATGGAGCTGGCGGTCCCGGTCAGGGCAAGGGTGGTCAGGATAAGGTTCACCGAGATCGACGGGAACGACGCGTACCCGTTCGGGCTCAACAGGTGAAAAGAATTAGTTGCCAAAGCTTGGGGGAAGCTGTCTATGTTATTTTCATCTCTCGGAATAGCGTTGCTTTCTACGGTTGCCTACCCGACGGCCTGGTTGGCGCTGCTGCCGACAGCGAGTGCCTCCCTGGCGGCGGCGAGGCCGTGGCAGACTCCCAGGACCCCATGGAGTACCGCCACTTCGCCGTGCACGACGCGGCCGACGTCGCTTACTACTGCGACCAGAGGCCCTACGACGACCCGGACAACGAAGGGCTGACCGGCGGAAGGAGGAGGCTGCACTGCTTCTCGCTGGTGGAGAACGCCGGTGGGGAGAGGACGTGGAAGGGTAAGAAACAATCGACGAATTTCGGAGTATGTGGGAAGTATGTGTTTTTCTTTTTTCACAAGCCCTCCCCTCCACCGTGGAGTACATCAAAGGGTACGACTCCGTCAAAGGCCGCGTCTATTTCGGGGCGAGGTGATACATTCGCCAAAGAAACTAGAGCCGTCGAGGACGGTGGGGAGAAAAAAATACTCTCAACTCTTTGCAGCATTGACGGTAATGAGGCCATCCTGTCCACCCTCGACGGCATCCGCCTAGACTTCAGCGCCGGCGGCGATGCCGGCGACCTGGTGCCGCCGATCCCGGTGCCGGGGAAGACGGAGACAGACATGGAGGCCCCCCCGCTAGAGTGGACCGGTTCCAGGACGGAATACGTCGGTGAGCTTTCTAGAATGGACACACGAAATGTGCAGGCACGATCGGATGAAAGTGCAAACTTTTTAACTCCCCTTAATTGTCATAATTTCCAATATTAGCGTATATAGCCTCACCGACCGCTGACTAAGGGTCTATAGAATTAATATAAAGCGTGAAACTTTCTTTATGTTAAATAAAAAATAGGAATCTGGGATGTACCTTCCTCTAAATATTGAGGGAAAACAGGCAATAGATGCATATTTTTTGCACCTATTGTGGTTCAAAAATAATTCAAAAAAATATATTTTCCTTCTTTTTTTTACCGACCCCTAGTTCTACATACAAGTAGTCTCTCTGCCTAAAATGTAGAACATGTCCAAAGGAATGAAATGGCAGAAGGAGAGGTACCTTTCTAAAGCATTGCGCACATTGATCCGACCATGCTTGTATTTTGTGGTTGTGCTGTAGATACAAATGACCTTTTCATTCTTTTTCCCAACAGCCAAGTACGACGGCCTTTACAAGGAGAGCGACCTCCTGGTGAAGTGGAGCAGCTGCTGCTGAAAAGAGGACGGAGGATCTAAAAATAGAATCTGCCTCGTGTGATATAAAATAAAGGAAATGACCACACAGAAGAGTACGAGGCCTTGGATGACGGTCTGGATGCCTGAGAGCGTGGCCCCGGGAAAACGGTCGCGAAGGCATGTCGCAAGATTTGTTTCTTTTACTCCTCCTGTCTCCCCCTTCTTCTTTTGTGTGCCAGCCATCCTTTGCATTCTTCCACGCCCACACCATGGCTGTCTCCTCCTTTCCCTCCATTCTTTCGCTATTTTTCTCCTCCCCCTGCCAGCGGCGGTCCTCCCCAGGGAAGGAACTACAGAGAGAGGGGCCCCCGCGCCCGAGGGAGGGAAGAAACAACCGCCGGTCGGTCGGTCTCTCTCTCTCTCGGCCGCCACAATTAATTTCTCGCCCTTCTGCCCCATCACTCCTTTTCCCTCCCTATTTTTCTCCTCCTCTTATCTTCCTCCCTCCCTGCTGCCTAGCTCCCATCTGAGGGGAATTGGGCGAAATGAGAGCCCTCCTCCTCTTTCGTCTGTCTGTCAGACGGGGGTGGAAGCCTCCATTCATTCATTCTTTTTTCTCCCCCTCCTCGTTGGCAGATCTCTCTAGACCTCAAACGGTGGAAATTGTTTGCCGCAAGAGCGAGTCCTCGTGCATGATCTGATCACTTAAATTAATAGCGGCCAATTTGGCGGAACCTGGACTCAATGATGCGAGCGAGAGCTTGATTGGGTCAGTCTGCTGGAAAATTGAGATATGTGGGCTGCTATTCCTCCCGTTGCTTTTTTGAGCGATATGAGAAGGATAGAGATTATGCTTTTTAGATAACTCAAGGTATCTGTAGCCTTCTTGGAACTATACCCGCCTTCTTCACTTCTCCTAAAGTACACAAGGGAAGCATCAAGTACAGATATATTTTTTCTCTATATCTTCTTGAGTACCTATACCTTCTCTGTATTTCAGAGGGAGGAAGCCCTTTGAGGCTATGTCTGCGGTTTCCTTTCAGTCTCCCTGCAGTAGTAAATGTCAGCCGGGGCTTCTCCTTCCCTCCTCGGATTTCGGATGCACCCAAAGAAAAGCGGGCTGAAGGGAAAGAAAGGCCTCTTCCTCTTCCCGTCTACTATATGTTTGCTCCATTTCAGCGCCTTTTCGAATCCTCTCTTTTTTGCGACACAGTGCATTCCCACTTTCCTCTATGCGGAGTCGGAGTCGGAGTCGGCGGCGGGACGAGCAACCAAGGCATTCATTCATTCATCTTCCACCCTTCGTCGGTGGAGGTCGAGCTGGGATATCGATACTTTCGAAGGAGGCGAAATACGAGAGGAGAGTGCCCCTCTTCGACCGAAAGCGACCCCCTCCGCCGCCGCAGCCACAAAGAGTTAGAGAAGAAGCGAGGAGATTGAGAGGAGGGGATGCAACCAACCTTTCTACAGATCCGATTCGGAAGAGAAAGAAGGGAAGGGGAAAGGAGGGGAGGGGGGAAATTCGGCAAATTCGATTCGCGGAACCTGGGGGGAGGAGAATCCGGGGTATTATGGGGTCGATCTATACTATGTACGTACACTTGCGCCTATGTTCGTCGATCGCAGAATGATAGGATATATACAGCTTCTTTCGGATTTTTGCCACTCCTCCGCACTCGACTTCACTCGAAACAACGCTTCTCCCTCCAGGCTCCAGGCAGAAAAATATGAATGGATGAATTGTACGAAAAGGTAAGTTACTTTTAAGTGCTACTTCACTTTTACGTGGGGAAACACTGAGCGGTTTGATTCCACCTCTTATGTGTCTCACATACCCACGATACCCTTGCTGTACGCACGTGTTCGAAAATAGTAATGTACCGGCCTTATCTCCCACTGCCCTCTCCTCTCCCTTCCAATTCCATTTTCTATTTTTGTCCCCTACAGCTCCGTTTTTGGATCCCATTTCTTCTTCTCCCGAACTCTTATCTCGAACGTGAACAGCGGCGGCGGCCCGACTTTTCTTACCCCATGTGCCCCCCTTTTCTCTCCATCCTCGAGATTTAAAATCAACTCAAGTCCGCCCCCGCCTCCAACACGCAGGGGAGTGAGCTTCATCCTCTTTCCTCTTCGCTTTCTCTCTCCTCCCCATATCCCACTTCCTCTCTGTGTGCTCCTCTTCCTTTTTCCATTCTTCCCTTTCCTTTTTTTCACTCTACCAAGGTGGGGGAAGAAGAAAGGCTCGAAAGCAATGAAGCGAGGAGGAGGAGAAGGAAGAGCGATGACTCTGGCGCCCACCGACCGACCGACCGACCGACCGAGCCCAAGCCGACCTTCCTTCCCCTCCTTTCTTTCTCAAACTATCAATGACAAGGCGCGGAGGGGAGGGGAGGAGGACGTGGATGGAGGAGGAAGAAGTGAATAGTAAATAACTGGAGCGTAGGAGGGGGAGAAAGAGAAAGGAAAGAGGGTTGCCTCAAAATTTTCCGCCCACGCAACGCCAAAGCCAGCAGGATAAGGGGAGCACACCAAGATAAGTTCTACCTTCTACACCCAACCATATCCAGCTTCCAACGTACATGACAGACTGTTCTTTTTTGTTTTTCGTCATACAACTTGGAACATCAATTAAAGTGCTAGAAAAGTACTACAAGAGACCCTGATCACTTTTTCTAGTCCGGAAATTACTTTGTAGTTGTATTTCTCCTCTCTTCTTCGCCGTAAGTCTTGAAGCAAACTGTGCTCTTGTTTTCTCCTTCGGGGAAAAAGGAAGCGAAGGTGAATGAAGCGATGAGGTCTGGAGAAAAGGAAGGGGACACACAAAGGAGGTAGGAGGCAAATTTATCGCATTTTCCTCGTCTAGATCCTTCTTCACTCGACTATCCTCCTTCCCTTCCCCTTTTCTCCGAAGCCGAAGAGAGCCTTTCTGATCGCTGGCGGCGGAGGGATGTTTCTTTCCGGGAAACGAAGGTGTCGGCGAGTTATCGAGGCCCGATCCAACCTACACTGTCGGTATGCGTGTGGGAAGGTGGGATCGAGGCATCGACTTCCGAGAATCGCACATACCACGTCTCTCCCCACCGTCAACGTATATTGGCGAACTGTCGACGAGAGTGCCCCCCCCCTCCCCTCCCCCGAGGGACACCGTATAATATCTGGGAACGGCTTGTGCTTCTGACAACGCCGACCTCTTGTCTTTGACATAGTGAACGAGGGAAAGAAGGGCGCAAGAAGTGGCGTACGTTTTGTACAGTGAGTATAAAGGAGGAGGAGGGCGTCGTTTTGGTGGGACTCACTCGCTTCTTCCCTGGAATTTTCCTTGGAAGTGGCGATGGGCGGAGGGAGGGGGAGACCGGCGATATTGCTGCAGTTTGGGGTGTATACGTAGGGCTGCGTGCTTTATGGGCGTGTCAGATTTCCGAGTTTTGGTTGCTGTGCGAACGGGGCAGAATTCGTTCCTTGGAAAAGGAAAAAGAGCTGCAACCACCAGCCAGCCAACCGCGAAAAAGGGGAGTTTTCCATAATTCTTTCCGGTCTGAATCTCAATAAACTTCCCTGGAAGCCGTGAAAATCCCCGCGTCTATTTCTGGCGCTTACGTCTCTGAGTCACGAGTGGGCAAACAAAGAGACTTTCTTTTGGTCTGTTTGTGCATGGAAGAAAAGTGGATTGCATCAACGTGTGAAGCGAGTTCTTCTTCGCTGCTGTACCTTCAAATTACATGCGGTCTTACACATCCATCCATCCATCCACCATCGGCCCTCCTCCCCCCCTTCCTTTTCCATCAATTATGTCTCTTTCTTCGCACGATGCAAATCACCTCTCCCCCCCCGGACGAGCGATCCCTCCCCCCAACACCCTGGAGGATCCGCGGCCAAGTCTGGACATAATGGGAGGAGGAGGAGGAGGAGTGAGCGATTGAGTGAGCGCCCTCCCCCCCATTAAATCGCCGGAGGAGGAGGAGGAGGCGTCCGCGAGAATGGCCCACAAACCGGGCCGCTCGCCGCGCGGGGTACCAAAAAACGCGTAGAAAGAAACAAGCTCCCATTCATTCTCGGGGATCCTCCTCCCTCTCTCTGTCTCCTTCTCTTGGCGCGCTGGCTTGTTCGTTTGCAAAGGTATTTTTTTCCCCTCTTCGCCCTCTCGGGCCTCCACCTTCCCCCTCTAGTTAATTAACTGCCCGACGACGTGGGGAGGCGGAGCCAAAACGGCGCCAGACCATTCTTCAACCCTTCCTCCCGCCTCCCGCTTCTCTTGCATACCGTACAGTATTATCCGGCTCCTCTCAGTCTGGTACGACCCAAAGTGGAAGTTTTTTCGGCCTCCATCCAGGCCTCCCCCTTTTGCCTCGCCCGGCCCATACACGTCAGTGTCCGTCAGTTCCTCCTCCTCCTACCGATGCCACCGCGGCCGTGCTATGGGTAGGTACGGCTATCATCGTGAATGCGCGAACGAGCGTAGTAGGGATGGAAAATGGAGAGGGGGGGGGTTCTCTCGCGAATTCCTCGGGAGGCACTTTCATTCATGATTTCTCAAGAGGTCGAATTCTAGCCGGGAAGGTCGGAATGGATTATTTTTCTCCCTCTCCCGCTATTTTTTCCAGACTTGCATTTGAACTTGCGACCGGTCCATTTTAAAAGCATTCCTCTCCTTCTCCTTCGATATCTAGGACGCCCGGTTGATCGGAATTCGCCTCCTCTCCCTTCCCCTTCTTTCGACCTGCTCCTCCTTGCATATGCCACGAATGGAGAGGGGGGAGGGAGCCCCGGCCGCAGTTTTTGGCAGACCCCCTGACGCCGTCGGCGGCGATCCCTTCTTTTTCTTGTTGAATGCCATTATCCGTCGTCGGTGGCACAGACATAAAGGCGACAGGGGGGGGGGGAAGAATGCCAAACCGGCGATTGGGAGAATGGAATGAAAGATTGATGACGAAAACAACATAATCATGGTCTACTGCCATTCGCGCACTTTTTTGCAAATTTCAAAATCAGAATCAGAGGTAGCGTCATCAGGTTTGCCCTCCACCTAATTATCGGCGAGCTTGGACTCTCTTTTGAGTGAAAGAGAAGTTCAATTCCAAAGTGCACTGGTTACCCCAAAAGGTTAGGGCTTTTCCCACGTGCGCCCTCACACACACACACACCCCACGACAGCCGACACCCCTCATCCATTCATTCATGTTTGGGGCCCACCTCTTTTCATTCGTCGACCGTCCCCCCCCCAAAAAAAAACTCCAGACCAAGAAGTTGATGGGAGGACAACCAAACCGACGTTGCTGCTTTCCTAGCAAGCGAGGTGTGCAGGGAGGTGATGCTCCGCAACAGCCCGAGACGGACGGAGGCGGAGGTACACCACGGCCCCGGACGAGAAAGAGGATGGAAAGGGGAGGGGGGTAAAAGGGTGGTGCCCCCTCCCTTTTTTGGGGCCAGAACGGGGAAGGGAGGCCGGGAGGGAGGGGGGGGAGGGGCGACAGCTGTGACTTGCGAGATTGCCCTCTTTCTGAATGAATGCCCCCCTCACCTCTCAGAATGAGAGTAGGAAGAGGGGGCGGTCGGCGAGGAGAATGAGGAAGGAATGGGAAGGGTAGAACAGGACAAGAAAGACATAACCTCACCAGCGGTGTTATGTAATTGACGATATACTACTATACTACTAGTACCACTTACCTGAATAATTTAAACTAATTCCCAAAATCACTTTTGTCCAAATCGGGAACTCTCCAAATTGAGGGACGCTTCAAGCGACAGAGAAACGTACGAACGAAACAATCCGCCGCCTCCCCCAATTTCTTCCCTCTGTTTTCAAGGTGGGAAGAAGAAAGTTTTTCTTCCTGCCCTCCTCCCCCGCAAAAGTTTGGACGCGGCGGAAAACGACGTTGGCACAGAGCGGTCGGTCCAGGAAGGAAAACGGAAAATCGAGGGAAAAGAACAACTTTTGATTTATTTTTAGCTCGGCGGGCGGCCCCCAATCCCGACATAGAAGGAGACCCTGCCCCCTTTTCTGTTTCTCCTTTCTCCCCCTTCCTGAAAACGGGGGAAGGAAGGGGAATTCCCCCTTTTCCTTCCCTGACATGACGCACTGCGGCGTCCGTCCCCTCCCCCTTCGCCAATCGCTCCTGGCCCAGGTCGATTCAACCCTCGATTCTTTCCCTTTTTGCTCCTCCTCCTCCCTTCTATTTTGGGACATTCCTTTGCTGCTCTGGCGGCCGAGGAGGCCTCTGTCCTGGAGGTAGGAAAGGAAGGAGGTACGTAGGGGGGAAGGGAAGGGAAGGGCCTGCCTGACAAATTTCCCTATTTCCCCCTTCTTCTTCCCTACTATGAACCCTATTTCCCTGGATCCGCCCACGCACTCACCCGCCGGATTGCCTTGCTGCCCCCACGTCAAAGACTTCTCTCTCTGCTTGCTGGGTCAGCTTCCGCGAAGCTTTTTGGCCGGATTCCCCCTTTGAACATAATGACGATTCGGGTGGGGGAAAAGGTTTGCTGTACAAGCAAGTACAATTGCATCGGATCAGGCTAAATAAAAAGCTGTGGGAAGAGCAATTATGTTTTTCTGAGCACCCGCAAACTCGATACTCCCACCCATTTCCCCCATTCTTTCCTCCTCCTCCTCCTCCTCCTCTTTTTCGCTATTCGCCGTCCCACTACGGCAAAACACGCCATTCATTGTGAAGCGCCTTTTTGGGCAACTCCCCTCCTCCTCCTCCCCATCCTACGATACTCCTATCCGGATCTTGCAATTGACGGACGGAGAAAAAATGAAAGGAGCCGCGTACTTCATTGCTCTTTGCACCCGACACAAAAGCCGAAATAAACACTTGCAGACAAGAATGGCGTCTTTTTGTCCTTGCCTGCATGGTTTGTTATATTTCCCTCTTTTCGACGCGGCATCCACTGGACTCTCCTCCGATAATCCGAGGGCGTTCGTTCGCCCCCTCCCGATCCCAATTCGAGCTCCAGCAGCGAGGGAAGAAAGAAGAAGAGGAGGAGGATGAGAAGCATGGGGGAAGAATGAATGAATGGAACTCATTTCGGCATCTTCCTCCTCCTCCTCTTCATGCTTGGGCAGCACCTTTTGCGTTTGACGTCGTCGGCAACGACAACGACGAAAGGGAGAAAAGGGGGGAGGAATCGCTGAAGAGGCCCCTCCTGCAGCGGTTTCTTTTTTCGAGTTTACCTGCCTCCTCCCTTTTCTTTTTTGCCTTTTCTTTTCGCGCCAAGCGGGGGTTGTGAGTCACCGTCGGTTTTGGAAACCCGCCCGTTCCTCCTCCTCTTGCATTTGTAGTCGAGGCGGAGTCATCCACCCACACCTTATGCCCGCCGCCGCCGCCGCCGCCGCCCCTCACGTCTGGCGTCCCCCTCCGCCCCTGCCACCATCTTTCAAGTCACTTTGACGCACGGCGGCGGCGGCGGCGGCGGCGGCAAAAAGGAGGGGGAATGGGGGCAGCTTCGGGTGTCGACAACAAGCTGCTAATGTGGGGGAGAAGATTTGCCGATAGTACGGTTTATTTCTTCTAAGAATGCAAGCGGACTTCACTCGAAAACAAAGGGTAGGCTTGCAGAGTGGCATAGTGGTGGGAGGATGAGGTGGGTAGGTGGGCAGAAAATTGGGCGCCCATTCGTCTCGTGTACATAGTACCTGGTGTATGTAACAGGAGGAGAAGGGGTGACGTCAGCTCAGCTCACATGGAAAAGGAGGAGGAGGAGGAAGGGGTTGAGCAAGCGGAGAATGGGGCCCCTCTCTCCCTCCGCCTCCCGACCGCAAGGATAAGTTATTGCCGGGCTTACACTACACGGGACCACACGTCGAAAAGCTGCTGCCTGCGTCGTCGTCGACGACAACGAAGGACCGCCTCCGCCCCCGCTCTTCAACCAGCGCCACTCCCCCTCTTTCTCTCCCTCTCTCTTTCCCCCTTATGGAGGGGAGGGGGGGAGAATTGGGCTGTGGAACAGTATAGAGGGAGGAGTATAGGGTGACGTCATTCGAAGTGGATGAGGATCCCCTTCTCTCCCTCTCCACCCTCATTCGCAGCCCTACAACTTGTTTTTCTTCCTCCTCCTCTTCCCCCTCCTGTGTAAGCATGCAAGCCACGTACAGGGGCATGTGGACCGATCAACCACTACAGGTCTTTTCACTCGAATTTTCAATTGGTTCTGCCGTATTTTTGGGACTATGTTGTCTGCAGATTTTTCAGCAATGTCAAGCGATCCATATTTCACTCGTGCATAGAACACCAAGGTTGGTTCCAAACTTTGATTTTCTTTTCCTCTCAGTTAGTGGGAAGACTACAGCTAGCAATTTCATTTCGAATAGCAAAAGTCACACGTAGATTCAATGAACTGAACTGTACGGCATATGTAGCAGAGCGCATGTAGCAAAGCGCAATAAAAACATATTCCCTTGAGCATACCGCTAGACAATTATTACAACAAAAGACTGTCGATTACATGAAATCCTCAGCATCGAAAAAAAGATATTTCCATTCATTCTTGTATTCTCATTTCCCCTGTGACAGTACGTAGTGGCTTGAATGGGAATCGGCATTGGCCCGTCGCCAAGGAAAAAAAGGGGTCCCCCGTCCCTATTTTTGTGAATGAAACTGGAGGGTGAAGAGAAAGGCGCAGACGCGCAGAGAAAGAGGAGTCTCCTTGCTTTCTCCCCCCTCTTCCTCGATCCCTCCTTCTCGATCCCGTCCTCCCCCTCCCCCTTTCTCGCCCCCCCCTGCCAAGACGTCCTCCCCTATATCCACCCAGCTCCCCCTCCCTCCCCTCCCCTCCCTTCCCCCTCCGCGGCCGCACATCCAAAGTCTCTCCCCATTGAGAGAAAACCGAGGGAGGCACGGGGGAAAAGGCAGTGAAAGGCCGAGGGAAGATGGGAGGGGAAAGCTCAAGAGAACGGGAGGAGGGGACTCCCGCGGACCTCCTCCTGGGAAGACCCCCCTTTTCCTCTATCTACTTGAAAGATGCTGAGGGAAGCGGCGAGCGCGTACTACTACGCAAGCAAGTGGCTGCGGCGGCGACTCGATCCACCCTCTCTTCTTGGGGCCTCTCCTCCAAGGCGTCATCCTCTATCCCCTCCCTCCGGCCTCTTCTAAGCGAGAGTAGGAGGGGGAAGGGCCTTCCACTCCCACTTCTCTCTGTTGAGCCTCCCCGATTCATTCTTCCCGGCGGAGAGCGCCGCCGCCGCCGAGGGAGGGAGGGAGGGACCCCCACCGCCAGAACGCCCTGCGTGGGTGGAGCGAGAGGATGGAGGGGAAGGGGGGGATGAACGCCGGTCGGGCGACCTCTATTTAAGACTGTTGCTTTCTAGCCCAAGGAGTTGACATCTCGGAGGAGGATGGCCCTTTTGTCCCCCTTCCCTTCTTTTCGGCGCTCAGCACAAAAGGGCGTACTAATGGACACTAATTAAGAAGATACTTCTGTGGAGTGCCGTAGCTTATTTTTTCTGGAGAAGAAAATATGTACGTGTTTGTTTTGAACTTTTTTCTTGCAATATACATTTTCCTAAGGCCTTTTTTGCTAGGCTACCCACATCGCATCTTTTCATTCTTCCCTCTTCCCTTGATACCTTCTCTCCGCGCTCGATCCGCGGCCCGCCCGACGCCCGTTTTCTTGCCGGCGGACGAACGAAGCGACTTCCAACCACCTCGATTTCCCCCCCTCTCTCCCCTCCCCCCCGTCCGTCCGTCAACGCGATGCCTTCGCCGAGCGGAGAAGCAAGAAGCGGCGGCGGCGGCGGTGCCAACTTCCATCCCCCCCACCTCTCGCATGGTGTTCTTCTTTCGTTTATTCTCCTTTGGCCGTCGCCGCTTGAGCCGCCAGTTGTTGCTCGACTTCCGATCGGGGAGGAGGTGCCTCCGGGCATCAAAGGCATCCAGACAGAGACACGCGCAACAAGAAACACGAGACGAGGCCCTATTTGCCCAAACGGCTTTCAGGAAAAAACAGCGGCTTCGCATGCTGTACAGTAGGTGCCGTGCCGACATATCCGATAGCAACCCTTCATATCACGAACGGGAGCACATCATCAAGATTATATCAGAGAGAAAAAAACACAAGCATATTAACGGTGCAATCCAGCGGCAGCAGAAAAAAATAAACTTTTTATCCATGATTGGGAAACTCGAGGCTTTCAAAAGACCGCTTTGTGGAGGATTGCAGTGAGGTGCACCACCCATCGCCCTCTTAACTTCCAACCCCAACTCCCCGACCAACCCCCAATTCCTCCACCCCGCCCCAACTTGCAGTTGTTTGCCCTCTCTTCCTCAACGGACCGCAATGCATCGCCCAGAGTCAACAGAATCCGGGACGACAACATCCTAGTGTAGCAGGCCATCACCGTCAAGGTGAAGAAAGGCGGAGGAAAACAACAAGGTAAGAAGGGATTTCCAAGAGGAATTTCGTCCAGGCGATATCCGATACCCTTATCGTGCAGTATTATGCCTTCGAGGAAATTCCGAAGACAGTGACGATTTCCGCCACGTCATTGCTTAACCGTTTAGTGACTCATTCGAAGCAAAGTAGCTTGCTAGGCAGGAACCACCCGCAGAAAAACTATGCACAGCACTGGGTGTTGCCCTGAACTACGTTGAATTTTTCTTTTTTTTCCCGGATGCAGGCGTGAAACTGTGCAAAAACGAGGTAGCCGCCTTCGCCGCAGCCGCCGACAGAGGAGGATGCAAAACTGCACGCTCGGGTAGAGGAGCAGGGAGAGAACTCCCAGGAAGACCGGTGGTGCTGCAACGGCTGGGAGGGGGGAGAGCCTTTTTACTTCAAGAGCCCTTTCCCCGTCCCGACCCTCGATCAGTCAAGCGGACCACCGCCCAAGTACACTTCACACATTTTTGCTCAACCAAGCTTTCAAAAGGGGGGCGGATGGGACGACAGAACACGACATAGAAGAGTCGGCGGAAGAAGTGCAACAGGTCTCTCTTTTCTCTTTCCATTTCCCGGGACGAAACGAACCACGGACAAACAAACGCTTTCAACAACGCCGTCATTTTCCCTCGTATCAAGCTTTCAAACGCTGGCTTTCCTATTTCCGAAGCAACAGAAGCTAGTGCGGAAAGAGCCATTTCACAGACAATTTAAGAAAATACTTCTGAGAAACCAAGAAGAATATCAATATATTGTACTGTACATCTTGCCCTCTGCATGCGCAATATGATGCCGCCACCTTCATCGTTCACTCTACTGCCCCTGGTGGCCCTCCTCCTTCGCTCGGCGTCCGTCGCCGCCGCCCCCTACTCCTACAACAGCAACCACGGCTACTACGAGCCCTACCCGCCCGCCCCGTCGCAGCAGGTGCTCTACGAATTCTCGCCGCTGGAGGACCGGGGAGGAGGAGGAGAAAGCGTAGGGATGGGCGGCGACGGAGATAGCGACGGCGGCGAGCCACGCAGCCGCGAGACCCGAGACCTGAGCTGGCGCGAGGACGTGGACGCGTTCCTGTCGGGCGCCAAGGAGCCCACCTGCGAGCAGCTGCGGCAGATGTGGCGGGTGGCCAGGGACATACAGCAGAGGAGGTCCGTCCGCACCAACAGGGTGCCGGAGGACGATGTAAAAAACTTTGTGCGGTTCTCGCCTCTTAATAATGAGGAGGAGGAAGAGGAGGAGGAAGAGGAGGCGCCTAAGGCAGACAGGCGCAGATTGAGCGTTCCACCCCGCGCCAGGGGAAGGAGCAGCAGAGACGACGACGATGACAAGGACGGTGACGTCGTCTACGGGGTGGTCAAGACGCACGAGCCGGTTAGGGCAAACAGCCTCCACGTCAGAGACCCAGCAAAGGAGATCTACGGCCTCCTGAGGGACACCCCGTCCTCCTCCTCTTCTTCCTCGTCGAATAGCAATGGCTCCCCTCCCTCATCGCGGGACGATTCCAAGTACGATTGGACCACCACGGTTCACACTCACGACACCGGTCGCCCTCGCCAGGAGAGCTACCTTGACAAGCTCAGGAGGAAGCTGAACAAGGAGAAGCTGGGGACGGACTCGTCTTCGTCGTCTTCGTACGGCAACCGCAGCCACTATGGTGTCGTGCGGTACAACGAGCCAGACTCTTCTTCCTCCTCGTCTCCGTCCTCCTCCAAGTCGCCTTCCTCCCCCTCCCCCTCCTCCTTCGACCGGGTGAGGGACCTGCTGGCCTCCGAGGAAGAGGCCGAGCAGAGAGGCGGGGGCGGGCGGGACTCGTTCGACCTGATCCGCGAGCGGCTGATGAACACCCGTTTGACTTCGGGTCGTCGGACGGCGGCGGCGCGGCTGCACGGCGCGAGGAGCAAGGCGCTCAGGAGGAAGGGGGCACACCACAACCAGCACGCCGCGCGGCAACACAGGAGGAGAAATGTGAGTATACAGATGGTTTTTATCGCATGTGCATGAAATAACATTGATTTGGTTAAGGGTGCATGGTGAAGCAAAAACTAGAAGACAAAAAATCTACTTAGGCTTCCCTGAATTAAACGCTAGATAGATTCGATTAAACAGCTATCAGAGCTATGTATAGTTTGTACCCCACCAACGAAGTCGGGCAAAAATAACGACTGCCGTCAGACAAACGCTAGAACGGTCTATATTATCAAGTATATTAATTTTTTTGACGGGCCCGTTCATAAAGTAACATTAAAACGGTACCGTTTTATGACCCGTTTTTATGTCACAAAAAGACCCGTCTAAAGACTTTAAACAAACGCCTCGACGGGTGGTATTTTTTTCAAAAAAATTGGAAAAAGCGGGTCAAAATGAGCCTTTTTGGGCTTCAAAAACGGGTGTTGTGACGGGCAATTTTTTG
>JAAUYJ010041141.1_pt1 | contig 18381 bp, 19 predicted proteins | sample 7278031 | NCBI WGS metagenome assembly JAAUYJ01 (sample SAMN14350222, study PRJNA611818) | marine sediment metagenome | isolation source: surface marine sediment (1.8m) | place: French Polynesia: Moorea | collected 2018-08 | reverse complement strand
GGTGAACAGAAATGCCCGCAGGGAAGAGACCGCGGGAGAAGGTGGATATCTCTCGAGGTAACTCGCGTCATATGGGAAATTGAAGTGGAAAATAAGATCTGGAGGAGATAAAAAAAATAATTGATTTCTCTCTTCAGTATTGGTTGGAAGTAAGGGAGGCGGTCGCTTTGCAGATGATTGTACACCTAATTTGATAACAAAAGGTCTTTGGCGTACAAAATTTATTTTACGTATCGAAAAAATCGTAGGCAAAACGCGGTGGAAAAAATATTATTATGCTCTAGCTGACCTGCAGTCAAGTCATACTGAGGAACAGTATTTCTAATCCTCGTCGCTGCTACTGCTGCTGCTGGAGGAAGACGAAGACGAGGACGACGAGGACGATGAAGAGGAAGACTCTTTCTTCTTTTTCTTCCCGAACTCCAGCGTGTCCGGGACTTCCAGCGCTAGCTTCGCCGCCTTCTTCTGCTTCTTGTTCGCTTCCTTCGCCTTCTTCCTCATCTTTAGTTCACGATTGTACTCCCTAAAAAGGAAAAATACAATTTATCCCACGCCAGTTTCACACACTTTTAAAGAGGGCTCTTTTTTACTTCATGCTCTTTGCTGGTGTAGCCAGATCCTTCTGCACCGAGTTTAAGTTGGAACAGTCTACGATGTACTCGCCAGTCGTCTTGGAGTAAGACACTATGTTGTAAAAGCGGTGGCCCCAGAGGATCTCGTTCGGAAGGTAAGATGATCTGTGGAAAAACATGGGAATGCGAGAGGCGTCTATTTTTGTCTTATTTTTAAACGAACCTGGACTGGACCGAATTTCCGGTGGATTCCACGATCCCCTCCATGGTGACGATGATCTCGAACTTCCCCGTGAGTATCTCCCTCGGTCCCATGTCGTAGAATGGCGACTCCTTGTCGATGCGGTGGCAGACCGTCATGGGCCAGTGCAGCAGCAGCCGGTCGTCGTCGCGGTTTGTCATGGAGCTCACCTGAGCAGGGCGGTTCGAGAGAAGAGGCAAAATTTAAACGCGGTTAAACCTTTGATTTGACAAAAAAATGTGTGTGCCAAAAATGTGCTTATACTGCCACAACGGTTTTTGTGTTGTTGTTGCTACTGGTTTTGCTGCTGCTGCTGTGCTGTTGTTGCTACTGGTTTTGCTGTTGTTGTTGAGTTGCTGCTAATTTTGTTGCTGCTAATTTTGTTTCTACCTGCGGCGGTAACCGACAGGTCAAGTAATGATCAAATTTGCTTTTTTGTGGTTGTTGGGGAGGATTATCATGAAAAAAATTAAACTTTTTTGAGTCTGTGTTTGCTCCATAAATGGAGGGGGGTCACACTCCAATCTGAAATCATGGTGGGAGATGAAAGTTGGGTCAAGCCCCGGCCATTCTGAAATCATAGTGGGAGATGAGCTACCTTGTATTTTTTAACCACCCTGTTGCAGGAGGGGGTCACACCCCATTCTGAAATCATAGTGGAAGGGGGGGGAGGTGGTATAGTGGAACCTTGTATTTTTTGACACCTTCTTTTAATTAAGTGCAATGAAGTCAATACAGTTCTTTCTCTACTGTAATATCCTGCCGCAGGTCATTGAACAAAGTTTGTTCTTGTTATAATGCTACTTGTGGCGGTGTTGCTGCTGGAGCTGCCATTACTGATGCAGTTGATGCTGCTGTTGAGATGTTGGCGTTGTTTAGCTTATCTTACCGTCAATTCATCGTGGTCAAAGTGGATGAATTCTCCCTCGTCTGTTATCTTCTTTTGGTGGACCATCTGGGCTCGAACGTGAGACTCGATTAACTGAGATTTCCTCAAGTTCCCAACTCTGTAATTAGAATGATCAGCTAGGTTTCAGAGCCATAATAGGTGAATTTTTACCTAAAAAGCAAGTGCAGGAATCCATTTCTGAGAGTGATGACGGCGTTCTTTGAGAACTGAATGGTGTGTGACCTGGCCTTTGGCCTGGCCAGCTTGGCGAATATTATTCCGGCCTGGCAAGAGGTGATGATGACGCCGATCACGCTCTGGACGCACATTAGGATCACGGCGAGAGGGCACTCCTCCGTAGTCTGTCGGGAACCGTAGCTGCATGAGGGACAAGAATTGTTTTTTCATGTTCTCAAAATAATAATAATAATCATGGCGATAGGCGACGGATTGAAAAATGCTTGTTTCGCTTTTTTACATGTTTGATTTGAGTTGAAATATCTTTCTCACCCTATGGTGTGCTGCGTTTCAACGCTGAATAGGAAGCACCCTGTGAAGTCCTCAATGGCCCACACGCAGGGCTTGAAGCTGCCATCGGCCTGGTTCTTCCCCGAGGGTAGGTTGTCCTCCTCCAGATCTCCGTGGTAGAGCGCCAGCAGCCAGTAGAAGACGCCGAAGACCAGCCAGGAGAGGAAGAAGGAGGCGAAGAACATGAGGAAGACGAGGCGCCACTGCATGTCGATCGCAGTGTTGAAGATGTCCTTGAAGAACTTGCTGCGCTGGTCCTCCACCGAGCGGAGCACAGTGTTGATGGCCCCCGCCTTGGACACGATGCGCTTGCGGTTCTTCTTCAGGCCCTGGAGTTAGTAGCAAGGAAAAAGTCTTTTGAAATACCGTAATTGGGGAAACGTACGGCATACTTTTTTTGTTTTCAAAATATTTTCTTTCCTGTAGCAGCTCCGGCGATATGATGGAGCCCGACCTCTGTCTCTTCGCCGCCAGACTCCCCTCCAGATCAAACTGCTCCACGCTGATGTCGTTCCTCTTCATCCTTGGCGAGGCGGCACCTATCCCCTTGCTGTTTGAGTCCGTCCCCCAGCTCCCCCTCTTCTTCATGATGGACTCCGGGATTATGCTCCCCCTCCGACGGACCTTCTCCTGGAAGGTCTCCTTCTTGGCCTCAACGCCAAGAGGAAGGAGCTCCCCCTTGTCAGCGAGGTACTTTAGCAGGGCCTTGTTGGTATCGAACTGCGGACATGAACATCATGCATCCCAATAGAAAACAGCGTGAACTAACAAACAACCCCCCCAAGACCGCTTGAGATAAATAATCTTTACGAAGGGATCAGCAGATTTCCCCCCAGTTTATTAGGTTTGGCTTTTTCCCTTACCTGATCTCCTGCGCTGACCTGCACCGTCTCAAGTTCTCCGTCGGGATTCTCCACCGTGATGTAGAACGTTTCCTCTTCGTCTCCCCCGCCTCCTCCTCCAACAGCCCCTCCCCCTCCGCCCGCGAAGGAGGAGGCCGCCGAGGCCGAGGAGGAGGACGCCCCGGGGGTCCGACTGACGCCGCCACTCCCGTTCTCTACATCCTCCATGGAGGAGGTGTCGGAGGACAGAGTGATGGGCTTCTCGTCGAACGTCACTGGCATCTTGATGGGTTAATTTCCACAGGTTGACACCGAAATCACTTTCCCACTCTTTCGTCTCCAAGGCCACTTGTGCATGCAGCGACGGCAACACTTTGAGTAGCTAAAAATGGAAGCAATCGCACGTCCGTCGTCCGTCCCACGTCGTCCACCCCCTTACAAAAACGGTGGTTTTTGTCGGAGGCAAGTTCCACTTTGGTGTGGATGGTCAAACTGGTCTTCCTCTGTGTCCCCCAGTCCTCCTACCTCACTCGGTGGTCTGTATCGCCTGAGGAGGAGATGGGAAGAAACTCCTTAATATGGCCACTTGTGTGAGTGGGTCCGGCGGACAGACTCAGTTCTTTGATGGACCTTATCGGCCATTCGAATCATTGTTGTTGGCAGCAGTTGTAAAAATCTTCAGCTTGCTCGGTCGTTTACACATTTTTTATGATTGTTACGAGATTGCATGCACTTTGGCACAAGGAAATAAAGGAAAGGGTGATACCTATAGTGCGAAATCGTTTGCAGTTCGGTGACTTTTCTTACCTGAGCTTCGTCGGAGGAGAACCATCACCTTTTCAGTCAGCCTCTCCTCCTCCTCCTCCTCCTCCTCCTCCTCCTCCTCTCCCCCTTTTGCTCCCTCCCGCCTCTTTCTCTCCAGCAGGATCCCCGCGGGGCACAAATTGAACAGGTTTTTTCGCGCGTAGTCAAAGGAGGAGGGGGAGAGCGGCCGGAGAAGTGGGTACCTAAAATAAGAATGCCTTTACGCCCCTCTTCAGTCCTGACCGGGAATGGTTCTTCCAAGGCAGGTCAAATCTTTCCTGTGCGGATGGAAATGGATGGAGGGCGGTGAGTCGCGCCTTCCTCTTCTGCCCATATTTGAATGAAGGGATCGTCGCTTAGTTGCTGCTATTGTACGAGTGTATGTGTACTTCCTTCCGCCTCCACCACCACCACATCCGCCGTCCGTTCGGAGCGCAATTGGGCGGCAATCGGCGGCGGCGGCGCCCGGCGACAGAGTGACAGATCTGCATACACAATTACTGGCTCCAGCTACGAGAGATTTTGTTCTTTTCAAGCGCGGTGAAATGTTTCTGTGTTTCGGGTGGACAATGCCCCTCTTCCCAGGCCTGTGAAACACTAGAGAGCGGAAAACAATAGGCCGAATTCCGCCTCCGCCGCCGGAATAGTATCATATTGTGCCACACGGAAGGCTGTTGTAAAAAATGTTTGGAATCTTTTTTGTAGGTTCAAATTTTGAGGCGGGCCATTGCTGAACTGATAAAATCTGCGTTGCGCAATGTGTGATGGAATAGCAAAATCCGAGCATCAGCACAACCCAGAAATGGAATTTCATCGCACAAACATAAAAGGAGATTCAGCCGCCTGTACTCTTTGCATGTGCATCGTAAATTTCACCTTTTGTGCTTTGCCAACCACCAGAGAGGGCAAGCAACATGATTTGTAGTCGGTCGGGGGAAGGCTCCTCCTTCTGCTCCGCGGGTAATTGTAAGTGGGCACCGACAGGTGAAGACGACGCGTACAAGGGGCGGGGTCTACAGCAGTTTTGGGAGATCTCAGTACCTAAGGTGGGTCAGGGATCAACAAATGGCATCACGGGAGAAGGGAAGAATGGAAATGGAGAGAGGGAGATTCTTCTTTTGGAAACGAGTTTGTACGTAAGCGCCCGCCAGTGCCAGTGGAATGTCACTCCCCATAGTTTCTCCCTCTCCGTCATATTTGTACTCTTTCCAAGCAACGGGCATCGCAGACAGTCCTTTTCCCCTCCATTCCCTCCCTTCAGCCGACTATTGAAAATTGATGATGGCCAATAACAGTGTCAAATTATGGACGGATTCAGATTTCACTTCATCCGATCGACGATTGAGTCAATTCGAGAAATACAAAACTTTCTTTTCGAAATGCAAGTACATATTGCCAAAAAGTATCGAGAAAATATTTATTTATTTCAAGGCAATGGCATAACAAATTCCACATACCCAAGTTCCAAATATAACCCTCACCTGCTGAAAAATGGCCGATAGTTTCATTCCGACAATATCTAATTTTTCGCTCAGTACACGAATGACAAAACACAGTCTAAAATTGGCAGGTAAAATTTTGTACAAGTCCAAGCACAAAATCCATTAGAGATTCGACAGATCAGGATAAATACTGCTTCTGTTCCCGCCATCCCCTTCGCCATCATCAGACGGTGCCTCCACCACGGTGACCTCGGCCTCCTTCACTTGCGATGTCAGAGGCAGCACCGACATGTCCACCCCGGCCACGTCCCCTCCGAATCCGTCGAACAGCGCCCCGTACCCCCAGGGCATGTGGTGGCTGAACATTGCGCCGCGCAGACGGAGGTTTCCCGAGAGAGGGGAGGAGTCGCTCAGGCGGCGGGTCACCACGTCGCCCTCCCTCCGCTTGAAGATGAAGACGTGGCCGGCGGGGTGCTCAAGGTGGGAGGTGCCCGAGGTCGAAACCCTAAAGGAGAAGACAAGAGGAGGCAATAGTTGGCAAAAAATGTTTTATTGTTGCTCGTCAACGGCGGAAGATAATAAAAAAGGTGGAAACGGGAGGAAGAAACGAAGCAGCAACAGCAACAGCAGCTATACTAACAACAACAGCAGCAACAAAAACAGCAGCAGCCGCAGCCGCAGAAACAACAACATAGGCGGCGGCGGCGACTACGGTGTGCAAAGACAACTGCTGCGAAAACAAGTATAGCAGTAGCAACAACAACACCTATGACGACAATATATTTTCCTTCTCTGAGACATCGCAGCAGCATGAACAGCCAAAGTGCAGCACGAAAGATACCTGTTGACAGCGTCTCTGATATCCATCCACTCCTGGCTTCCCCCCTGGCTCTTGGACTCCTCCAGCAGCGTTGGCCTGGCCCTGGACCCACCCTTGGCCTTGAAGTCGTCGTCTCCGTCGTCGTCCTCGTCTTCGTTGATGCTGCCCCCGCCCGCCACAGGGATCGGGTTCCAAAGCAGCTTGACCATATCTCTTCTTCGCATCCCCAGCCTGTTCACCTCCCTTATCTGCATGAACAGCTTGGTGACGGTGGAGACGGAGGCCGACGCCAGGCCGTCGTTGTTGTACACCACCGAGAAGAGGTTGCCGAACTTTCTCGCCTCGACGCCTTCGGTGGTGCTCCTGAATACAGGCGGGGCGCCGAAGCTGACGCACCTCACCTCGGTCCCCTGCGGCACGGAGCTCCTAGCCTCCCCTTCGGCTAGGTCCATGGCCAGCAGCTGGCATATCCCTGCGCCCAGCGAGTAGCCGATGACCATGACGTTGTATCCGGGGTTATCTGCCAGCACCCGCTCCACCTCGGGACGGATCTTCTTGAGAATGTTGTTTGCTCCGATGGCCATCCCCATATGGGCCTCACCGTCAAGGAAGGGGGCAGCATCGGCGTACAGGTCCATGAATACGTCCTTCATCTTGGGAGCGGGGATCATGCGGGTGCCGCAGATCACAATCAAAAGCTGGAGGGGAAAAGACAAAAGAAGAACATAACTAGATTTTTTTTTCAAAAAAAAACTTTATATGCGAACCTGCTTTATCTCGTGCAGGACCAGTACGGAGAAGTCCGGGCAGTGCTTGTCGACGTGCAGGCTGTCTGTGGCGTGGGCGAAGATGACGTTTTTCCTGTCCAGCCCCGTGCTTTCCACCACCTGCGCGAATACGTCCTCCGCCTCCATCTTTTTACCATCTTCCCCGTACACCCCCTCCCCGCCCTTGTTGTCGATGGTCCTGAGCGCCGTCGCCACCTTCATACAAGTGTGCCAGTAGTAGCCAAAGGTGTCCAGCAGCCTCCTTTCCTCTGCGTCGTCGCGGACGAAGATCTCGTCTCGGTTGTACCAGCTGTCGGCGTGGCTGTCCTGGATGCGTTGCAGCTTGTAGAGCAGCCCCAGCGTGAGCAGCATCGGGCGCCACTTCCCGTCCTCGTCCTCCTCCTCCACATCGTCAGGAATACCGTCGCCGTCAACGTCGTCTGCCGACTGCCGGTAGGTGGACTTCATCTCGTTGAGCGTGTCCAGCACCTCCTCAATGTCGGGGTACTTCTTGGCCACGAACGAGGTGAGGGACTTGCCGCAGAAGCCAAGGGCGGAGTCTAGACCGCCCTTTAGGCTGCTGCCCAACTTGGACAAGAAGGACATCTTGCCACTATTGCTCCAGCTACTTCTTCTTGCTGAGTTTAAGCTTCTCCTCCTTTTGGCACTGCAGCATAATTCGCGCTCCGAATTTGTTCCGCCAACTAGGCCTAATTGAAGTCGAATTCAAGTGGTAGATATTCCTCCCCGATGTTTCGCGCACGCGTTTGGCGAACAAGAAAAAAAATGCTGTTACGTCAGTATGACAGCTTGAGGAAGTGAGAAGCACCGAAAATCCGATATAGTCACGCTACGCAAACTCCTATTTCCGCTTTATCTGTCACCCTTCTTCTTCTTTGTCATCGTCAGTTTTCTATCCTTTGCATGTTCACCTGCTTCTTGCGAACGAAACATCTCGGGTCGGGCGGGCCTGTTTGAGTGCTAGTGCTGCCTGCTGCATGTCAAGAAGGATGATGCTCCCTCCAGGCAGGGAGGTCCAGGCTACGGGAACCGGGCGGAGGCACCGTCACCGTGGCTACGGCAAGACAGAGAGAGGGGTGCTGGAAAATGTTTCTCCTCTCCGGCAGGAGGAGTAGAGTGCAGGGAAGACCCGCAATCCCACATGTCTCCATTGCGCCCTTGTATTGAAGCAGAAGCCGGGCGCCTACCGACATCTGTTGTTGGGAAATGCATCCATGTGCCGGCGTGTGCAGCTTTCCGTTGCGACATTATGTAACGCCAGTATACGATCGATGCAGAAGAAATTGTTTTCAAGTGAAACTTGTTAACAACATCATAGTAGCAGAAGAATGGATGGTCAAATTATCAAACCAGCCTCCGCCTGGATCTCAGAACTGGGCCTCACTCTCATGAAGGATTTGTGCGTGGGGTACTTCAAGGAGGTGCACAACAGCAAGGTGACGGTGGCAGAATCAGCAGAAAAGGAGGAGAAATCTGCCATCTCATCAATTTACTTTCTGCAGGTAATGCAATTAAAAAGTAGAATTTCAAAACGTATATTCACACCGGGAAAAATGTAGAGTTCAAATCGTACAGGATTCCAAATAACACGGTGTCTTCCACCGCCTGTTGGGCTCCGACGAGAGCCTCTTCTACCACGCCGGATCCCCGCTGGAGGTGTTCTGGCTGGAGGAGGACTTACCGGATCAGCTTGAGCGCCGCGTCCTTGGACCAGAAGCGGAGGAGGGGCAACAGCTCCAGGTGACGGTGCCAGCGGGAAAGTTCTTCGCCTGTTCCGTCCTCCGAGAGGAGAGCTATTGCCTGATGAGCATCGTGGTGGCGCCGGGGTTCGACCCAAGGAGGGACGAGGAGGGGAAGAGAGGGGATCTATTGGAGCGGTTCCCCAAGCAGAGAAGGCTCATAGAAGAATTTAGCAGTCCATGATTGTAATTTCCACTGTACGGTATTTATTCAGCCCTCAATCACAGCCAAGGTTGGCAAGGCAAAAAATGTACTGTTCGTACTGTTTTGTAAATACAGCTAGAGGGCTCTTCCATTGAAATGCCTGACGACGACGATTGGGATGTTCTCTGCGACCACAAAGTTTTTTCCGAAGATGAAGACTATGTTGACCTCAAAGTCTAAGGAGAATATTCCGGGCAGCTCGACCGACTCGCAGACAAAGTGGCGACGGGGAAGAACCATGTGCAGCGGGACAGGGACGCCGCGGACCACGTCACCGTCCGCCATCTGAAGGGTCTGCAACAAATAATTTTCCACATTTTTAATCATTTAAGAAATGTATTTTTAAAAAAAGAATTGCCGTACTTGTATTTCCGAGACGAACCTTATCCCGTCTACCGTCTCCGCCCTCATGAGCTGCACCTCTACCGACCTTACCTCCGCCTCCGTCTCCTCCCCAACCACGAACTCTCCCTCCAGCGCTGCTGATCCATTGGCGGCCACCACGTCGCTCTGGATGAGACCGGAGAAGCAGAACTTTGGCGCCTTTGCCAGCATCTCCCTCTCCCTCCTCCTGCTCATCCTCCTGGCCACCGAGTCCGGCGTCAGCCTGAACGCCCTCCTCCTTCCCCTCCGCCCTCCTCCGCCCACGAATCCGCTCATCTGGGACGATCGCTCAACCAGGAACTCGAGGGAGGAGGAGAGGCTCCTAGACAGCAGGCCGCTGCCGCGGATTTCAGCCACAAGCTGCATCGGATTTTTTAAAAAAATATTTTTCTGGTCAAGATTAAATTACCGGATATGACAAGCAGCTAAAGCTTTATCTGCTGCTGTTTACACTGAATCCGCCGCTGTTGTTATTTCAATTGCTTATCCTTTTGCTGGTGTCCTTACAGCATCAGTTTTTTTATCTGAAGCGCAGTAGCTGCTGCATCGGTTTTGCTTTCTACAGCAGTAACAGTTGTTGTTGTTGCACTTGCTGCTGCTGTTCCCACATTATTTACCTTGTATTCCACCATGACTTGCACCCCCTTGTATGTCTCCGCCATGTACCTCTCCCCGCCCTTCCCGTTCTTCCCCACCTCGTCCATCAGCTCAAACTCGAAGTGGAACTCCTTCTCCGAAGACAGGAGCATCGACCCCTCCTCTTCCAGCTGCCGGTTCAGTTCGAGGAGTGGGTACACCTTCCCGCCTCCGTCGGCCCCGCCTACTCCAATCCCCCCGCGGTGAGTCGAGGCTCGGCCGTAGGCACGGAGGAAAACGCCTGTCAATTGCTGATGTGTGGCACCTTGTTCCTCCACTAGAAAGACAATTGTTTTTTCGATCGTCACCTGAGTGCTTTAAAGTCGTTGGTCCTCCTCCTCCGTCTCTCCTCCTGGTATGGGAATCACTAATAAGTACAACATTTAAACCTCCACAAACGGGAAGAAAGATTGCACCAGTACGAGCTGTCTGGCTTTTCCATTATGTGCAATGAGGTGAATTTCTCCAATCAAATTTCTATTGAATGACTCCACACCTGACGACGACCTTTCCCCTGACGATTTCCCCCCTCCAGAAAGTTTTGTCCTCCTTCTCCAGGACAATCTTGATGCCGACCGGGCCTCCGCCTCCGTCCTCGTCCTCCAGGGCAACAGACATGACGGGGATGGTATGTTGTGTCTCTTTCACTTTCTCTCACGCATTGTTTATACACCCACACAACTGGCGGGGGAGGATCGAGGAGGAGGAGGAGTCTCTTATCGTCGTGGATGGACCGTTAGCATACTACATCGCCAGACAGACAGAATGAGGCTGACAACGACGAAAGCAAGGATGTGACACTTTATGTACTATGCGACAGTAGAGATGGAAGGAAACGCCCCTTCATTCACAAGAGAAGTTTCCGTATCTACGTAGGTGAAAATGGCCACTTTGCATATTGCCTAATTGCCGTGCATTTCCCTCCTTCCCAAGATACAGAAACCTGTGCACACGTCATATGCAGTAAGCAGGAATGCATTTTAGCAGTAGGTGCATCCTCCTCCTTTCCCTCCCCCTCACATTTTCTCCCCCTTTTCACGACAACGACGCCTCGTCTTTGGCTGACGTCGTCTCGTGAAGATCCAGGGTAGGAAATGCTCAAAAGTCTCATCCCCCACCGCGGTTACAACACGAACGCGTAAGTGAGACAGGGGGACGAACGAACGCTTCTTTCACTCTCGAGGCGGATGGAGGAGGAGGCGCGTTGCAAATTGCTTTTGGCACGGGACGGGCGGATGGGCGGACAGACGCGAATGTGAATAGGCAAAAATGTTTGAGAGCTGGGCTCGTACACGTCAAAGTGGATTTCCGAGGCGGAAAAAAAGGAGGGAGACAAGAAAAATATTCTTCCTCCCTTTCGACTTGGGATGTGGGCCTGAGAAGGAAGAGAGTGGGGGGACGACGGTACCAGACAGCCCGCTTTCAGCGCCCCAATAAATATGTCCCGTCCGGGCGGAGCAAGAAGTCGGTGGAGTGGGTGCTTCTAGCTCCTACTTTTCTTCTTCCTCTCTCCTCGCTGCGTTAGGGGCAGCCGCAAAAAAAGTCGAAAGTATTCTCCGAAAGTCGAACGGAAAACTGTTCATAAACTTGTGGATGGGAAGCCGCGTTTCTCCGCCGCCGCAGAAGCAAAGTTTCGTCCCACTCCAATCCCCGGAAGTTTTTTCGAGCATAATTTAGTTTCTATATTTTACCTATATACCACGAAAGAGCTTTGGCCGATCGCTCCGGCCACTTTCTTCCTTTTCGTTTCCAGCCTTTTCTTTTTTCTTCTCTGTTAGAGAGACGTCTCAAACTTTGCATTATTGTTCCTCCACCTTTGCCTCTTCTCGTCCCAGGTCCTTGTCCTGAAATCGTCCCTCCCAGTCCCCAGTTCCTTCCCCAACACCTCAGTCTGACTATAATTTCGGCGGGAGGGAGGAGTGCTCTGCACCCCGCCGCAGTTGCTGACACTGCCAACAACGGCACCGTTGCGTTTTTGATGTTCTTGTTGCTGTTGCGGTCGCTCGACTGCTGACTCCGAATACGACTCGGTGGTTAGAACCGCCACCTCCTCGTCTCCTTCCTCACCTTCCTCGTCCTCCTCGTGGAGAGTCTCCGCCTGCGGAACCTGAGCCAGCAACTTGTGGTGAGCGGCAGCCGCCGCCACAGCAGCAGCGTTATTGTTGCCGAAGACTCCTCCGCCTCCGCCGGCAATGGCGACGGTGGCCACCCCTCCTCCTCCAGCTCCTCCCCCCCTGTTGTTGTTGTTCCTGGTGGAGGTGAGGAGAGTGGTCTTCTGGCTCTGCTGCATTGCCCCCCTCCCGTCACCGTCCCTCCTCCGCTTTCCGCAGCAGCCCAGGTTGGCCTGCACAGACTTTGCCAGCACACGAAGCTTCCTGAAGAGGATCCTCCGGAACCTGGTGCCAGCGACGCAGTAGACAAGGAAGTTGACGGAAGAGTTGACCATGAGAAGGAGGTGGGAGACGCTTATGCTGCACATGACCCAGGTGGGAGGGTAGCGGCCGACGCCCTTCTTGTGGCACTCGATGATGTCATCCAGGACGGTGAAGTCGTAGATGTTGAGGAGGACGCGGAGGCTGTTGCACAGGATGAAGACGATGACGACGCCAAAGAGGATGGGTGCCAGCTTGATGTCTGCCGTGGCAGCCGCGGCCGCGCCACCCACCATGGGCCCTCCTCCTCCCCCGCCCTGCTGCCACTGTGAGGCCAGGGCGATCACGTTCCCCCTTGAGGAGGAAGGGTTCATCCCCGAGGCTGCCGCTCCGGCCACCGTGGTGGAGTTGGAGCGGAGGATGTGGGCGTCCTTGATGCGGAGGGTCCGCTTCAGGGCGGGCTCGAAGGCGGACACGGAACGCTGGATTTGACGCAGCTAGAAAGAGCGGAAAAGGAATGGGGTAATTGAATTTCGTGGGGGGCTACTAAGTTTGCCAAGGCGCCAACAGCATTTTATATAGCAGTCTTTCATCCTGAGTAGAATACGGCTAGCGAGTTCAAAATGATAAATGCTTGTCAGATTCTCAATGAAATTTCTCAATCAAAAAATCAAACTGAAATACTTTGCATGCCTGCATCTCCCGTAAATTAAGTTTTTGCACATTTCTCACCTGCCCATTAGCTAGATATCTTCTTGACGGCGATGCAACAGGAGAAGTCCCCGAAAGAGGAGCTCCCGGGGGAACAACATCTTTCCCGTTGCTCCCTCCCCCTCCTCCGCCTCCGTGGGCAGGAGAAAAAGACTGCGCCGCAACGGCCGCCGCATTGTTTCTGTACCCGTTTCTGCCCTCTTGTTGCTGGAATGCCTTCGGGCTTCCGTTCTGCCCCGTGGTCGCCACCAGCACAGACTCTTTTCCGTTGCTCACCACGGCGGCGGCGGCGGCGGCCTCGCAGTCTTTGTCTCTTCCACCTCCAGCACCCCCACTGACTTTGTTCGACTCTGACACTAGCGACTCTGACGTGGCGGCGGCCGTGCCACCGCTGTTTTGCTGCTGCTGCTGCTGCTGTGACGACGACGATGCCGACGTGGTCGACCCCATGAGGTCGGCGAGGGGCGGGACGCTGGGCGCGCTCTGCCCGAGGATGGCCATGGGAAGCGCAGACCGGATGGCCAATATCCGCAGCTGCTGCTTGCTCTGACGGATCGACAGGTAAATCTTGGAGTTGAGGAGCGCCAGCACCAGCAGCGGCACCACCCCCGTCGCCAGCAGCCGCGTCCACATCGTGTAGTACGTGATGTAGTAGGGGTCCATGCGCAGCTCTGTGATTTTGATCTTGGTGAATCCCTCCTGGAATGCCGCCCCTCCGTGCGGCGTGGGTCCGACTGTGGGCTCCACCACCACGGTCTCGCTCTCCAGGAACTTGGGCACGTTGAGCAGGAAGGAGAGGATGAGGACGGGGAATATGTAGAACTTTGCCGAGTAGGGTCCCCGTCCCGATAGGCGCTGCATGGGCCTGCACAGCCCGATGTATCGCTCCACGGCGATGGCCACAGTCATGAAGATGGATGAACAGAGGGCCATCTCGGAAAACGGGTAGAGGAAGAGCGGGAAGGCGTAGTTGTAGGCGTCGGACTTCCACCAGTCGAAAGCCTTGGCAGTGTAGACGAAGGCGCCAGGCACGATGAATAGGCAGTCCACGATGGCCAGGGCCAGGAGGAGGCGGTTGAAGGCGTTGGTGCGCATCTCGGGCACGGACAGCACCCAGATGGAGACGGCGTTGCCCAGCAGGCCGAAAGCGGCTGCGGCCAGCGACCCCACGCCCTGCGTCCAGAACACGCAGTCCTCCACCGCGTCCATGGTCAGGTGGAGCTTGTCCTGCACCTCGGCAAAGTGCCCGCAGGCCTTGCGCGCGTGGAAGTAGGTGTGGACGGGGTCGAGGGAGGGGGACAGGCCGCCGCCGCCGCCGAAGGGGGGGAAGAGGGTGGCGTTGTGCTCGAGGAAGAAGGAGTCGTCCAAGACGGGCACGGAGGAGGAGTCCAGATCCAGGGCGGGCTGAAAAGGATGGAAGGGAAATTTACTTAAACTATTATGTTGTTGGAAGATGAATACACCAGAGTTTCAAAGAAACAGGCTAGGTGGTATTCCATCGCGGATAGCGTAAAGGAAAAATTAGATCGCATCGTTTTAGCAAGCACACCACCAGAAAAATCTACCTAAGCAGGGCGAAAATGTTTCTGGACAAATTCAAGATTGTGCAAAGATTTTTTTCATAAATCGACACTGCGTCCGATTTCTACATTCGGTCGTTACTATACGGTAGATAGCATGTTAGACATGATGTTTTTACGAAGCAGAAAAAAAGTCGTAAACCATTTCACATTTCACACCTTGTTAATTTACAGGGGGCAATTTGAACGGATGCTATGACGCCACAAAAACAGGTGCGGAAGGAGAAGGAGACCCAAGTCGCAAAACAATTTTTACCTCTTTCTGCAATTTGAATACTGGCTTGGACGGGAAAGTGCAACACTTCTGTTGCGATGCCATTCTGAGATAAAACAAAAATAGAAATTCTTACCTCCTGTCCTCCTCCTCCTCCTATATGCGTTCCGGCCGTGGATACGAGAGACCCGAAAATGTCCTCGGCAGTGACCGGGTCTCCCGGCGGAGATCCTCCCCCGCCCCCGACAGTCGCGGCGGCCGCCGCTTCGGGGGGCGAGGCTGTGACGGCGGCGGCGGCCGCGGCAGCCGCAAGAGCCGCCACTGAGGATGCGTTCGCGCCCATGACGACGGCCACGGAGGCGTCCAGCGACGACAGATCTCCTCCTCCTCCTCCTCCCCCTCCTCCGGCCGCCGCGACGGCAGCGACCGCTCCCCTCAGGAAGCCGCTCATGGGCCGATTTTTCGCATGCTTCTTTCTTTGCCCCCTTTCCGAATTCGCTCACTTGAATATATTTTTTCAGTGCGTCATCTTGTTCTTAAGAAGATGCAAGGTCATTCACTAACTCCTCCTCCTCGTCCTTCTCGGAGGCGATTTCGAGTCGAGTCACTGTTGCACTACTTAGGCATTAATTGCTTCGGGGTTTCCCGGTCTTGTCGGAGCCGCCACCGAATATCTGAAAAAGAAAAACAGATATTGCGAAAAAAAGAAAAGGCAGCCACGATTGCAAAATTTCTCTTTGCTACAAGACGAACATTTTGCCTTCAAAATTGCCCGATAAAAGTAGGGGTCTCGCAGTAGGAAGGTCTTGAGTCCAAAAAGAAAAAAGCTCGCTCTCGTGAAAGCGAGCCCCCGTCATATTTTGTTTCAACAATATGTGGGACATCATCATTATCGATGAACAAGTGCACTTTGCCTTTGCAGGGCGGAGGGCCCAACAGGATACACTGGCCTCGAATACTCAAGTCGTAGATCGAGAAAATCACCTGCTCGTTCGTCGTCCGGCCTGCCTCTCTCATCCAATTTACATCATTACCGCCGACCAAGGATACATAGCATGCGCACCTGCTCCTTGTTTTCGATGGGCCTCATCGACCCATATTTCCCCCTCGTTGCTTCTGGTTATTTCACACCCGTTTGTCGATGTATCGTCGCCGCTTCCTCTTCGGTCAGACCTGCGTTTTCTCACTGGCTCGACTTGGACGAAGCACTAGACAGCGAGGGACGTCATCAGACGGATGGAGGAAGGAACGGACGGACGGAGGAGGAAAAGGAGGAGAGATGGAGGCGGCCGCCACCGTCTTCCTCCTCCTCCTCCTCCCGCCATCGAGCGTCCGTTCGCCCAGTTTCTTTCCTCTTCCTTCGTCCGTCGGCGTTTCGCCGAGCGGATCGCCTGCGGCGGAGGAAGAAAGGAAGATGACACTGGATCTCGCGAAAAGATTTTTTCCGAGAAGCAAGTGGGGATTCAATTTGCGAAAATGGAAAGGAGAAAGGTGGGAGAGGGCCTTCCTCTTTGTCGGCCGACTCGATTGGATTTTTTTATCTGTACGCCTATGGCATTATTTTCGTACTTTTTCTCTACCCCCATACTTTGCTGTCGCAACTAAATCGAATTCAGACCGTTCCCCCCCCGCCCAAAAAGTGTTGGTATCGTCTCTCCCATTATGCTCTGTGCAATACAGCATTCAATGATTCTCCCTCGAAGTCAGAACTAAGAGCTGCGATGTGCTCTGCCGCCCGCGCCGTGTTGCCTTTCTCTCCCTTTCCCCTCCGTTCTTAAAAGCTCTTGTCTCTGCGAAATGGCCACATCATTACTCTTCCCCTCCCCCCTATGTCTACCTTTGGGGGTGGCTGTAGCCAGCGCACTTTTGCCCCCGTAACCCCACCGGCGCCTCCGTCTCCGCCCCCTCGTAACAATGCCTCCCCCTTTTCCTCCGTCCCCGCCTACCTTATTTTTCTGCCCCACTCAACTTCCCCCCCCCCTTTGCGCAATTGGCAAACGAGGGGGAACAGTTTTTGATGTACTTCTCCCCCCCTCCGGAGAAACTACAGTACAAAAAGAGAAAGCAGACATAACTTCGGTGGCGGACCTTGACGTAAGCGCCCCTCGATCCTGTGACTGAGACCAGACCTCTGCCAGCTAGTGTGTATCGTGGTAGACCCAGTGACCTTCTACCTTGTGAGACCAGGGTGCGGAAGATATTGCTTTGAAAAAGGCTTTTCCTCCTCGCATACGTCATGTAGTAGGAGTAAGAAAATCTCTGCCCCTGAGAGAAAGGGATGAGATAGGTCTGCAACTGGATGCTGGCGCATGGCGTTAATAGCTGGTGCAAGGAAGAAGAGCGTTTTCATCCGTCAGTCTCTCTTTTTCCTCCGCCCAGCCATTACTTGCACACGCACCTTGGGGAGGGATCCCATCCACTCCCCTTAGTATCCGGTTGCCCGCTGCATGATTGTAACAGAACCCTGATAAAATAACCCTCTTGCTCCTCCTCAACAAGAAATCTCCTCCAAGGGATGATTTGTCTGTCTGATCAATGGCGTGACGCCGACGCGGCCTCCTCCTCCTCCTCCTCCTCCTCAGGATATGGCTCTCTCTCACTCTCTCGAGGGAGGAAGGGAGAAACAGGATCTTGCCTTTCCACCCTTCTCCTCCGCCCACGTCCATAACAAACGAGAAACCATCTTTTTCCTCCGACCTACCCGACAAACGGACAGCAAAGAGGGGGAAGGAAACCACCCCACTTCCCTCCTCCTCCCTCCGTCCATCTCTCCCCGCCAGAAAAACCATCACTGCTAGGTAGGGCCACAATCAAGAAGATGCTCTCTCCTACCCTCTTAGGTGTTTTGCGGCTGTTCGAGCGGCGAGGGCGGCCAGGGCAGGGCAGGGCCGTTTTCCGAAAATGCCTTCCGGGCGAAGAAAGGGGGAGGAGGGCAGGAATTGGGGTCAAAAAGTTTTGCAGTGGAGCAAAAGAGGGGTAGCTAGAGAGGAGAGAAGGGGAAAAGGCCCTTTTCCCTGTCTCTATGGTCCTAAAGTAGCTCGAAATTTTAGCATGTCTTTCAACAATCTAGTCAAGAAAAAAGTAGGTAGCTACGTTTGGGTTGAAGGCCCTGAAAAAAACTTTCAGGAAAAATTTAGTCGACTCATAAACTTGTCTTGCTGTCTACCTTAGCTACTAGAACAACTAGCGAAAAGAAAGCAGTACTGTATATCTGACTCTCGACGGAGCCATTTCTCTTCTAATTTCCCTCCCCTTGCCCGAGTAGGTGAGTGAATTGTTGCCTTCTTTTTTTCTGTATTTCTCCTTTGCCTGTGCGCAAAGACGTGAGGAGCCAACTGAGTCGGAAACGAAAGGAAAATGTAGCAATACGGCACAAATAAAACTTTTCCCCTTACGTTTTCCCTTTGGGTTCCCTCCCCGAAAAAATACGGGCGAAATCAAGCACAAACAGTCACAGAGTTTTGTACTTTCGTAGGTACACTTTTCCGAGAATACAACGCAAAAGAGTATTCCGGGTTCATCCAGCTACTAAAAAAGTTTTTCTGGCCCGCTTTCTGACGCATTTCTGGGATGTTGTACATTTGTACAACACGTCGTACAGCGAGCTCAGACAG
>JAAUYJ010037634.1_pt1 | contig 18424 bp, 18 predicted proteins | sample 7278031 | NCBI WGS metagenome assembly JAAUYJ01 (sample SAMN14350222, study PRJNA611818) | marine sediment metagenome | isolation source: surface marine sediment (1.8m) | place: French Polynesia: Moorea | collected 2018-08 | reverse complement strand
CGTTGCCTTGTCCCGTTGCCGGCAAGCAAGGAGAGCAAGAAATGCGTGCGGGGGAGTGGAAGAGGAGGGAGGGGCCCCTCTTATGTCAATTTGCACGCAATTTCCCTACCTGCTCCATGCTGTGCTGTACTGTAATGTTGGTACCAATAAGGAGAGGGGGAGAGGCAAAAGTAGAAATTATGTGGCGCCGGAATGCCGAGCTCTCTGAATGACGGTTTGCTCCTTTGACGTGCTGTACATACTACGCATAAGTAATGAAATTTTTTTGAAAAATATTTTGCGAGAAAAAAAGGGGAAAATCTTGCATTCGTCTAGCTAACTTCAAGAGTTCAGCAATTGTCATAGACTAAACTTTGAGTGAATGGTTCAATGATTGGTAAAGTTTACTCCCTCCAATAGGCAATAACTCCCATTTTCCAATACTAGCTTCCGGAAGAAAAAAAACAGCAACAATATTTTTTTTAAAAAAATAAACTTAAATCGATTTTTTGGTAATTGTTTGTTGGAAAAGAATGCATGGACGGGAAGCTAAATTACAAAAATTCTCGTATGTACGTCGGCATCGGATGGTCGCAGGGAGGGCGGCCGTACATGCAGGACGCCTTTACGATAGTGCTCAATTACGACAAGGACCCCTGCACCGACTTCCTTGGGGTGTTTGACGGCCACGGTCCTAGCGGGGGAGACATTGCTAGGCACGTGGCCTTCCACCTCTTCTCCATCGTCATGCACAAGTACCTCAAGGGGCACGTCGGCTTCACCGCCTCCATCAAGGACGGCTTCCAGGAGCTGGACGGCAAGATCGAAGACGACCTGGGCGACAAGCACAAGGGCAAGGTGCTGACGGGCGGATCGACCGCCTGCGCGGTGTGGATCCGCCACGGCCGATGCTACTGCGCTAACGTGGGGGACTCTCGCGCAGTCATGTCCAGGCGCGGGCGAGCGGTCGATGTCACGGTCGACCACAAGCCCACGAACCCGGGAGAGAAGAAGAGGATCGCGGAATCGGGAGGCTTCATAATCAAGGACAGAGTGGAGGGCATCCTCGGAGTGGCGCGATCCTTTGGAGACTTCACCTACAAGCAGATCAAGAAGGGAGCCAAGGTGAAGGACCCCGTCATCTCCGTCGTCCCCAACATCAGCACGTTCGACATCAAGGAAGGGGTGGAATTCCTGGTTCTGGCGACGGACGGGATCTGGGACGTCATGACGAGCCAGCAGGTGGTGGATTTCATTCTGGCGAGGGTGCGGAGGTTCGTTCCGCTACAGTCCATATGCGACGATCTCATCAGCGAATGCAAAGTCCCTTTCTGCACGGGGGCGATACCGGGAGGACTCGCGCAACAGGATAACACCACCGTAGTTATAGGAATCTTCAAACACTGAATAATTTCCCGCCCCAAAAGTCTTCCTTATCCCGCGATTGTTTTTTTCTTTATTTCTAGCACTGTGTTCTAGCAAGTGGAGCTAAAAAGATACTTCCAGCGTATCGTACTACATCGGCTCTCGGTAAAACCTTGCTATTTTCCAACACTCCTTGATGCTACTGTACTTCCATCTTCAGCCTCCGAACCCGTAGAGCGTCCTTCCCTGCCTCTTGAGCGCGTAGACGACGTCCATGGCGGTCACCGTCTTCCTCTTGGCGTGCTCGGTGTAGGTGACGGCGTCGCGGATCACGTTCTCCAGGAAGACCTTGAGGACGCCGCGGGTCTCCTCGTAGATGAGGCCGGAGATGCGCTTGACGCCGCCCCTGCGCGCCAGGCGACGGATGGCCGGCTTGGTGATGCCCTGGATGTTGTCGCGGAGCACCTTGCGGTGCCTCTTGGCGCCGCCCTTGCCCAGGCCCTTGCCTCCCTTGCCGCGACCGCCCATGATGGAGAAGAGAGAAGTGGAAGAGGTGGTGGCGATGAACGGCGCTCTTGCTTCGTTGGCTCAAAATCGACTGATGCAATTTTTCCGTTCGCCCTTCAATTTATAGTTTCCCCCGTCTGTCTCAGCCAGGTCAGCTGCATTGGGCGTCGCCTGGCGTCGGCCACGAGTCCAAAAGGAATCCCCGCTCGTCTCTCTCTCGTCGGCGCAGAGTCCGAAAAATGGGACCCATTTTGAGGTTATCGTTCACTGGCGTCCTCAGGAGGTCGACAGAGGGAGAAAAAAATAATTCATTTAAAGGAAAAAATACCTTTCTGCCAGACATGCTTTGTTTCTTTGTTTCGCTTTATTGGAAAGTCCTGAAGGTGTCGAAAAAGGCCACGAAAGTCCAAAGTCCCACTGTGTCCCACAAAGACGCACCGAAGGAAAAGATCAGTGATATCAGTATTTTTTTTATGGTACAAACAATGCAAAAGTCGGCGCATGTGGAACGTATATCACTCATATATACATTGGGTCAGTGTGAGTAGCAGTAGCTCCAGAATAAGTATCGCATTTTCACGCCTTTATAATTTTCAAATGCAGGAAATGGCGATCGATCGACAGATAGCGAAAGCAAGAGCGTTGGAGTCTGGACTCCGCTGCCAGGGAAGTGCAAAAAACCCTCTCTCAGCCGCGACGGCCTCGGAGGTTCATCTGGAGTGACGAAACTTTCTCACTACGGGCAAAAACGCACAAACTAAATTATTTTTTCTTAGTGTTTGGCGATTTGTTAAATATGGTTGAAATTAAAGGCCTTATTTGGCTGGACTTCGTCGGCCTCGCCTTAGTCCACTCCCGCGGAAAGCTCCCTTCCAAAAGCCAAAACAAAACAAAGCGTCCAAAGGAAGTGAAGTGAGTGAGTCCCAAGAAGCGCCACAAATTTCAAGATCAAGGCTTTGGCGACCTTGTAAGGTCATACACGGATGCAAAATGGCGCCATAATAAACAATAACTCATGCTCTTGCTGTATGTTAATAAATTATTATTTTTTAGCCGTGTGTTCTGACCTAAATAGCGTTTTTCTTTCGGACTCCTGTTCCCGATGGCTGTATATAATCTTCCGCCGCCGCCTCTTTTTCACCATTGCCGTCTATTGCGCCTTCAACAAAGGACGTGTTCCACTCTTCGCTTCGCCAGACCCAACCTACCTCTTCTCCGTGACGATGGCCCGCACCAAGCAGACCGCCCGCAAGTCCACCGGCGGCAAGGCCCCCAGGAAGCAGCTGGCCACCAAGGCCGCCAGGAAGTCCGCGCCCGCCACCGGAGGGGTCAAGAAGCCGCACAGGTAACGAGGAACATGTGACTAATTGTCAAAACATTTGTCATATCTTTCCCCGTTCAGGTACCGCCCCGGCACCGTTGCCCTCCGCGAGATCCGCCGCTACCAGAAGTCGACCGAGCTGCTGATCCGCAAGCTGCCCTTCCAGCGCCTGGTCCGCGAGATCGCCCAGGACTTCAAGACCGACCTCCGCTTCCAGTCCTCCGCCGTGATGGCCCTGCAGGAGGCCTCCGAGGCCTACCTGGTCGGCCTCTTCGAGGACACCAACCTGTGCGCCATCCACGCCAAGCGCGTCACCATCATGCCCAAGGACATCCAGCTGGCCAGGAGGATCCGCGGGGAGAGGGCCTGAGGAGAGACCTGACCCAAGAAGCGATCGCTACAATGTTTTATGTCCGTTTTTTGCCCCCTCCCTTGACGGCCAAGGCTGAATCTTCGCGCGGTTTAAAGATTTGATGACCTTTGGAAATACACGTAGCCGAGAACTCAATCCCTTGTCAGAAAGACTTTCTTGCGCCGGGCATATTTATTTCAAGACATACTGACATAGCTCATAGCTCGCACTAGAGATGGCTTCGAACCTACTTTTTTCGAACTCTAGCCGAACCGAACTTCCAAATGTCGAACTCGAGTCGAGTCGAACTTCAGGGGTCGAAGTCGAACTTTGAGTTGAGTCGAACTTTTTGAAAAATTGCGACCATACTAAATAAAAAATAACAGACAAGAGAAAAATGGCGGAAAAAATTTCCCAGGTTAAAATTTAGTTCCTTTTAAAAAAAAACATTGAATTTTTTTGAATTCTTCCTTTTTTGTATGAAAAATAGCCCCTAAAAAAGTTTGCGCAAACTGCAAACTTCTGCGAACTCATATTTTACGGTACAAAATTGCGAACTTTCGAACTCGAACTAAGTTTGCAGCCATCTCTAGTTGAGAACTGTTGACAACGCGAGCGAAAAGGTCGTGTCAAGCTTCTTCTATACTCGTGTCGTGTCGTCGTGTTCGGCGTCCTCCTCAACTCCAACATCCAAGGCTTGAACATCGTGGACGACGACAAGAGCGTGGCGCACTAGCAGTGTCGCTCTAAGACCTCATTGACCTTGAGCAAGATGCGTCTCAGGAGCGCCAAGGGAGGTCAAGGGCAAAATGGGGAGAGGGAGGCCGACAAGAAGAGCAAGAAGGTCAAGGTCGAGGCCAACGCCAAGCGGGACCTATTCTACATCAGCACGCAGCCAGAGGAGACACAGGAGGAGGAGGAGGACCCCCAGGATCATCAAGAGACGGGTGTCTCTCCCGTAGGAGGAGGAGAATTGGGATTCGAGATAAACACGAGGGCGAAACAGAGCGACGAAGACGAGGACGATGAACAAGACTCTGATGAGCACATAGATGATGGAGACGATGGCGAAGGCGCGAAGGCATCAGTGACTAGGAAAAAGAAGGTTTCTTCTCCCTCAGACGAGTCCTCGGGACAAGAATCCTCAGAGGAGGAGGAGGATGCGCCCGGCTGGTCGCTTCCTCTTGGCCGCAGGGATGCTGAGGACGAGGCCAAGGGCAGGGAGAAGAGGGAGCAGGAGCGGAGGCTGCAGAACATGCTCTTTGGGGCGACGCTGTTCGAGCGGCCGGCCACCATTAAAGGGGAGCACAGCGACGACGATGAGGAGGGGGACGATGGAGATGTGGGCAAGGAAGAAGATCAAGGTTCTGGTGATGAAGACAAAGATGACGAGAATGATTCTGATGCCGCTCCCGAGCCCGAGAGTAAGCGGCGGAAGAAGGAGAAGAAGGCCAAGCGAAAGGCTGTCTGGCAGGACGAGGACGACGAGAACACGCTGTAAGTGATCATGTCCACTTTTTATCTGCGGCGCATCCGTCAGATTTGGGAGAGGAAAGTGTTGTTCTTCTTGTTGTTGGGGGACGGGTTTGCTGTTTTGAGATCACGCATGTACAATCAAAAGGGGTGCATCAAGAGTCCATCTTTCGCTTTCTTGGTCAAAAGGGGCGCTTCAAAAGAAATATTTAGCTCATAAAAATGGGATGCATTAAAGGTCTTTCTTCTACTTCTCCTTATAGTCAAAACTACCAAAACCCACGCCGTAGATCAGTGAAAGGATCCCTTTCTTGTTGCAAGGTCTTATCACGACTTTTTAATCTTTCTCAGGGTGAAAGACGTGACAGCGACGTACACCAAGGCGGTGGGGAAGCACGGCGAGAAGGAGACATCGACGGAGAAGTATTCCCGGGCGCTCAAGAGGAAGTTCGTCTCTCTGATGGGAACGCCCTCATGGGCGGACCTAGACAAGAAAAATAAGGAGGACTCAGACTCAGACGAAGAGTTCTTCAGGGTAAGACTCGAGGCCGTCTCTTTAAATGCCTACGGTAAATGTAATTGATTTGGGGTGAATGTTCTTTCCCACGTAGGAGACGACGGACATGCTTGACGGTGGCAAGCACTCAGAGCTGGTGAGGGAGAGGCTGCAGTACAGGAAGGTGAAGGACCTCAACGACGAGACCCACTGCGAGGGCAGCGTCATCAGAGCGGCGGAATTCCACCCATCGGCAGCAGTCGCGCTGGTGGCAGGACTAAACGGGACGGCATCGCTCTTCCAGGTAAAAGGGGGTAAACTGTTTTGATTTATTTGCTGCTATTGCTATACCACGGTTTTTTTCAAGGTTGACGGGAAGCTGAACCCCAAGGTGCAGAGCGTCAACTTCTCCGACTTCCCCATCAAGACCGCCCACTTCTCCCACGACGGATCCGAGTTCATTTGCGGTTCCCAGCGCGCCTCCCACCTTGAGGTGTTCGACCTGGGGTCGGCGCGAGCCTCCCGCGTCGAGGCCGGGCGGAGGCTCGGGCAGGGAGCGGTGCAGAGGTTCGAGGTCTCTCCTGCGGGGGACTATCTGGCTGCCCTGGGCAGATTCGGACAGGTGCACCTGCTCAGCGCCAGGACCAAGGAGCTGGCCTTTTCGCTCAAGATGAACGACGACGTCACATGCGCCGCCTTCGCGCCGGGAGGAAAGAACCTATACACGCATGGAGGTTAGAGAAAAAAAGTCTTGCAAAGTTTTTCTCATTTTTAATGTTGCGTTTTCTCTCCTTGTAAGCTGGCGGTGAGATCTACCTCTGGGACGTCCGCCATTCCCGCAGCTGCCTGTACAAGTTCTCTGACGACGGCTGCGTGCGCGGCACCGCCCTTGCCGTCTCCCCTGACGGTCGCCGCCTGGCTGCCGGGGCAGACTCAGGGGTGGTCAACCTGTACGACGCGAGGGAGGTTGCCAGGTCCAAGGCGCACAAACCGGAGAAGGCCTTCATGAACCTGACTACGCTGGTGACCACGCTCAAGTTCAACCCGACGTCGGAGCTTCTGGCCATGGCCTCAGAGAGCAAGGAGAACGCCATCAAGCTGGCGCATGTGTCTTCCAAGTAAATTTAGAAATTATTATTTTTATTTTTCCACAAAAGCAAAATTAAATTATTTCTTTTTCTTCTACAGGACCGTGTTTGCCAACTTCCCCTCCTGGAACTTCAACCTGAAGCGTGTGAACTGCCTGGACTTTTCCCTTAACGGCGGCTTCCTCAGCGTTGGCAACAACCGCGGCGCCGCGAACCTCTATCGGATAGGACACTACGGGAGCTACTGATTTGATTATTCGCAACGTACGTTGCATTCGCAAATAAAACCGCATATGACTGAAACTTCCGTTTGTTTTCCTTCTCGATGTTCCTTCTTGCAGACGGATTTCTTTCGTACGTTGTTGGAAACGAAACAAAAATTGTCGCCGGACCCCTTCATGATTCTCTCTTTCCCCATCGAGAAACGCGTTGTTTTTTTCGGCCGCCAATGATTTGGAAACAGCCTAGTCAGGGGAAACGAACCCGTCTCGGAACAGACAGATAGACGTGCCACGTTGCCCTGCGTCTCTTAGTTTTAGTGCAAATTCAGTTCGGCTCTTAATTTCATTAAACAAGTCGGTAAACTTAATCCTTCAATGGTTTTTTATTCAATTGATCGTCATGGTATCGTTGCTAGACACTATGTTTAAAAGGTTTGTTTGTTTGTTTTATTAGGAGTTCGCATCACAGTACTGTGCCGCACGATTGTGCAAGACAAATAGTACATATGTTTAAAAGGAAATCGTACGGAGAAGTGGGTAGATTTTTCCATCTTCGATGAAAAGCAAATCGATGCATGGGGGTTTCGCCGCGCCAAAGGCGGTTGGCGACGACGTTGCCCCGCGAAACCAAAAAGAGCTGACGGGGCCGTTTCACACGGTCTTTGGAAGACGGATAATGATAGGGACCGGATTTTATCCTCGCCCGCTTGCTCTTGGAGATGATCGGCCCGCCCGTCCTCCGCTGCGAATCCCCCGGTATAAAAGCCACCGGGGGAGTCGGAATCTTTGTCAGTCAGTGGCCTCTGCCTCACCAGCAAGGAGCAACCAACTGACCATGAAGTCCTTCGTGGCTCTCGCCCTCATCGGTGAGGTTCCTCCCCTAGTTTCCCCAATTAATTGGCACCAAAAACTATTCGACTTGATTGGCGAATCTCCCTTAGCCATCGTTTAAAAAAAGCGAGTAACAAGAGCAACTTGTGCAAAGAATTAAATAATATATAGTGCATAAATCACTCTGCTTTGTCGACAAAAACGGGAAAAAACACCATTCACAGACTTTTCAACTAAAGAAGTCAACATATCAAAGGAAGAAAAGAAAGAGTCAAAGAGAGCATTCAGAGCAAACCGTGAACAGATTAGCAGAACATAATATTAAAGTAAAGTTTAATTTTTTCGTGACCTCCTTGACCTAATGTTGGTATCTTTCTTCAGTGGGCCTGGCCCTGGGCCAGTCCCCGTCCACCTCCTACTTCGGTTGGTCCCCCAACAAGCAGTTGAGGTACCACTACGTGTCGGAGGTGCTCTCGGGCATCCCCGACATCAAGGGCACCCAGTGGGCCGGCGTCAGGATCGAGGCCGACCTCACCGTCCAGACCTTCCGCGACTACAGCCTCCGCCTCCAGATCTCCAGCCCCAAGGTCAGGGTGGTCAACGACGAGGACCTGCCCGTGGTGCACGGCGAGCCCCAGGCCCCCAGGGCAGACCAGGAGCTGCCCGGATGGTTCCGCCAGCAGCTGGAGCGCCCCTTCGAGGCGCACCTCCGCCGCGGCGTCATCGAGCAGTCCTACTACCAGGGCGACCTCTCCGCCGAGGTGCTCAACGTGCAGAAGGCCATCCTGTCCCAGCTGCAGATGGATTTGACTGCGTCCGGGCGCGGGTTCCTGGTGGAGGACAACTTCGTGCCGGGCGGACACCCGGGGCAGGTGCCGCCGCTCGAGCAGGGCGAGACCGCCTTCTTCAGCACCATGGAGTCCGGCATCGAGGGAGAGTGCCAAACCGACTACACCTTCATGCCTATCCCCGGGTAAGACACCATGTGTAGAAAGCGAATGACATAGAGGGAATTTGAATATTTGAATTCTACACACTATTTCCCATGACATTTATTATTGTTCCTTTCTTCCACAGCTACCAGGCCCGTAACGTCAACATGGGCGAGAAGCTGCGCGAGGAGGAGCTTGGCCAGGAGGGCCTCTACAGCTTCGGCCGCACCGCCGAGGAGGGAGAGGAGCAGTGCCAGGGCAAGCAGTACTACGAGATCGTCAAGACCAGGAACTACAACAACTGCGTCAGGAGGCCCGTCTTCCAGCTCTCCACCGGCATCCACCACTCCTGCGACGTCTCCAAGGGATACTGCCAGGACCTCTTCGCTGTAAGAAAAAAATAATTGATTTTTTTTTTTCGGAAAAGCCCGCACCACCTTGTTTATCGAATGTATTTCCCTTCTTTCTCCTTCCACAGCACATCTCCAGCACCCGCTACATCGTGTGCGGCCAGAAGCAGGACTTCCTGATCCGCGAGATCCAAACCAAGAGCTCCATCCAGACGAACCCCTTCGGCTGGAACACCACCCCGGAGAAGGCCAAGCAGTACGTGCGCGTCTCCCTCACCATCCAGGACGTCAAGGAGTCCGGCTTCCAGCCCATCCCCAAGCCGTCCTCCCCCAAGCAGAGGCAGACCCTCACCTTCGAGTACGCCGCCGGCCAGCAGGACGCCATCCAGGAGCAGCAGTACTTCCCTGGCAACACCAGCTATATCCAGCCCATCCGCCGCGTGCCCTCCCTCCGCGGCCAGTCCAACATCATCCCTCAGATGGTCCGCTTCCAGGACCTGAAGCAGCAGTTCGACTCCAAGCTGAGGCAGGCCGTGCAGCTCTTCTTCCAGCTGTCTGACTCGTGCGGTGGCAAGAAGGACATCAGCGGCGAGCTGACCACCCTGGCCGCCGCCCTCCGCCCGCTCTCCTACCAGAACGTGAAGGACATCGAGCGACAGGTCCTCTCCGCCCACTACCAGGACCAGGAGCAGTACAGGCTCTCCGTCGTGCTCTTCTACGACGTGGTGGCCATGTCCGGCTCCAACCCATGCGTCATGGTCATCAAGGACCTCGTCCAGTCCTCCCACGTCTCCTTCATCGGCGTCGACCGCCAGGCCAAGCTGCTGCAGTCCGCCCTCCGCGCTTCCGTCACCCCCACCGAGGAGCTCCTCAACGAGATGTTCCAGCTTATCCAGAGCCAGAAGCACGACCAGCACCGCAAGCCCATCTACTCCAGCGGACTCATCTCCATCTCCAACCTGGTGTACCGCGCCTGCATCGACCCCATGACGTCCAACACTTCCTACCCTGTCCGCGTCTACGGAAGCTTCTGCACCAAGGACTCCCGCTTCATTACCACCAAGCTCATCCCCTACCTGACCTCCGAGCTGCAGCAGACCCTATCCGGCTCCGGCTCCGGCAACGGCGGCCAGCAGGAGACCCTCAAGCTGATCCTCATCTCCGCCCTGGGCAAGACCGGCCACAAGGACTCCCTCATCCCTCTCACCCAGGTGATCAAGTCGGGCAGCCAGGAGACCCCCATGACCCGCTCCCTGGCCGTCAACTCCCTGCGCCGCCTGGCCAAGCGCCAGCCCACACTGGTGCGCAGGATCCTTCTGGCCCTGATCGACAACCCCGCTGAAACCACCGAGGTGCGCATCTCCGCCGTCGCCGTCCTCCCCTACAGCCAGCCCACCGTCAACGACCTCCAGAAGATGGCCGTCCGCACCTGGTTCGAGCCCTCTAAGCAGGTCGGATCCTTTGTCTACTCCACCATCAAGAGCCTGGTCGGGACCAAGAATCCCGAGCTGAGGAACGTGGGCGAGCGTGCCAAGACCCTGATCCACTTGGTCAAACCCTTCCAGACCGGGCTCGAGTTCTCCCACAACATCCAGTCCAACAACTACGTGCGTTACCTCCTTGCTGCCTCCTCCGGCCAGTTCGACTACATGACCGGCGACCAGAACCTTATTCCCACCAGGGTGTCCGTCTCCAACGGCCTCTACGGCAGCGTGTGGAAGATCAACGGACTCACCTTCACCGCCTACACCCACGGCATGAATCAGCTGTGGGACAAGATCCTCAAGTCCGTCGGATCCTACCAGAAGGTCAGCCAGGAGAGCAAGCAGAAGCTGGACAAGATCGACCAGGAGCTGGGCATCGTCAAGAAGATGATGAGGACCCAGACGAAGGGTCTTTTCCAGATCAAGTCCGCCGACTTTGAGAGCATGACTCCCTTCGACGAGAACGACTACGAGAAGCTGGTGGAGAAGGTGTCCGAGGTGCTGAAGGGCTCCTCCGGCGACCAGACCCAGGGCCAGATCCACACCGCCAACTTCCACGACTACGTGTCCCTGGAGGGCTACGGCGTCACCCAGACCGGCTTCGGCATCTACGTCCGCCGCTCAGTCCCCGTCGTCTACGGAGTCAAGGGCTCCTACAACGCCACCACCGGCGGCAGCAGCACCGGCACCGGCAACAGCGAGTATGGCATCTCCGCCATCCCCATCTTCAACGCCAAGAACATTGGCACCTTCGGCGTGCTGCTGCCCTTCGCCCCCAAGATGGCCGGCGCCAACGTGGAGATGTCCGCCCATATCACTCTGCCCGTCTCCGCCCGCGTGGTGATCGACAAGCAGCATGGCAAGGTGGACGCCGCCGTCGAGATGCTCCAGGCCCCCGAGACCACCGGCGCCCCCAACGTAGAGCTCTTCCACTATTACGTGCAGCCTGTCACCTTCATCCAGGACCTGCAGAGGCTTTCCCCCATCGGCAAGACCGGTGACGTCAAGATGATCCTCTCCGGGGAGCCCATCAAGAAGTTCGAGGTGCCCGTCGGCAACACTGTCGGCATCCAGTCCACCTTTTACGTCAAGAGCGACTACAAGCACCTGGACTTTGCCAGCTTCGTCCAGACCGTGCAGCAGCACAACCTGGTCAGCTTCTTCACCCTGGGCCCTATGGCCCCGTCCGTCAGGCAGAACTCCTTCAAGTACACCCTCAACATTGCCCAGACCACCAGCAAGAAGATTGAGACCACCTTCTCCATCGGTGAGCTGGTTTGACTTTTCCTAGCATGATTTCGAACGTTTAGTATTATTTTCCTTTTCTTCCTTGCAGTCGGCGGCATCAAGAAGAGCGAGGGCTCTGAGCCTGAGCTGCATATGCCAATCGGCGCCTCCTCCGAGCAGGAGCAGAAGACTCTGCCCTGGGAGAAGAAGAGCATCGAGGAGAAGAAGGAGGAGCTGAAGCAGAAGTGCTCGAGGAAGCACCAACTGTCCTACGAGATTGAGGAGTGCGCCGAGAAGGAGGTCGAGAAGATCAAGGGACAGAAGAGCGTCTCTGAGGAGCTCAAGAAGGAGCTGGGCAAGATGAAGGAGGGCAGCACCGGACACGGAGTCCTCATTCAGACCACCGTCCAGGGATCCAGCCCCTCTGACCGCAAGACCATCAAGACCATCGTCGTCGGAGGTAAATTTTTTGTTGGACAGCCCAAAAACAAATTGAGCCACTAATTGAACTTGGTCGATAATTTAATACACTATTTCTGTTTACTCTCTTGCAGCTAAGGAGAAGCTCGGCCACGGCATTACCAAGCTGGCCTTCAACATCCTGTTCAAGAAGCCCCAGACCCAGACCCCGATCTACTCCATCAAGACCGAGATTATCAACCGCACCCCTCAGATCAACTATCGCCTGGACTACACCCGCCTCATCGAGAACGAGGTCCGCATGACCAACGACATCAAGATCAACTTCGGGCAGGGCCAGAACCCCACCCAGAACCAGGTCGAGATCAGGTCCGTCTTCGAGAAGAACGGCGAGCTCAAGCAGTCCCTTAGGCAGTCCGAGGAGCTGCACAAGTGCCAGCAGGAGTACCAGCAGGGCCGCAAGCTGGCCTCCGTCTGCGAGGAGCTGAGGCACCAGGCCTCCTCCATCAACCAGGTCGAGCTCACCGTCAGCCTGCCCCAGGTCATCGAGCAGTGCCCGGCCTTCCTCAGGATCAGCGAGTTCATCGCCAGCCGCCTCATCACCAACCTGTACAACCTGCGCAAGATCCCGAACGGCGGCCATGGACAGCAGCGGTACACAATCACCGCCCGCGTGAACCGCCACGGCGACGAGGCCCACCTCTCCATGCAGACCCCCGGAGCCAAGTTTGATCTGAAGCATGTGCGCGTGCCCCGCCTGGCCGTGCCCTTCGTGCCCTTCAGCCTTCGCGACCCCATCCCGGTGCGCCTCATGCAGAAGATCACCCGCGACCAGAGCCCCTCCTCCTGCCGCCTCAACCAGCAGTGGGTCTCCACCTTCGACAACAAGACCTACGAGTACGAGCTGACCCGTCCCGGGTGCAAGGTCCTCCTCTACAAGGACTGCGACCAGCAGAACCAGAACAAGCCCGTCGCCATCACCGCCACCAAGGGCTCCTCCTCCTTCTCCAAGATCGAGTTCGTCTCCGGAAAGACCATCGCCCAGCTCATCTCCTCCGGCCAGGGACAGGGCCACGTCACCATTAAGGTGGACGGCCAGGACGTCACCTCCAGGATCACCCCCGGCGGTCAGACCTACCAGAAGCGCGACTCTCAGGGCCGCCTCGAGCTCATCGTCCGCCGCTACCTCGACAACATGGTCTTCGTCTACAACCCCGAGCTGTTCGCCGGCGTCTTCTTCGACGGCCAGAACGTGGAGATCGTCTCCCCGCAGCTGCTCAACAAGAACCGCGCGTGCGGCTTCTGCGGCGACAACAACGGCGAGTACAACACCGATGTGCGCACCGCCCAGCAGTGCGTCATGAGCCAGCCCAAGCTCGGCGCATACTCCTACATCCTCGGACAGCAGACCCAGGAGTGCACCAACGGACAGGACTACCAGCAGTACCAGAGGGAGATCCAGCAGTGCTACAAGAAGGTGAGATTAAATTAGTTCCTCCACACAAAATCAATGAGCCCTTTTTTCGTTTTCTTTTTTTACAGCACTACATCCCCACCCCTGTGACCCACCTGGCTCGCACCCTGCTGAACCGCGCCTCCCAGCCGGGCGGCCTCTCCGTCTCCCCCGTGAGCCACCTGGTTGACGAGACCCCCAACTACATCTGCCTGTCCACCCGCCCGATCGGCACCTGCCCCCAGGGCGAGCGCCCCGTGCAGAGCCGTCCCGAGGACATCCAGTTGGCGTGCCTGCCCCGCCAGGCCCCCGCCGCCCACCAGATGGCCAAGCGCGCAGGAGAGGGAGAGATAATCTCTGAGCTCGCCATGTTCCAGCCCACCCTCACCCAGCGCGTCTACGTGCCCACCAAGTGCTCCGGGGGATCCACCCCCTACACCGAGTCCTCCTCTTCCAACTACAGGACCGGCGTGCGCGAGTACTAACAAGAGCCAGGAATAAGAATAAAAGCAGCCCGCCGGAACGGATAGAACGTATCGGAAACGAAGAAAAACCGAAGATTTGATCACTTCTCACCAACACGCACGAAAACCCAACCGCCCCTTACTTTCCAAAAGAATAAAGCTGGACGAACGAACCCACCACCCAACCGAACTCACACAGGCAGCCAAATAGTCCTCTGCAAGCCGACCACTCTTTGAAAAAAGGCGAGGCTTCCAGTTCCAGGACGATCTTTCACCTCCTTCACTCTTATCTATATCCCTTTCTGTGCAACAAACGCCAAGCCCTCTCTCTCATCACCTACCACTATCCTATCCTCAGAAGCCTTGTAGTGCACGTCCATGTTTTCGTAGTCTTCTGTCACTTTTGCTTGAATAAACTTAGACAAGCAAGCAACCCACTAAAACGCTTTTTTCCGTATTGTTCTTCTGCTAGGCTCGGTATGCCTCCTAGAGAGTGTTGACACGCTTTACGACACGAAAGAATTACATTACATTTGCAAGGCAAGGTATACACGTAAAAAATAACCATCCGGACATGGGGGGATTATTGATACACATACGTCATACGGAACTTAAAATGTACTCTGTGGGAAGTCTAAAGTCGTACCCTTGCTGCCTTCTATCATTTGGCAGTCCGACATTGGTCATGCACTGCATTACGGTCTCCCTCTCCAAAATGAGGCAATCTCCCCACCGTCGAATATCGTCGCTTTTTTCGTCAATGGGGTGCACCTTGCCTCTGAACAGATAGGTGCCTCCATGGCTACCGTCGGAATCGGACACACTGATCTCACAGAAAAACTTGGCTGCATCTCGCGCATGAGACAGGATGTACACCCAGCTATAAAATCTGCGTTCGTCTTTGGTGAAGAGCGCAGCGAAGTGATGACCCTTGTAAGACATGATAGTTAGTACCCAAGTATTGGGGACTTTGCGGAAACTTGTCTTGCTATTCAAATACCAATATTGCCTTGACACGTAGCCGTCCTTAAGCTCTCCCAGCCACAGAGCGAAAGGATGCCTCTCACGAATGTGTAGCACCAGGCTGGACAGGGGCACCATGTCGCCACATTTCAAATCTGGGCACTGCACTGCTCGCTGTGAACTTTCGTCCAAGTCTTTGCCCTCGGTGGATACGTCACCGGACGACAACTTGTGATAGTGCTCCAGCAGAGAAGCAGTGTTGGTTTCATTTTCAGTCCTTGCATCGTTTGGAAACCCACCGGAAGGTTCGCCTTGCCGATAATGCTCTGGAGGAACTGGGTCGCTCCTTTGACCTACAGTGGACTTCAGAGCGGGTGTGCCTTGTTGGAAGGTGCTGGCATCCACAATTTGTTTGCGACTTTCGCTCACAGGGGCAGCTTCTTGTGAAGCAGGTGCATCTGCAATTTGTCGGGCAGGAGGACCTCCCGCTGGCGCCGACCGCGGAGCAATATCGACATCAGCAACTTGCTTAGCAGGACTACTAGTAGCTTTCGATCTAGGCGCCATGTCAACATCTGCCACCTGTTTTGGTGGACTCACTACAGCCTTCGTCCTGCCAGACAAGCCGATGTCGGCACCTTGTCTCTTATATTCGGTTGTTCCGGGCGGCGGCACTGGAGGAATGTCCCCGAAAACTTGAGGAATTTTTTTATTCGACATCCCACCTACTTTGGAGTCGAATCTTTCAATATTAGGGCCTTTGGAAACTTCCTTCCGGTCTTTGCCATAATTTTGACTTTGTTCTTTTGGCTTCACATCGATAGGAGGAGGTGCAGGTTGAGAAATAGATGGGCCAGGTGGTGGCTGTGGTTGCTGCTGTGGAACAGTCCGTAGTTTTTCTGAAGGGGATGTCTGATCTGGTCCAGGTTGTACCAGGCTGCTTATAGCTTTTTTAAGGTCGGAGTCCGACACTTTCATAGCAGCTGATGGGCTATTTTTACTAGGCGGAGTCTTTTCTTCCTTCACCTCTTCTGCTTCCTGGCCAGGCACTTCTTCAATAGATTTATTCCTCGGCGACAAGTTTTTCGTACTCACTCTCTTTGTCCCGGAAGACGTCGTGTTTTCCACCTTGGGATCTTGAAATTGAACTGGAGTTGAAGGAAGAGGTTCTTGCGAATTCATTGTGCCACACTCTGGTTCTGACTTTTCCGCTTCCCCGCAACAGAAAGACCACGGACAGAGTGGACAGAGTGGCTTTGTCGCGGGAGCGCTTGTTCCTGCCTCTGGAATGGTCCTGTCCTTTGTCTGATACGGCTTTCGTAGAGGCTTCCCATCACCATCTTCTTGAAGTTGTTCCTCCTGCTCTTCCTCAGCAGGTTCCACCTGGTTTAAATCCTGTTCGGCCTTTTCTTGCACTTCAAGACCTTGTTTGGTGTCTATTGACGGTGGGTTTTCCGACGGCTTTGGTTTCTTCTCTGCCTCTTCAAGCTTTTTTACTCTGGACTCAACAAATCCTTTCGACTGCGCGATCTTTGCGTTAAGTTCACTGAGGTCTAGTGATATTCTCTGCAATGCCTCTTTTTCATCCTTCGCACTCTTAGGTCGAAAATCCCCTTTCTTATCAGGAGTATCATCTTTACTAGCGTCTTTCTTGTCAACAGTTTCTGCGTCTCTTTGTGATTTTTCGAGCATATCCAATATTTCCTTTTTCTTTTTGCTGTCCCGTTCCAACTCTACGAGTTTTTTCAATAAAGCCACTTTTTCATTATCTCCAAGGGCAGATTCTTGTTTGCTGCTCCTATAGCTGTGCTGCCGTTGATCGGGCTCACTGGTGCCAAAAACTCTCTCCAGGAACGACAATTCTGGTTTGTCCCTTGCAACATTACTTTTGTTACTTTTCTTCAGGGCATCTGATTTTGTTTCACTTTTGGAGTCCTTAACTTTTTCCTCTGCATCGTCATTTTCTTTCTTTGGCTCTGGCGGTTTATCAGGTACTTCTTCATCTTTCTTTTCACCTTTAGTGCTCTTTAGGGACTTTTGGCTTCCTCCTGGTTCCTTGGATTGTCGCCCAAACAGTTTCTCTACAAACGTAGGTTCTACCGAAGCGGATTCTTTATCCTTATCCGGATCGGCGTTTTTCGCGCTGTCCTCTCCCTTTTTGCTTCCAGGAGATTCCGACTTGGTCTTTATGCTGGATTTTTTGCTTCCACTTGGATCTTTCGATTGTCCCATCAATTTCTGCAGAAATGTTGGTTCTTCTTTTTCTTGATTTTTGTCGTCGGCTAGGTCCTTTTCGGCTTTTCCTTCGTCTGATTCTTTTTCATCTTTTTTGTCATTATTCGGTTTCGATCCCTCACTTTTCATTTGATTCTCATCTTTGCCGAAGACTCTTTCCCACATAGTTAAATCATTCTCCGGTTTTGGCTGTTTCGAGTTTTTCTCAGAGACGTCTCCGCTTCCTTTCGACTTGGCCTTGCTCAACTGAGCTGGCATCACGGTGACTTGCCCTTCGTTATCTGGTTGCTTAGACGGTGCAACCGTGGAGCTGGCTACAAACTTAGACGAAGTTTTCATATCCTTGGTGTCGGATTTTTCGTCAGTGAAAGGCGTCTTCTCGGCATTCTTGCCGTCTTCCTCAGAGGATTTTCCTCCGTCTTTCGGGGCAGCCTCCTTCTGGTTACTTTGCGATGACAAGTCCATCCCGGAGGATCCGACCTCATTCGCTGTGAGGTTCCTCCCACCTTTAGGTGAAGTCTTGGACCTGCTTTGACTTTTCCCAGAAGCGCGCAGCAGGCCCTGCTTCACCTTGAACAGGAGGGAGACTTCCGTACCCGGGGTTTCGGCCTTGCGCGAAGGAGGACGAGGATCGTTCTTGGGACCTGATTTTGCGTCCGGCGCTTCCACGGTCGCGGCTCCGTTTCCATTCGCTACTTTGCCTGGTGCAGGATTGCTTGGGGATTCCGGTTCGAAGGGTATCTTGAAATGGCGCTGGAACACACGTGTCATTCTTAATTTTGATAAGTTTCTGCACTGACAATTTCCCTTTCAAAAAACTTACACAAAAAGAAATCAAACTGGAAGCAAAAAATCTATACATATAAAATAGAAAGTGTGTCTGTCTGTCTGTTTGTCTCCATTCTCCTCCCAAACTAGGTGACCGGCGGACTGAGGCCAGGGGCATTGAGCATGGACCTTCCCCTGGACCATGGGAATGTCCTCCACATACTTTTTAGGGGGGTAACCCCACCAGGGGGGTATAATTTTGGAAAAACTCAAAATTTTTGAAACTTTCCTTTGTTGCTCTAAAAAATAAATTTTATTACTCAAATTCAAAATATATAAATGGTGAAAAAGGTTGTATTTTTAAGTTGCGAAATGAAAGTGCCTAAGAAAGGATGTGTCTGAAAATTAGCTGAATGGCGGGATCCTTTCTACAAGTGGATTGCTGGTGGCCCAAGACCTCTGGTTACCCAAAGATGCCAGGAAAAGCGTCAAAGG
>JAAUYJ010148831.1_pt1 | contig 18427 bp, 15 predicted proteins | sample 7278031 | NCBI WGS metagenome assembly JAAUYJ01 (sample SAMN14350222, study PRJNA611818) | marine sediment metagenome | isolation source: surface marine sediment (1.8m) | place: French Polynesia: Moorea | collected 2018-08 | reverse complement strand
CGGGCCTCGACTTCAAGGGCGCGGTGCTGCGCGCGGCGCGGCTCAACAGAGCCGATCTCAGCGGCGCCGACCTGTCGGGCGCCGTGCTCGATCAGGCCTGGATGCTGGAGGCCGACCTGACCGGGGCCAACCTGAAGGGGGCCAATCTGTTCCAGGCGCAGCTGATCGGCGCCAAGCTCGACAACGCGGACCTTTCGGGCGCGCGGGTGGCGAGCGACCTGTCGCGGGCGAGCCTGAGGGGCGCCAAGCTGGTCGACGCCCGTCTCGGCGCCGACATGACCAACCAGTCGATGGGCTTGATGCGCGGCGTGCTGCGCAAGGCCACGCTCGACGGCGCCGACCTCGGCGGCGCCGACCTGAGCCGCGTGGACTTCGCTTTCGCCTCGCTGCGGGAGGCCAACCTGGCCGGGGCGAACCTCATGTCGGCCGACTTGGGCGGTGCCGACCTGACCGGCGCAACGGTCAAGGGCGCCAACTTCAACCAGGCCGACGTGACCTCGGCGACCCTGAAATCCCTTGTCGGCGCCGAGGCCACGAACCTGCAAAACGCGCGCAATTTGAAACGCGCCTTCCGCGACTGACGCAAGGGCAGCGCGCGCTACTTGAGCAGCAAAGCCAGCAGCAAGCCGGCCGCGATCAACCAGGGCAGCCAGTGCTGCCAGCGCCAGCCGCCGCCGTCGCGGCCGAGCGCCTTGAGCGTGTCGGGGTGCAGCCGGATGCCGCCGCCCGCCAGCTCGCGCGCCACCTGCTCGACCTCGGCCACGGTGCCGGGCAGGCGCCGCAGGGTGTCCAGCGCCTCGACCGCGCTGTCGCGCAGGCGCGCCTCGGGCCCGCGGTTCTGGCGCACCCAATCCTCGATCAGCGGCTGCGCCAGGCTCCAGATGTTGAGCTCGGCGTCGAGCCGGCGGCTGATGCCCTCGGCCATCAGCATGTTCTTCTGCAATAGCAGCAACTGCGGCTGCACCGGCATGGCGAAGGCTTCGGTCAGCTGCAGCAGCTGGGCCAGCAGCCGGGCGAAGGAGATCTCGCGCAGCGGCCGGCCGAAGATCGGCTCGCAGACCGTGCGCAGCGCCTGGGCGAAGACCTCGAGCTCGCCCTCGGCCGGCAGGTATCCGGCCTCCAGCTGCACCTCGGCCAGGCGGCGGTAGTCGCGCCCTAGGGTCGCCAGCAGCATGTCGGCCAGATAGGTGCGGGTCTTGCGGTCGAGCCGGCCCATGATGCCGAAATCGACCACGACGATGTTGCCTTGGGCGTCGACCCAATAGTTGCCGGGGTGCTGGTCGCCGTGGAAGAAGCCGTCGCGGAACACCTGGTTGAAGAACACCTCGGCCGCCTTGACCAGGATCTGCTCCAGGTCGTGGCCGGCGGCGATCAGAGCGGCGCGGTCGTCGATCGGAATGCCGACGGCGCGGCCCATGGTGAGCACGCGCTGCGAGCTGCGCTTCCAGTCGATCGGCGGCACGCTGTATGTCGGGTCGTCAGCGAAGTTCTCGGCCAGCTCCGAGGCGGCGGCCGCCTCCATGCGCAGGTCCATCTCCAGACGTATGGTCTTGTCGAACAGCGCGACGACCTCGGTCGGCTTGAAGCGGCGCAGGCGCGGCTGGGTGCGCTCGGCGAGCGCGGCGAGGTCGTAGAACAGCTCGACGTCGCGCGCGACGGCGGCCTCGACCCCGGGGCGCAGGATCTTGACCGCGACTTCGTGTCCCGGCTCGCCCTCCACCTCCTTGGTCACGGCGAAGTGCACTTGGGCGATCGAGGCGGCCGAGACCGGCTCATCGTCGAAGCTCTCGAACAGCGCGTGGATCGGCGCGGCCAGCTCTTGTTCCACGGTGCGCCGCGCGGCCGCGGCCGGGAACGGCGGCAGGGCGTCCTGCAGCTCGGACAGGTCGGCGGCCATCTGCTCGCCCAAGAGGTCGGCGCGGGTCGAGAGGAATTGGCCGAGCTTGATGAAGCTGGGGCCCAGCTCGGTCAGCGCCGCGGCCAGCTTCTGACCCGGGCGGCCCTGGACCTTGCGGCGCGACAGCAGCGAGGCGAAACGGGCCACGCCCGGCGCGATCTCCAGCTCCTGCAGCGGCGCCAAAGCGTCGTGGCGGGCCAGGGTGCGGGCGATCGCGATCAGGCGAAGCAGGGTGCGGAGGGGGCGCAGCATGGGCGAGGGCGGAGAAGCGGGGCGCGGGCCGTCACAGCCGCCAGGCCGAGTGCAGCGCGGCGATGCCCCCGGTGAAGTTGCGATAGCCGACCCGCTCGAGACCGGCCTCGGCGATCATCGCGGCGAGCTCCTCCTGGGCCGGGAAGCGCCGGATGCTCTCCACCAGGTAGCCGTAAGCCTCGCGGCTGCCGGTCACGGCGGCGCCGAGCGCCGGCAGCACCCGGAAGGAGTAGGCCTCGTAGAGCCGGTCGATGACCGGCAGCGCGACCCGGCTGAACTCCAGGCAGAGAAACCGGCCGCCGGGCTTGAGCACGCGCCGCGCCTCGGCCAGCGCGGCCTCGATGTGGGTGACGTTGCGCAGGCCGAAGGCGATGGTGTAGGCCTCGACGCTGCGATCCGCCAGCGGCAGGGCCTCGGCGTCGCCGCACAGCCAGTGCACCGGCCCGCCGCTCTCGCCCGGCAGGATGCCGCGGTCGATCAGCCGGTCGCGGCCGATCTCGAGCATCTCCGGCGTCAGGTCGCAGACGATGACGGGGCCGGACTCGTCGGGCCCGACCCGCTCGACGATGCGCGCTGCGAAATCGCCGGTGCCGCCCGCGACGTCGACGACCGCCATGCCCGGCCGCGGCTGCAGCCGGTCGACCATGGCCGTCTTCCACAGCCGGTGGACGCCGCCGGACATGAGGTCGTTCATCAGGTCGTAGCGCGGCGAGACCCGCTCGAAAACCTCGCGCACCAGCGAGGCCTTGTCCCGCTCCGGCACCCGGCGATAGCCGAAATCCGTGAAGTCCTCGGCTTCGCCGCGCGCTTCGCGCGCCGGCGCGTCGTTGTGATTCGTTTCCCCGGTCCGGCCCATGGCGCGGAAGATAGCCTGCGCCCCCCGGTCGCGCTACTGTGACGGCCCGAGCCGAGGATCCCCCGTCCTGCCATGCCCGAGTTGCCGGAAGTCGAGACGGTCGTGCGAGGTCTGCGGCCAAAGTTGCAGGGCCGCCGCCTGATCGAGGTGGTGCAGCGCCGCGAAGACCTGCGTTTTCCCTTGCCGCGGGATTTCGCCCGCCGGCTGACCGGGCGCGTCGTGCAAGCCGTGGGACGGCGCGGCAAGTACATCCTGATCGAGCTCGACCGCGAGGAGGTGCTGCTGGCCCACCTCGGCATGTCCGGGCGGCTGCTGCTCGGCCGCAGCGACGGCGCCGCGCCCGCCGCTCACGACCACATCGTGTTCCGCACCGAGGCCGGCGACGAGATCCGCTTCAACGACGCCCGCCGCTTCGGCATGATGGACCTGATCGAGGCCGCCCGGCTGGACCAGCACTGGCTGTTGCGCGACCTGGGGCCGGAGCCGCTGTCGAACGGCTTCAACGGGCCGGAGCTGGCGCGCCGCCTCAAGGGCAAGCGCACGCCGATCAAGGCCGCGCTCCTGGACCAGCGGGTGGTCGCGGGTATCGGCAACATCTACGCCTGCGAGGCGCTGTTCTTCGCCGGTCTGTCGCCGCGCCGGCAGGCCTACACCGTGCAGGCCGGACGCGCCGAACGGCTGGCCCAGGCGATCCGCGACGTCCTGATGCGCGCGGTCGCGGCCGGCGGCTCCTCGCTGCGCGACTACGTGCAGGCTGACGGCGAACTGGGCTACTTCCAGCATCAATGGGCGGTCTACGACCGCGACGGGGAGCCCTGCCCGGGCTGCAGCTGCGATCCCGAGCGCGGCGGCATCCGGCGCTTGGTGCAGTCCAACCGCTCGACTTTCTACTGTCCGACACGGCAGCGGTGATGTAGGACATCGGCCATGTTTGGATCACCGCTCGGTCGCCTCGGGGCGCCGCTCGTCGCCTTGCTGGGCTTCGCGTTGTTGTCCTCGGCGGAGGGTGCGGCCCAGGGCGGCGGCTTCGTCGCCGAGGTCGCCGACCTGCCGCTGATGCCGGGGCTCGAGGAGGTCGAAGGGGCCGGCGTGGCGTTCGACAAGCCGGCGGGGCGGATCGTCGAAGCCTACGCCCGCGGCGACGTGACGCGCGAGGCCGTGCTCGCCTTCTACCGCGACACCCTGCCCCAGTTGGGCTGGACCGAGGCGGGCGGCGGCAACTTCCGGCGCGAGGGGGAACGGCTGGCGCTCGAGTTCCTGGAGGGCGACGGCCCCCTCACCCTGCGCTTCACCCTGAAACCCGAATAGACGGCGGAGGCCGGTCCCGAGCCAGGGCCGCGGCGGCCGAGAATCTGAGCTTTCGTAGTAAAGCCCAAGTAGTAGAGCTTGAGTAGTAGAGGGATAAATCGATGGCCTATGAGAACATTATCGTCGAGAAGCACGACCGGGTCGGCGTCGTCACCCTGAACCGGCCGCAGGCGCTCAACGCGCTCTGCGCCGCGCTGATCGACGAGCTGGAGCAAGCGTTGGACGACCTGGAGGCCGATGATAGCGTCGGTTGTATTCTGGTCACCGGATCGGATCGGGCTTTCGCCGCCGGCGCCGACCTCAAGGAGATGGCGGCCAAGAGCTACCAGGACGTTCTGCGGGAAGACTTCATCACGACCGGGTGGGAGCGCCTGGCGAAGGTGCGCAAGCCGACGGTCGCCGCCGTGGCCGGCTTCGCGCTCGGCGGCGGCTGCGAGCTCGCCATGATGGCCGACATCATCATCGCTGCAGACAGCGCGAAGTTCGGACAGCCGGAGATCTCCGTGGGCACGATCCCCGGTGCCGGCGGCTCGCAGCGGCTGACGCGCGCCGTCGGCAAGTCGAAGGCGATGGACCTCTGCCTGACCGGGCGCATGATGGACGCCGAGGAAGCCGAGCGGGCCGGACTGGTGGCCCGCATCGTGCCGGCCGACCGGCTCCTGGACGAGGCCATGGCGACGGCGAGCAAGATCGCATCCTTTTCGCTGCCGATGACCCTGGTCGCCAAGGAGGCGGTCAATCGCGCCTTCGAGACCACGCTCGCCGAGGGCGTCAAATTCGAGCGGCGGACGTTCCACGCTACCTTTGCCTTGGACGACCGCTTGGAGGGCATGACCGCCTTCGCCGAGAAGCGCAAGCCGGTCTGGAAGCACCGCTGAAGGCCGTTTGCACGGGCTTGACGGGGTCCGGACGGACCGCTATAAGCCCGCGTTTTCCAGAGCAAACATCAGAATTGGGCTAAACGGATGGCGCACCATCAGTCCGCCAAAAAGCGGATTCGCCGCAACGCCAAGCGCGCGGAGATCAACCGCACGCGCGTGAGCCGGGTTCGCACTTTCGTCAAGAAGGTCGAGCAGGCGATCGCAAGCGGCGACAAGGATGCGGCACAGGCCGCATTGAAGTCCGCCGAGCCGGAGCTACGGCGCGGCGCGGCCAAGGGCATCCTCCATCGCAACACGGCGTCGCGAAAAGTCTCGCGGCTGAGTGCACGGGTGAAGTCGCTCGGCTAGCTCTTGCCGCAACGGCGACGGTCTGCACGCTTGGTGACGGCGCCGCGTCCGCTTAAAGGCGACGTGGCGCTTCGTCTTTTGATGGAAAGACTGCTTGGTTTGCTTCGGCGATTCGGCTTTATGATTGATCTGATTTCGGGTTTCGATGTTACGATAGTGGAATGCTCTGGACCGAATTTTTGCGTCTTTTTTGATCGTTCCCCTTTCGGACTTCTTGACCGCTGAGCGCGCTCGCGGCTACATTGTTCGTCCCAGGCAAGGGGGGCGTGGACAAGTAAAAGTCCAATAAAACGAACTAAAATTTGCTTTCCGATCTGGGTTTTAGGGGCTTGGCTTTCCACTTCTAGATAAATGTGAGGCGGTAACTCCCTAGCGGAGTGGCAAGTCTCGCGCCTTTCGAAGGCAACAGCTCTGAAAGACCCGGCAACGAAAAGCCGGAGCCAGACGGCTTCCGGCAAGGGAGGATGCTGCGCCGAAATGTGCCGCTCCTGGGATCAAAGACCCGGCTTCGCGCCGAACAACCGGATCCGGTCCGCGACCAGGAGAAATTCACCAAGCACAGCCCCCGCACATCCCAGACTGCAAAGCATCGGACCATCCCTCGCACTCTCGAGGCATCGCAATACTCGACATTTCCACGACCGCCGGGATCTCCGATCCGACTTCGCGGTTGCGCCGCCGACGGCGCAAAGGGGGGCATAATGCGCAACGACGAACCCGACCCGCAGACCTCTGAGCAATGGGCCCGGGTGCGCGGGCGGCTGCGCCGCGAAGTCGGTGATGCTGCGTTTCGCAGTTGGCTGAAGCCGCTGACGCTGGTCAGCCTGATGGACGGTGCGGTGCGCATGGCCCTTCCGACGCGCTTCATGCGCGATTGGGTGCAGGACAACTACGCCGATCGGATCCGCGATCTTTGGAGCGACGAACGCGACGACGTCGCGCGCGTGGCGATCTGCGTGCAGCCGCCCAACCGGCCGGCGCGCAAAACGCCGCCCGCGGAATCGGCTGGCGAGTCCCGGCCGGCGCCGCGCGCGGCGCCGGTTACGCAACGCACGGCGCGTTCCCCGCAGCAAGGAGATGACGAGCAGGTGCCCTTGAGCGACATCGGCGCGCCGCTGGATCCGCGCTTCACCTTCGAGAACTTCGTCGTTGGCAAGCCCAACGAATTGGCCTACGCCGCCGCCCGGCGCGTCGCCGAGGCCAGCAGCGTGCCCTTCAACCCGCTGTTCCTCTACGGCGGTGTCGGGCTCGGCAAGACCCACCTGATGCACGCGATCGCCTGGCTGATCCGCAAGCGCACGCCGTCGCGCCGCATCCTCTACCTTTCCGCCGAGACCTTCATGTACCGCTTCGTGCGCGCGCTGCGCACCAAGGACACCATGGCCTTCAAGGAGCAATTCCGTTCGGTCGACGTGCTGATGATCGACGACGTCCAGTTCATCGGCGGTCGAGAGGCGACCCAGGAGGAGTTCTTTCACACCTTCAACGCGCTGGTCGACCAGAACCGCCAAGTCGTGATCTCGGCCGACAAGAGCCCGCAAGACCTGGAAGGCGTCGAGGAGCGGATGCGCTCGCGCCTGGGCTGGGGCCTGGTCGCCGACATCCACCCGACCACCTACGAGCTGCGCCTGGGCATCCTGCAGGCCAAGGCCGAGGCGCTGCACGCGCAGATCCCGACTAAGGTCCTGGAGTTCCTGGCCCACAAGATCGTTTCCAACATCCGCGAGCTGGAGGGGGCGCTGAACCGCATCGTCGCGCACGGCACGCTGATCGGCCGGCCGATCACCCTGGAGACCACCCAGGAGGTGCTGCACGACCTGCTGCGCGCCCACGACCGGCGCGTCACCATCGAAGAGATCCAGAAGCGGGTCGCCGAGCACTACAACATCCGCCTGGCCGACATGCATTCGGCGCGCCGGGCCCGGGCCGTGGCTCGCCCGCGGCAAGTCGCGATGTACCTGGCAAAGCAGCTGACGTCCCGCTCCCTGCCCGAGATCGGCCGCAAGTTCGGCGGCCGCGACCACACCACGGTCATGCACGCCGTGCGCAAGGTCGAGGAGCTGAAGACCACGGACAGCGAGTTCGCCGAGAACATCGAGCTCCTGAGGCGCATGCTCGAGGCCTGAGCCGAAGCCAAAAAACGGCCAGAACGAAACACGAACATCTGCCCCTTTCCGGGGTCCGTCGGAACCGTGTAAAACCGTATTGGCGCTTACGTTTCCGGTGCCTTGTGCTATACTGCGCAACCGATTCGCGGGGCCCTGAGTCGCAGGGCCTTTTTCTCACGCGGCGGTAACCCTTCAGCGGGGTCGGCCATGGGCTGCAGGCAGCGGCCGGGCCAGACGAATCCGCGAGTCTAGACAATGCCCAGGTTACATCTCAGAGCATCATGAAGCTGACAATCGAACGCGGGGCGCTTCTGAAATCGCTTGGCCATGTGCACAGCGTGGTGGAGCGCCGCAACACCATTCCCATCCTCTCGAACGTCCTGATCGAGGCCGACGAGGGCCGACTCAAGCTGACCGCGACGGACATGGATCTGACCATCGTCGAGGCGGTCGAAGCCGACATCGCAGAGCCCGGCGCCACCACGGCGCCCGCGCACACGCTTTACGACATCGTCCGCAAGCTGCCCGAGGGCGCGCAGGTCGAACTCGCCGCGAGCGGCGAGGCCGGGCGCATGGAGCTGACCTGCGGGCGCTCCAACTTCGCGCTGGCCACGCTGCCCAAGGAAGACTTTCCGGCCGCCGGCGACGGCGACCTGCCGCGGGCCTTCGCGATGCAGGCGAGCGAGCTCAAGCATCTGATCGACCGCACCCGCTTCGCCATCTCGACCGAGGAGACGCGCTACTACCTCAACGGCATCTATCTGCATGCCGCGGCCACCGACGGGGCGGCGGTGCTGCGCGCGGTGGCGACCGACGGCCACCGCTTGGCGCGCTTCGAGATGCCGCTGCCCGACGGCGCCGGCGAGATGCCTGGGGTGATCGTGCCGCGCAAGACCGTGAGCGAGCTGCGCAAGCTGCTCGACGAGGTCGATCAGCCGATCCAGGTGGCGCTCAACGAGACCAAGGTGCGTTTCGCCTTCGGCACTTCCGTGCTCACCTCGAAGCTGATCGACGGCACCTTCCCGGACTACGAAAGGGTGATCCCGACCGGCAACGACAAGATCCTCGAGGTCGACTGCAAGTCCTTCGCGTCGGCGGTGGACCGGGTCTCGACCATCTCGACGGAGAAGAGCCGGGCCGTGAAGATGGCCGTGAACGACGGCAGTCTGACGCTCTCGGCGACCAGCCCCGACGCGGGCAGTGCCACCGAGGAGATCGAGATCGGCTACGGCGGCAACGCGATCGAGATCGGCTTCAACTCCCGCTACCTCCTGGACATCGCCCAGCAGATCGAGGGCGAGCAGGCCGAGTTCGCGCTCGCGGACGCGGCCTCGCCGACCGTGGTGCGCGACCTCTCGGACAGCAGCGCTCTCTACGTGCTGATGCCCATGCGGGTCTGAGGCCACGGGCGTGTCACGACGGTGAACGAAGCGATCCTGAAAGGCCCGCAAACCCAAGGGGCGGAATCCCGTTGCGTCCCGGCGGCGCTTTGGCTGAGGCGCCTCAGCCTGAGCAACTTCCGCTGCTACGCCGAGGCCGTGCTCGAGGCCGACGCGCGCCCGGTCGTGCTGACCGGCCCGAACGGCGCGGGCAAGACCAACCTGCTGGAGGCGATCTCGTTTCTCGGGCCGGGCCGCGGCCTGCGCCGCGCGCGCCTCACCGAGGTCGACCGCCAGCGGCCGGCCGAGGCCGACGGGCCGGCGCCCTGGGCGGTTGCCGCCGAGGTGATGACCCAGGACGGGCCGCGCCAGATCGGCACCGGGCGCGATCCCGGCGCCGGCGCTGCCGCCGAGGACAGCGCGCTGCGCGAGCGGCGCACGGTAAAGATCGACGGCGCCTTCGTGCGCCGGCAGCAGGATCTGGGCGAGATCGTCAACCTGGTCTGGCTGACGCCGCAGATGGACGGCCTGTTCCGCGACGGTGCGTCCGGACGGCGTCGCTTCTTCGACCGCCTGATCTACGGCTTCGATCCGGGCCATGCCGGGCGCCTGACCGCCTACGAGCATGCCCTGCGCGAACGCGCGCGCCTGCTGAAGAACCGGGCCGGTGACGGCGCCTGGCTCGAGGCTCTGGAGGAGACCATGGCCGGGCATGCCGTCGCCATCGCGGCGGCGCGGCGGGCCCTGGTGGAACGCCTGAACGGCGCCTGCGCCATGGGCGTCGGCCCCTTCCCCCAGGTGCGGCTCGCGCTGGTCGGCGACGTCGAGGCCTGGCTGGCCGAGATGCCGGCGCTCGACTGCGAGGAGCGCCTGCGCGCCGGCCTGCGCGACAGCCGCCCGCGGGACGCCGAGAGCGGCGGCGCCGCATTCGGCCCGCAGCGCAGCGACGTCGCGGCCGAGCATCTCGGTAAGCGGTTGCCGGCGCCGCAGTGCTCGACCGGCGAGCAGAAGGCGCTGATCGTGGCGATCGTGCTCGCCCACGCCCGTCTGCAGGCGCTCGACCGCGGCGCGGCACCATTGCTGCTGCTCGACGAGATCGCCGCGCATCTCGACGACGTGCGTCGGGCGGCGCTGTTCGAAGAGCTTTTGGCCCTCGGCGCGCAGGCCTGGCTGACCGGCACGGATGCCGCCCTTTTCACCCCCTTCGGCGATCGCGCCCAGTTCGTCCAGGTGCGCGACGCCGTGCTCGCCCCCGCCGCAGGCAGCGCGTCGGCGACAATGCCCTTGAGTTCCTGATGTCATGAGCCAGCAACCGAGCAACGACCCGATCCCCAACGAGCGCGCCTCGTCCGAAAGCGGCGACGCGGCCTACGACGCCGACGCCATCAAGGTGCTGCGCGGCCTCGAGGCGGTGCGCAAGCGCCCGGGCATGTACATCGGCGACACCGATGACGGTTCCGGCCTGCATCACATGATCTACGAGGTGGTCGACAACTCGATCGACGAGGCGTTGGCCGGCCACTGCGACACGGTCGACGTGATCCTGAACGGAGACGGCTCGGTCACGGTGCGCGACAACGGCCGCGGCATCCCGGTCGACATCCACGCCGAGGAGGGCGTTTCGGCGGCCGAAGTGATCATGACCCAGCTGCACGCCGGCGGGAAATTCGACCAGAACTCCTACAAGGTGTCCGGCGGCCTGCACGGGGTCGGCGTCTCGGTGGTCAACGCGCTCTCGGAATGGCTCGAGCTCAGGATCTGGCGCGACGGCAAGGAGCACTTCATGCGCTTCCGCGACGGCGAGCCGGAAGCGCCCCTGGCGGCGGTCGAGGGCGAGAGCGATCGCGGCGGCACCGAGATCACGTTTCTGCCGTCGACCCAGGTCTTCACGAACACCGAGTTCGAGGTCGCCAACCTGGAGCACAGGCTGCGCGAGCTGGCCTTTCTCAATTCCGGCGTCAAGCTGCGCTTGTCCGACGACCGCCACGCCGAGACGACGCAGATCGAACTGCACTACGAAGGCGGCCTGACGGCTTTCGTGCACTACCTCGATCGCACGAAGAACCCGCTGGTCGAGCAGCCGATCCAGATCCTCTCCGAACGCGAGGGCCTCACCGTCGAGATCGCGATGCAGTGGAACGACAGCTACCACGAGACGGTGCTGTGCTACACCAACAACATCCCGCAGCGCGACGGCGGCACGCATCTCGCCGGTTTCCGCGCCGCGCTGACCCGCCAGATCAACAACTACGCCTCGGACTCCGGTCTGGCGAAGAAGCAGAAGGTGCAGCTGACCGGCGACGACGCGCGCGAAGGGCTGACCTGCGTGCTCTCGGTCAAGGTGCCGGACCCGAAATTCTCCAGTCAGACCAAAGAGAAGCTGGTCTCCTCCGAGGTCCGGCCGGTGGTCGAGAGCGTGGTCAACGAGCGGCTCGGCCAGTACTTCGAGGAGCACCCGGCCGAGGCCCGGCGCATCGTCGCCAAGGTGGTCGAGGCGGCCTCGGCGCGCGAAGCCGCACGCAAGGCGCGCGAGCTGACCCGGCGCAAGGGCGCGCTCGACGTCGCGTCGTTGCCGGGCAAGCTGGCCGACTGCCAGGAGCGCGATCCGGCGCTGGCGGAGCTGTTCATCGTCGAGGGCGATTCCGCCGGCGGCTCGGCCAAGCAGGGCCGCGACCGGCGCACCCAGGCGATCCTGCCGCTGCGCGGCAAGATCCTGAACGTCGAGCGGGCGCGCTTCGACAAGATGCTGTCATCGGCGGAGATCGGCACGCTGATCACCGCGCTCGGTACAGGCATCGGGCGCGAGGAGTTCGACATCGGCAAGCTGCGCTACCACAAGATCATCATCATGACCGACGCCGACGTCGACGGCTCGCACATCCGCACGCTGCTGCTCACGTTCTTCTTCCGGCAGATGCCGCAGATCATGGAGGGCGGCTACCTCTACATCGCCCAGCCGCCGCTCTACCGCGCCAAGAAAGGCTCGTCCCAGGTCTACCTGAAGGACGACCGTGAGCTCGAGCGCCATCTCATCACCGTCGGCTGCGAGGGCGCCGTGCTCGACCTGCCCGAGGCCGGGCAGATCGCGGGCGAGGATCTCACCGGGCTGGTCGATCAGGCGGTGCGCGCCGTCCATCTCATGGATCCGCTGGTGCGCAAGGTTGGCAATGCCGCGGTGGTCGAGCAGGCGGCGATCGCCGGCGCGCTCAATCCCGAGGTGATCTCCGACAGCGAGCGCGCCGCGCAGGCGGCGGACTACATCGCCAAGCGGCTCGATGCCCTGGCGCCGCCCGAGGAGCGCGGCTGGCACGGCCATGCGGCGACCGACGGTGGGCTCGCCTTTCGCCGGGTTCTGCGCGGCGTCACCGAGCGCCGCCTGATCGACGGGCCGATGATCCGCTCGACCGAGGCGCGCCGCCTCGACGAGATGGTGATCGACCTGCAGCGGACCTACATGCAGCACGGCACGCTGCGCGTGAAGGACGACGAGGTCATGATCTCCGGCCCGACGGCGCTCGCCGACGCGGTCTTCGCCCAGGGGCGCAAGGGCGTCACCATTTCCCGCTACAAGGGCCTGGGTGAGATGAACCCGGAGCAGCTCTGGGAGACCACGCTCGACGTCAACGCGCGCTCGCTGCTGCAGGTGCGCGCGCCGCACGCCCAGGAGGCCGAGGACATCTTCTCGACCCTGATGGGCGAGGGCGTCGAGGAGCGCCGCGAGTTCATTCAGTCACACGCCCTCGAGGTCGCCAACCTCGACGTCTGACGCCCGCCTGTGGTTTTTCTCACCGCAGGCGTCAGCGACGGCTGAGAGACTAAACCCGTGCGCAGGATCCGGCCGTGCCGCCGGCCCGTACGCGGGCCAAACGACGGGCCGCCGGCCAGCCGGGCCCTGCCACATCCGGCCTACCCGCGCCGAGCTTAGCCCTCCAAAAGACGATCGAAATCCTTGCCGCTGGTCGCCCAGACCATGAGATCGCCGCGCGGGCGCCCGACCTTGCGGTAGAAGCCCTTGGCCACATCGTTGTCGCGCTGCATGTGCCACCAGACGAAGCTGCCCCCCGCCTCCCGGGTTGCCCGCGCGACCGCGGCCATGAGGGCGCGGCCGACGCCCCGCTTCCGGGCCGCCTCGCTGACGTAGAGGTCGAGCAGGTAGCTGCCGCGCTGGCCGAAGATCGTGTCGTAGGATCGGTGATACATGGCGTAGCCGACCGGCTTACCGTCCAGTTCCGCCAAAAGGGTAGTGAAGGCGGCGTCCGGGCCGAAGCCGTCGCGCCGGAAGTCCTCCTGCGAGAAATCGGGCCGCGGGGCGCCTTCGTGCGCGCTCAGCTCGGCCACCATGCCGGTTACGGTGGCGGCGTCGCCTGGCAGGGCGGGTCGAACCGAAAGCGCCATGAGGACGCCACATTGTGGTTTTTCTCTTGCGCGCGCAAGGGGCGGACCACCTTCTCGGTGCCGCATCTATGGTCTCTTCGGACCGACTCGACTAAAGCTTGAAGCATGGCGAAACAGCGCAAGGCGCAAGGCCGCGCCAAGGCGAAATCCGGCACGGGCGCGAAGGCGGGCAAACGCCCGCCGCGGCAGCGCAGCTGGCGCGGCCGCCTGCTGCGCGGCCTGCTGATCGTCGCGGTCTGGGGGCTGATCGGCGTCGGCGGCCTGATCGGCTGGTACGCCTACGACCTGCCGGACGTCGGCCGCATCGCCGAGATGACGCGCCGGCCGAGCGTGACCCTGCTGGCAGCCGACCGCACGGAGCTCGCCTCCTTCGGCGATCTCTACGGCGAGACGGTGCAGCTGCGCGACCTGCCGCCGCACCTGCCGCAGGCGGTCATGGCGATCGAGGACCGCCGCTTCTACGACCACTTCGGCATCGACCCCATCGGTCTCGCGCGCGCCATGGCGGTCAACGTCAAGGCCGGGCGCATCGTGCAGGGCGGCTCGACCATCACCCAGCAGCTGGCCAAAGTGCTGTTTCTGCCACCCGACCGCACGCTGAAGCGCAAGGTGCAGGAGCTGCTGCTGGCGCTCTGGCTCGAGCGCCGCTTCAGCAAGGACCAGATCCTGTCGCTCTACTTGAACCGGGTCTATCTCGGCGCCGGCGCCTATGGGGTCGACGCCGCGGAGCGGCGCTACTTCGGCAAGCCGGCGGCGCGCGTCACGTTCTACGAGGCCGCGCTCCTGGCCGGGCTGCTCAAGGCGCCGTCGCGCTATAACCCGGCGCGCGACGCCGACCAGGCGGATTGGCGCGCGCGGCTGGTGCTGCGCGCCATGACCGAGGCCGGCTTCGTCTCCGCCGAGGCCGCCGCCGCGGCCTACCGGGAAAAGAGCCGCGGCCATTCGACGGTCGCCGAACGCGGTCGCTATTTCGCCGACTGGGTGCTGAGCCAAGTGCCCAGCTTCGTGGGTCCGATCAACGAGGACCTGGTCGTCCACACGACCCTCGAGCCGGCGCTGCAGGCGGTGGCGGAGCGCGAGGCGGCGGCCTTGCTCGAGGCCGAGGGCGCGGCGCAGGACGCAAGCCAGGCGGCCTTCGTCGCGCTGACGCCCGATGGCGCGGTGCGCGCCATGGTCGGCGGGCGCGACTACCTCGACAGCCAGTTCAACCGCGCGGTCCAGGCGCTGCGCCAGCCCGGCTCTGCCTTCAAGGCCTTCGTCTACCTCGCCGCCGTGGAGAGCGGCATGAGCCCGGACGATCGATTCACCGACGCGCCGGTCAAGATCGACGACTGGGCGCCGAAGAACTATGCCGGGCGCTACTACGGCGAGGTCACGCTGCGCGAGGCCTTCGCCCGCTCGCTCAACTCGGTGGCGGTGCAGGTCACCCAGCGGGTCGGGCCGGCGCGCGTGGCCGACGCCGCGCGCAGGCTCGGCATCACCTCCCCTATCGAGGCCGCGCCCTCGGTCGCGCTCGGCACCTCGGAGGTGAGCCTGCTGGAGCTGACCGCTGCCTACGCCGTCTTCGCCAACGGCGGTTTCGGCGTCTGGCCGCACGGCATCAGCGAGATCCGCACGGCGAGCGGGCGCATCGTCTACCGCCGCCAGGGCGGCGGCCCGGGCCGCGCGGTGGTGCCCGACCGGGTCGCCACGATGAGCCACCTGATGCAGGCGGCGGTGCAATGGGGCACCGGTAAGCAGGCGGATCCGGGCCGGCCGGCGGCCGGCAAGACCGGCACCAGCCAGGACTCGCGCGACGCCTGGTTCGTCGGCTTCACCGCCGACCTGGTGGGCGGCGCTTGGCTCGGCAACGACGACGGCCGGCCGATGAAGCGGGTCACCGGCGGCGGGCTGCCGGCCCGGCTTTGGCAGCGGTTCATGGTCGCCGCGCACGAGGGCCTGCCGGTGCGCGACCTGCCGGGGGCGGAGATGATGGTCGCGCGCGCGACCGAGGGGTTGGAGCCTGCCGGCCCGCCGTCGGGCCCCGCCTCGGCCGACGACCGCAGCTTCATCGCGCGCATCATCGACACGCTGACCTTCTCGCTCGGCGGCGACGAGGAGTCCCCGCCCCGCAAGGCGCGCCAAGACGACTTCGACGGCGGCCCGCAGCGCTAACGCGGATCTGGCTCGGATCGTCGCCTCAAACGAAGCATCGTGACGAAAGCGCCGAGCGCGACGGCTGCAATGGCGAAGGCCATGCTGCGCCCGCTGCCGTCGTGCAGGTGACCGACGGCGACGCCGATCAGCGCGGCGATGGCCATCTGCACGAAGCCGAGCAGGGCGGAGGCCGCGCCCGCCATCTCCGGGAAAGGGCCGAGCGCGCCCGCCATCGAGTTCGGCAGCATCAAGCCGGCGCCGACGGTGAAGACGAAGACAGGGATCAGCAACGCCGGCAGGTTCAGCACGCCGGCGGCCGAAAGCAGCGCCATGACGCCGCCGCCCAGGAGCCCGATCACGGCACCGGCTGCGATCATGCGCTCCAGACCGAGGCGCATCGTCAGACGTCCCGAGGCGAAAGTGCCGAGCATGTAGCCGGCCACCATGCCGGCGAAGCACAGCCCGTAGACCTCCGGGCTCAGGCCCAGCACCTCGATGATCAGGAAGGCGGAGCCGGAGATGAAGGCGAAGATGCCCGAATAGGCGCAGGCGGCGATGGCCACGAAGGCGCGGTAGTCGGGGTGGCGCGCCAGCGCGCGGTAGTTGCCCAGGAGACGCCAAGGCTCGGTCGCGCGCGGATCGCGCTTGTTGTTGGTCTCGGGCAGGAAGGCCGCGACCGCGATCAGGGTCGTGCCGCCGAACAGGGCGAGCGCAAGAAAGTTGGCGCGCCAGCCGAACCAACTCTGCAGGAAGCCGCCCAGGATCGGCCCGAGCGCCGGCGCAAGGGCCATGGCCATGGCGATGTAGGACAGCACCCGCGCCGCGCGCTCCCGGCCGTGCACGTCGCGCACCACCGCCCGTCCGAGCACCACACCGCTGCAGGCCCCGACCGCTTGCGCAAAACGCGCCGCGATCAGTACTTCGATGCCCGTGGCGAAGAGGCAGGCGAGCGTCGCGCCGAGGTAGATCGCCAGCCCCACGAGCAGGACGGGGCGCCGGCCGAAGCGGTCGGACAGCGGGCCGTAGACGAGCTGTCCCAGCGCGAAGGCGGCCAGGAACAGCGACAGCGTGAGCTGCACCTGGGCCGCGTCGGTCTCGAACGCGGCGCCGATGGCCGGCAACGACGGCAGGTAGAGATCCGTCGAGATGGCGCCGAAGGCGACCAGCGCGGTGACGATGATCGTGACGGCGCGGCTTTCGGGTCGCAGCATGTTTTCCCAGGGGCCACGGGCAAAAGCGGCCACCCTACGGGCTGATGCAGCGAACGCCTAGAGTCGATTGGATTGAAAAGGCGAAAGCACGGCTGCCGGGGCGGCTACCGCCGATGGGCTGAGATGTCTCCGCGTCGCGCGCTCAGGCCGAACCGAGGACCCCGAAACCGAGCCCGATGACGGCCAGCACCGCCACGACGATGACCGGCAAGCGGTCGCCGCCACGCGCGAAGAGCTCTGCGATCACAGGTGAGTTCATGTTTATCCGCCTTATTGCTTCGAACTATACACTAGTCCGGAAAAGAAGACGATCAACTTACTTGCGAACATCTCGCAGTGACATTGAGAATCACTGTCAACACAAGTGAAAATCATTCGCAATCGCGCCCGATGCCGACGTTTTTGTTGTGAGAATGAGGCGCCGCCGCCCCGCTTCCCTGGCCCGGCAAGACCGGCTCGATCTGCGGCGGGCGAGCCAAGCGTTTGACCCGACGGAAACACATGAAACAAATTTGAGCTACTACCGCTGTTACGTGCTCGCCATATGACGGCTTGGAGGACACCCGGTTTCGCTCCGAGCGCTGAGACGGCGTTGCGATTGGCGCGACCAATCGACTGGAACCGGGAAACGGGGAACAGCACTGGGAGGAAGCCCATGTCCATCACCGAATCCAATGTCGACAACGGCGTCAACGTCGAAGCCCTGATCGCCGCCCGCGAGGCCCTGACCGATGCGCCTGAGGCGGCGCAGTTCAAGTGGCGTGCGGCCTGCGAATGGAAGAACGGCACGCACAGCTATTCGACCGTCGAGGGCTTCTTCGGGCTCGGCGAGGAGCAGGCGCGGAAGAGCAAGTTCACCTTCAATGCCGACCACCCCGAGGTATTTGCCGCCGAGGACCTGGGGGCCACGCCCGTGGAGTACGTCCTGGTCGGTTTGGCCAGCTGTCTGACGGCCGGCGTCGCCGCTGTCGCCCAGCATCGCGAGATCCAGCTGCGCTCGGTCAAGGCCACGATCGAGGGCGACATGGACATCCAGGGGATCCTCGGGATCGACGGCGATGTCCGCAACGGCTTCGGCGGCATCAAGGTCACCTACGACATCGATGCCGACGCGAGCCGCCAGGAGATCGAGGCGCTCGTCGCCCAGTCGCAAAAGCGCTCCGCCGTCTACGACATCGTCACCAACCCGACGAACGTGGCCGTCGAGGTGAAGTGATCTCGCTGTAGGAGAACCGAGCGCCAGGTAAACCGAGCGCGAGGTAAACTGAGCGCCAGGTAGACTGAGTGCCAAGTAGATTGAGCGAAAGTATCGCTCCACAAGGGAAGCAGTCCCGTTTCCAGGATCACCACCGTCGTCGTCGGCGCCGGACACGCCGGTCTGGCCATGAGTCGGTGCCTCGCCGAGCGCTCGATCGACCATGTGGTCCTCGAGCGCGGCGAGGTCGCCAACTCCTGGCGGAACGAGCGTTGGGATTCGTTGCGCCTGCTGACGCCAAACTGGCAGAGCCGGCTGCCCGGCTTCGGCTACGAGGGCGACCGGCCCGACGAATACCGCACGGTGCCGGAGGTCATCGAGTTCATCGACCGCTATGCGCGGGTGATCTCGGCGCCGCTGCGCACCCGTACCGCCGTCACCGCGCTGCGGCGCAACGACGG
>JAAUYJ010042268.1_pt1 | contig 18460 bp, 20 predicted proteins | sample 7278031 | NCBI WGS metagenome assembly JAAUYJ01 (sample SAMN14350222, study PRJNA611818) | marine sediment metagenome | isolation source: surface marine sediment (1.8m) | place: French Polynesia: Moorea | collected 2018-08 | reverse complement strand
GACCTCAGCCCATGGGTAACCCCCCCCCTACCCCCCCCCCCATTGCTCATGTGTGGTAGCAAGACTAACCATCATTTTTCACACTATGATTTCAGAATGAAAAGGGACCCTCCCCTTCCTCTTTTTCCTTTTTTCTCCTTGAGCCCACCATACATGGGCATTTAAACCCTACATGAGGTTTTGAAATAAAAATTAAAACAAAAAACAACAATAAGGGGTTTTGCTTTTGAATTCTTTGAGACCATACAACAACAACTGCCATCATTACATGACCTGTCGGCGTACGGCCGCAGGTAAAAAAGAAGTAGAAAATGAGGCCTTAGCCCTTAAGTCCGCTTCTGCCTTCTGCCTCCTGATCTCGTTCTCGTGCTCTTCTTGTCTCTCAACCTCTCCTCTCCTCTCCTCTCCTTTCTCTCTCTCCCTTTTCGGGTGTCGTGGAAAGAAGAGAAAAGAAAAGGAAGCTGTTGAAGAGAAGAAGAAGGAAAAGAAGCGAAGCGAGGAGAGGAACGAGAGCAAGAACGTGACCAGTGACGACGCCATCAACAAGTCCAGCCTCGCCAACACCCTCGCCCACTCCACCTTGCCCAACCCCCGTTCCCCGCCCTCGTTGACGGTGGCGGTCGACATCCGCGTCCGGCTCCGGCCAGTCCGTGCCCGTCCCCCGCCGCGCGGCCGCCATCGGTGGCCCGCCGCGCCGCCCAAGACGACGTCGCCGCCGCCGACATAGCGGACATGTCGGCCGCCGTCGCCAACAGCGCCAACAACCACAGCAGCAGCGACAACGCCAACGGGTCCAGCAACAGCAGCAGCGGAGGCAACCCCCCTCCACTGGACGGGCGCGACTCTGCCCACACCTCCCCGTCCCCCTCCTCGTCCTCTGCGGCTGCGGCCAAGCGGCGCCACCGCAGCGGCGCCACCGGCGCAGGCGTCGACGCCAATCACCTTGTGGCCAACTACCACAGCGACTTCTCCTCCTCCGAGGACTTCTCCGGCCCAGAGGACGGGGAGTGCGAGAGTGACCCGGACGTGGGAGCCGCGTCGTCTTTACCCAAACGCCAGCCTCCTGCGGCGCCTCAACCCGAGGTCATCAGCGTGCTAGAGGCCAGGAGGGAGCACGCACAGAGTCATATCCGCCGGTCCAAGGAACGGCGCCCCCCTTCACCTTCCCCGGCGGTTGTAGAGACTGAGCTGATTCAGTCCCCGGAAGTTTCCCCCATCGAGAGCGACGAGGAGGAGGACGTCCCCGCGGCCTCACCGCCGCAACCGGAAGAGGAGCAGCACCTCTCCGTCAAGAAGAGTCACCGCAGGAGGAGCAGAGGTGGGAGAGGGCCTAGGTCTCCCCCTTTGCCTCCTCCGGTGACGTTGGAACCAGCAGAAAACTCTTCCTCCTTCTCCCCGAGGCCGCCCGGAGGATCTCGCAGGGTCTTCGCCCCGGGACACTTCTCCGGCGACGACGACGCCGGGGAGGAGGTGGAGGGATATGAGGACTGGAAGCAGCAACAGCAGAAACAGCAACTCGAGAAAGTCAGCAGCGCCAACAGCCACACCTCCGAAGTGATGGTGGGAGGCGGCCACCGCGGCCACCGCGACCGGGACCATCACCGCCGTGACCGAGATAGGGACCGAGGAGATTCCCGCCGATCCCTGACGCCCCCTCCAAGGCTTCCGGACAACCCTCTGAGCGACCTCCGCACCGAGAGCGTCTCCCCGGTTCCCTTCGACGAGAGGGGCGCGGGATCCAAGAGCGGCAGGAGGTCCAAGAAGAGCAAGAGGGACAAGAAGAAAAAGAAGGGAAAGAGGAACAGGGGCAGCAGGGACGAGGAGCACAGAGACCTCGGCAGCCCTGTCAGCTCTGACCCTGACCTGGGAGGAGGAGGGTACGGTCGAGGAGTGCCCCGATCCCCTCCCGGTCCGCCCCCAGTGGAGGGCAGCCCCATCAGCAGCGATGGAGTCGGCGGGGAGAGGTGGAGACAGCAGTACCAGCAGGACAGAGGGGGCGAGAGGGAGAGGGACCACCACCGGAAGAACAACGGCGGCAGGAGGTCGGGGACTCCCTCCAGGACTCCGTCTCCCCACTCTATGAGCCGCCGCCACGGAGGAGGAAGACCAAGGACTCCGCCGGAAGAGGACTACCAACGCCAGCGAACGGCATCCCCTCCTCCTCCTCTAGGAGAAATCCCAGTGGAACCTGTTTACAACAGCAGCAGGGGTGAGAAGCGACGCTCCCGCAGCAGGCACCACAACAGCAGCAGCATGAGCCCTCCTCCGCCTCCTCATCAGCACCAGCATCACCGGGGCGGCGTTCCCAGCACTCCCCCAGAGTACTATGACCGTGGCAGCGGCGCCAGGACTCCGGTCTACGACGAGCCGCCCCATACGCCACCGTCTCCCCCGCACCACCACCACGGCGGTGGTAGTCGAGAGCGCCGTCACCAACGGGGCGGCCGCGACGTCCGTCCGCCGTCGCCCCCCGGACCCCCGCCACCGGAGGCGGGGGACGACGACGCCATGGTCATCTCTCGAACTCCTCCGCCGTCGGCGGCGGCGGCAGTGGGCGGAGGGCCGCGCACTCCCCCGATGCCGCCGGCGATGATGTCGGGAGGGGGACCCAGGACGCCTCCAAGTCCTGGCGGTGGTGCCATGGTCATGGGAAGTCCTCTCCCGCCTCCTTCTTCGATGCAGGAGTACCAGCCCCCTCCGCACCACTCCTCGTCCACCTCTTCCCGGAGCAGCAAGAGGAGGCGGACTCCCCCACCGGAGCCCATGGACTACGCCCTGCTTGGGCACGGGGGAGGAGGGGGCGCCACGCCGCCAAAGAAGTCCAAGCGGTCCAGGTCCCGCGAGCGAGGCAGAGACCGGGACAGGGACGGGCGGGACGGGAGGTCCAGCTCCAGACGGCGGAAGCGCTCGCGAGACGGGTCTTCGCACCGGTCTTCCCCTAGCGGAGGCGGGCGGAGGGAGGGTTCCTCGCGGGGGCCGCGGTCGCCGCCACCGCCGTCCTCGTCTTCTTCCTCTCGGAGGCGGTCCCCGTCGAGGTCCCCGTCGAGGTCGTCGAGGTCATCGCACAAGAGCTCAAGGAGGTAAGACCCTCACATTTCTTCGTGTACTAATGTAAATGTTTTGCCGGTGCGTCGCGCAGAGGTGATGGTCGCAGGTGGTACCACACCGATTACGGGCCCCCCATTCCCTGGTTCAGTGCCGCCGTGGAGAGTGAGGCAGACTTTGGGCGCGGTTGGAACCTGGCGGACGAAACGTTGGCTCGGTCCAAGCCCAGGGAGCCTGTCAGAAATTTCTTTTCCTACAACAAGTGAGCGGGCTGCTTCGGCTCCTTCCTCAGTGTCCACTAGATCGCAGTCGTTTTGATAGAGCTCTTAATTGTGCTGAACACAATTTGCACACAGCGCCTCCCTCTCCCTCCTCAAATCCAGCTATTTTGTCAACCACTAGAGTCCGTTCACCAGCTCATATGATCTTCGAGGTTTTATCTTGAATGTAATTCTCTATTTTCCCCACTATCCTCCAAAGGGAACGGCGATCTGAAGACTTCAAGTACCGCGGAGACTCCCCTTCCCGCCGGACCGGGTCTGGCTCCTCCTCCTCTTCCGGCCAGCGCTCGGGCAGGCAGGAGGACAAAGACATCGGCTCCAACATCAAGGCCACCACGCTGTTCGCCGAGATGATCAAGAACAAGAAGAACCGGGAGAAGATCCAGCAGCTTCAGATGCAGAAGAAGGGGGGCAGCGCCGACAACGACATTGCCATCATCGAGGAGCGGAGAAACAGCCCTTACCAAGAAGGTATGAGCAAATGATCTTACTTCTACAATGTCGCCCAATATTATTTAGTGAATATTCCAGTTCCTCACCGAGGCGGCCCTCCTATGTACCAAGGCGGAGCCGTAGGTGCCGCCCCGCCCTACCAAGGGTCTTACAGCGGTGGCGCAGCCGCCGTCAGCCTACCTCAGCACCAGATGTCCATCCTGAACCCGGGTTTGCTTCCGCAGCACCAGGGCCCCGCCGCCGCCGCCGCCGTCGCCGCGAGCATGCAGCATCCCAATGGCTCCGAATACAGAGGCGCGCCGGGCGGCAGCGGCACTCGCCCAGGGGGAAGACCGGCGAGGCCAAGTAAGATCACGTTGTCTTCCTTGACACTTGGTCCTACATGCTGAACGATTCTGTTTTTGATAGGTGCTCTGCCCATGCCTCCTGGCCATGACCCCAATGCTGCCGGGACTGGAGCCTCCTCTTCGTCCACCGCCCCCTCCGCCCCCGGCGGAAGACGTTCCAAGATCCTGAACATGCCGATGCCTCCGTCGGCGTCCCCGCCAGACGAGGACTCTTTGGACGGCGGCAAGCGCGGGAAGGGACAGGGAGCGAAGAGGAAGCCCAAGGTGATCGGGAAGCCGCCACCGGTCAAGATGACAGAAGATGGCTCCGAGTGGGGCGAGAGGTGCATCGACATTTACGAGATTGTGGACAAGGTAATTTGAGTTGAAATCTTGATTGAAAAACAATTTTGTAAAGATGGGTTTCTCAAACACTACGTTTAAACATGTTTCATAATTTAAGTATGAATTTTACATATTTTCCCCTTTAGGTGGGCGAGGGCACCTACGGCGAGGTGTTCAAGTCGGTCTACCGCAACAGCATGGAGACCGACACCCAGGAGCAGTTTGCTCTCAAGAGGGTCCGCTTGGAGAACGAGAAGGAAGGCTTTCCCATCACGGCCGTTAGGGAGATCAAAATCCTCAGGCAACTGAGGCACAAGAATATCATCAGTCTAAAGGTGAGAAGCGAATCTCTTTCTTGAGCGTTTGACGACGCACAGTTTCTTCATACTTGTCTTGTTTGCAGGAGATCGTCACTGACAAGCAGGAGGCTGTTGACTTCCGCAAGGAGAAGGGCTCCTTCTACCTGGTCTTCGAGTTCATGGACCACGACCTGATGGGTCTCCTTGACTCTGGGCTGGTGGACTTCAAGGCCGAGTTCAACGCCTCCATCATGAAGCAGCTGCTGGACGGACTCAGCTACTGCCATGGGAAGAACTTCCTGCACAGGGACATCAAGTGCTCCAACATCCTCATCAACAACCGCGGCAAGGTCAAGCTGGCAGACTTCGGGCTGGCCAGGCTGTACAACGTACGTCAGAAAAAAAAAACAAAAAAGTTGGCAGTTTCTTTACCGTTATATCGTTTGCAATTCTTCTTTCTCTAGGCTGAGGACAAGCAGCGCCCGTACACCAACAAAGTGATCACGCTGTGGTACCGCCCGCCGGAGCTGCTGCTGGGCGAGGAGAGGTACGGGCCGTCCATCGACGTGTGGTCGTGCGGGTGCATCCTGGGGGAGCTGTTCCACAAGAAGCCGCTGTTTCAGGTAGGCCTACTTTGTTTTCCCACAATTTGAACATCCGAGTAATTGTAATCTGTTTTTTCCCCTCAAGGCCAACGACGAGTTCCAGCAGCTGATGGTTATCTCCCGGCTGTGCGGCACCCCTTGCCCGGCAAACTGGCCAGACGTGATACATCTACCGGGGTTCGCAAACCTAAAACCCAAGAAGACGCACAGGAGAAAGGTAGGGCTCAAGTAATTTTCGTGCATAATTGAATCTTACTATTACCAAACACTTTATGCAGGTTCGCGAGGACTTCCAGCACCTAATGCCCGACTCTGCCCTGGACCTGTTTGACCGCATGCTGGCCCTGGACCCCAGCAAGCGCATCTCCGCGGCGGAGGCGCTCACATGCGTTTGGCTCAAGGAGGTCAACCCAGACCTGTAAGAGATCAAAAGAGAAGCTTTTTTGTAGTACTTGTTAACTTTCTATTGTTTGTCCCTCACAGGATGCCCCCTCCGGAGCTCCCCAAGCACCAGGACTGCCACGAGCTGTGGTCCAAGAAGCGCCGCCGACAGATTCGCGACCAAGCTCAGTCCTCTCAGCAGCAGCAGCAGCAACAGCAGCAGCCGGCGCCCCAGGCAGCTGTGGCAGCCTCGGGCCCTCCCGGCGGCGGATCGGGAGACGCTGTGAACAAGTCCTCCGGAGGCGGAGGCGGCGGAAGCGGTGGCGAAGTGATCGTTCTGGGCGGCGACAGTCGCCCCGCCTCCTCCTCGGCATCGCAGCCAAACTCCGAGAAGCTCAATGAGGACTCCAACAGCATGCAGGGCTGATGAGCGAGAAAAACAAGGCTTGGCTTGATACGGTGACAAACAAGCAAATCCATGTGCATTAGTTAAAGAAGCCTACGTGCTACTGCCCTCGCCGCCGTTGAAACATTATTCATAGTGTTGCGGGTGTTGTTTGAGGGCCAAGACTAAGAAGAGTGTGACAACAACAACAGCATGAAGAGGGGGGCCCTCAAGTGAAACAAACAGAAAAGAGAAGGGGTGAGGAGAATCCAAATGAAGTTGAAAGTGGTGCCGTTGAGCGCCGAGGAAAAATAACATGAAAAAACCAGAAGAAAAAAATATCATTGCAATCTTGCTGTCCCTTGTGTGCACCAGAAAAAAAGCCGTCTCTTCTTCAATTTTCTTTTCTCGTTCGTTTGCCGTCGTTGGAGCTGCTAGATCACCCAGCACTCTTCCCCCCAAGATGATAATTCCCCTCCAGAAGAGATATGCAGAGAGAGGCGAAGAGACTGTCCGTCCGTCTCTCCGCCCTTTCTTCTATTTTTTGGCCGACGAAGAAATGCAGATTGTTGAATATTTAAAGCTCTGCGTGGGATGGTGGTGATGGTCTTTCCTTCCCCTCCGGCCTTGCTCTCGCATCCTTTCATTCTAACGCGCGCGGAGTGCAAAAAAAGCAAGACATTCGGCGGGGGGAGACTTCTTTGCTGGAAAAGGGGGTGCCGGAGAGCCACGCGGGATTCGGACGGCGAAACGCGACGGAGGCGACGAAGAAAAGAGAGGGCGATGTTGAAACGTCAAGTTTCATCACCGCTATATTTTTAGTTGGATGAGGTTGAACAAGAGAAATAAATTTTGATATCGTCCAAAAAAACACCTGGTGCAGAATTTCTTTTCGCCACTTTTAGAGAGTGGGGTGGGATCAACATGCGCATGTACACAGATAAGAGTACAAAAAAACTTTTACGGTGTAAATTTCATTGTCTAAATTCCAACAGGAAGCCGGAAGGGACGGACCTTGGCAGTTTGTCGAACATAACACCACTGGCGCGGTAGTGGGAAGGCGCTGCGAAATTCGCAAAGTCATGGCATACCTTTTTTGTGACTTATTCGCAAATGAAGCAAAGGAGAAGAAAATGCAAAAAGTTACACATACACCGTACAGCCCACGAAAAAAAGGTAACAAGAACAGGACTTTTTCGAAAAGGTAATTGACCCGCCGAGAAAAATAAATGGCAACTTTTCTTAACGTCAAACTGCCGTCACAGCACTTTTTATCGGCATCCTAGTGCCGGGTACTCGTCCTTGAGCAGCGTTAGGTTCCTGCAGAGCGGGCAGTCCCTCTTTTCCCTGAGCCAGTTTTTGATGCAGTCGGTGTGGAAGGCGTGACGGCAGCCCAGCCGGGTGATGCCCCCACTCACCACCTCGTCCCCTTCGTTTTGCTCCCCCCTCAGGGCCCACATGGTGTCCAGGCAGATCGAACACTCGTTGTTGGGGCGGTCGGGAGAGACTCGGAGCTGTCCCTGCTGTTGCTGTGGGCGGACGAAGGACCTCGACGGCGGAGGGGCGGGCGCAGGAGCGGGGCGAGGGGCTGGAGGCCTCAAGGTCTGGCCTGGGCGGGGGTTTAGTGGCGGAGGAGGAGGTGGGCGGGGGTTTGAACCCTGATCTGGAGCGGAGTTTGACTGAGGCCTCGGTTGTGGCTGCTGCTTCTCTGCCCTCTCTCTCATAACCTTCTGCACCAGGATCCTTGGGGGAAAAACACGAATTACCCTACCGGCTCTCTTTGGAAGTAAGAACATTTCTTCACCTGGTGACTTCCTCCTCGACCGTCTCTCCCTCCTTTGGCTCCCCGGCCATTCTGCTGAGGTAGTAGATGTCCTGCTGTCCGTCCTCCTGCGGCGGCGGCGGGAGTCTCCTGGCCACCTCCCTAATGATGTAGGGCACGGTGAGTCCGCTGAGGCTGCCGCCGTGGTGGGTGCGGACGCGGATAAGGTAGGACAGGCACTCCTTGGGCGTCAGCGCGGGCAGGGCGCGGCGGACCTGGTCGATGAGAGCCTTGTATCTGGTCCTGGTGGGGTCTATGGGCTCTCTTCCGGCCTTGACTGGGTCACCCCCTGCTGTGTCCGTGGGGGCCATGGACGTGCCCTCCACCAGGCGACCGGCCAGGGATTTCATCTCAGCAACGTAGGTGGCGATGTTATCCCTGGTGCTCTGGCTGATGCTGTTGTCGCTGCCTCCTCCTCCCACCTGGCCGAACCCTGGCGGGGGCGCCTGCTGTTGCTGCTGCTGCGGAGGCTGAGGGAAGAACTTTCCGAACGCGGCCACCAGCTCAGGCATGAAGCTGGCCACCGTCCCCTGTGGCAGCACCGGCCTCCTCAGGTTGAACTCCATGTTCATCCTCCTGGTTGGCGAGGACGAAGAAGAGGCCCTCCCAGCGCCGGCCTCGCTCCCCTCGTCTCCGCTCTCCCCCTCGAACTCCTGCAGCAGCTTCCTGAACCTTCCCTCGCAGCCGTGGCGGAAGTCCTGGCAGGCCCGGAAGTGCTGCCGGCACAGAGCCAGGTGAGCCTCCAGGAGCTGTCTGGTGGTCTGTGGGACGCCGGCTGAGGCCGGGGCAGAGGCCAGGAAGGCCTGGAATGCGCGTACGTACTCCTCGGTCGCCCGCATCTCGCTGTTGCAGGCGGAGATAGATCGGTCGTGATCGGACCGGAGGAGATCCTTTCTGAAACGAGAGGAGGAGAAATGTTTTGACACTTTCCATGTGCATAATAAGCCCTTGCTACTTACTTGAGCTGCAACACCGCGACGTCGTTCTCCCTGATGTGGTCTGACTCGCCCCTGCGGAGTTCATCCAGAGCCCTGTGCAAAGACAGAAATATGTAAGTGTGTTTTTCATGTAAAAAGACTTTTTCGACACTCACCTCTGAAGTCCCTCCTTCTCCCTCTCGGCCCTTGCTGCTCTGGCCTCCACCTCCCCGACTGAGGACTTGATCCTCTGAATTTCCTTCTTGTCCGTCCTCCCCCTCTCGGCCATCTCTCGGAAGTGCACCGACTGCTTCTCAGCCTCGGAGGCCTTCTCGGAGGCCTCGCGGAGATCAACCTTGCTCTGCTGCACAAACTGATTGGGAAGGAAACGGGAGTTGCAAAAGTAAGCAGTGTCAAGCCAAAGTGTTTCCCTACCTGGAAGTGCTTGTCCTTGAGGTCCTGCAACTCCTGCTCCTTGCCCGCCAGCGCCGCCCTCAGCTCCTTTGTCTCCTGTTCCAGCCATAGGTTGAACTCTTCCCGCATCCCCTCCACCGTCCTCTGCAGCTCTGAGATCCGACGGTCCTTAGACTCCTTCGTCTCCATGTTGCTCTTCTGCGGCTGCAGCTGTTCCCTGGCCGCCAGTATCTTGCCCTCCTTCACTAGGGTGCCGATGACGGGGGTGCGCTCGTCCTGGAAACATGATGGAGCGCGCTGTGAGCTTATTTGGCATTTCCCACAGCTTTTAAGACTGACACCGAGGCCACTGTAATATGTTCAGTACGATAGGCAAGTATGAATGAAGACAGGAAGAAGGAAGGCAAAAATGAGTGAGAAGAACGATCGGAAACGATGAACAATACAATATACAACACTATAAGATAATGTTCCTCCCGACCCAGCGTACCAGGCCGCCCCCACCGCCAGCGCCGCTCTGCTTCCTCTTCCTCTGGCGACCCTTCTTGGCAGCAGTGGCCAACGCGGCACCCTGCTCCAGAGCCTTATTCCCGGCAGCGGTGGTCATCTTGTCTTCTTCCACTTCTACGGGAGAAAAAATACGTTTATAATCCAACGAAAATAAGTGAAGAAATTCACTCCAATACCTTTCTTTACGTCCTCCTCCTTTGTCACGCCGAATCCGCCTCCTGTTGGGCTCTCCGCCTCCGCCACCGCCCGGCAGATGGGCTGGAGGTGGCGGTAGGCCGCGGAGGCGTTCTTGGCCCTCCTGTCGTCCAGGTGACTGGCCAGCACCTGGAGCACCTTGGCCTGGTTCTGCTCCACCCAGAGTCGCTCCTCGGCCTCGACCTTGAAGACACCCACGTTATAGCCCAGGCTGAAGGCAGTGTTCAGCTCCTTGAGCATTTTATCCATCATCTGCGAGAGGAGGAAGGAGTGGGGAAAGGACAAGGGAAGAAAGAGGAGAAGTAAGCAGCTCACACGGTTAGTTGGTTAGTGAAGAAAGAAAGAATGGACAGTTAGTCGGTCACTGCAAACAAACGCAATCGAAAAGGCAAAAAAGCCCACTTTTCACCGCTCACCAGTTTGTCGTTAAGTCCGATGTCTTCCGGGGTGGTCGTCCCGCAGGACTGGTACTCCTCGCTATCCGCCGCTGACGCCGACCTGGCCGAGCCAATACCGGAGATTGCCACCATCATCTCTAGCACGGTGACTGACGGGTCCTCCGCCGCGACGCCACCACTCGCGGTGGTGGCTGAAGACGGCGGCGGGGAGTCATCCTGGCACTTCCTGACTCTCTTGGCTTTCTTGTGGCGCATGAGGCCTCTGCCGACCATGTCCTTGAGCCAGATCTTGGCGACTTTGTATGGCAGGTGCATGATGGCGTCCTCCTTGGATCCCGGCGGCGGCCTAGAGTCTCCCAGGGGGACGCAGCGGAATTCTCCGTCGGACAGATCCTGTACCCTTGAGGACGGCACCATGATGAGTCCCTGTCTGAGGAGGGCTTTTGGGCACTCGGGCAGGGACAGCGGCGCCATGGCGGACAGCAGGGATGACTCCATGGTGGCCTTGGTCATGTCTGGAATCCCTGGGTTGACGAAGATGTCGTGAAGCATCTCCGAGAACTCCACGGCGTCACGGTGCTCCTTGCTGCGGACGCCGGACTTCGCCATCCTATCAAGTTCCTCAACGTCATCCTTTAGTTCGAGGCTGATGCGGACTTGGTAGTCGTCCGGATTAGCCGCTGCTACCGCCGCCAGTTTTTCCTCTCCTAGTTTGGCGTCCAGTTTGTCCCTGAGCCTGTCCCTGACCTGCGAAAGCTTGGTCCTGGGCGCGGGAGGGGGGATCATCTCCTTCTTGACGGAGGCCAGCAGGGAAGTGGGGTAGGGAGAGGCCGGCGAAGAGAAGGAAGACGAGGAGGATTCTCCATCTCCAGCATTGGCATCGGCTGACGACGAAGAGGACGGCCGCGAAGAGGAGTCGACTAAGGACTCTTCCCCCGCTGTCGAGGAGGAACAAGAAAGCTTCTTCTCTTCGGGCGCTGGAACATTGGCGGGAGATGCGTACAAGGGCCTGTCCCAGGCGGACGAAGACGTTATGGACGAGGAGGAGGATAAAGACGCGGCCTTTGTGACGTCGGTGCTGAGGCATGACGCTGAGACGGACCTGGTCCTGCTGGCGGCGGAGCAGGCCTTCTTGGCAGCCGACGGCGCAGCCCCCATCCCTCCTCCGTCCAGCTCTCCATCCGAGTGCTTCCTCCCAGCCACCCTGGTGGCGTCCTCGAACTTGCGCCCGTCTGGCATAGCAGCAGCAGGAGTAGTGCGTGGAGGCTGTTCCGGAGGGGTCTCCTCGCCCTCCGGACTGTCATCTTCCTCCGCCAGGGCGTCACCACCGGCGGCGGCGGCGGCCCCCCCACCTCCATTGTCTCCTCCTTGTTGCCTGGCCCTTGCCCTTGCCTGCTTCCTGTCCCTCTCCTCCGCCTTCTTCCTGGCCTCCTCCGCCCTCTCCTGCCTCCTCTCCTCTAGGAGGGAGTGCGACACCCTCGGGTGCGGGATGCGCTTCCTCGGGGTCACCGGCTTGCGCCCGGCCTTGCCCATGACCACGGCGGCGAAACCCGATTGAGGACACTGGGTCACGCACCTGAGGGGACGATAGACACCGCCCGGAGGAGGATGGATGTCTTGAGCTGAACTGGAGGGTCACTCACCCGGACGGACACGGTCAAGAACACGACCAACTCATTGGCAAACTGTGCATTGGAGCACCTCCAAGATAAGTCTTCATGGAATCATGGGCCTCTCTCTTTCTTGTAGAAGCACTAAAATTAATGTCACTTTTACTGCGGGCACTTCAAGTACAGTACTTCTTGTTCGTCGAAATATTTTAAATGCTTATGACTTAAATTTGACTTTCACAGTCTTTCAGAAATTTTAATTGTTCTTCAATTTTTTCCCCGTTGCTCTGTTTACGTTTTCTGTTTCTGTGTTTCTCCTTTTGCACTTCTGTTCCTTCTGGCCTTTGAGGATCGTTTCAACCGGTTGACCAGCCAGAATGGAGCTCCGAGAGAGCCCGAATTGCCGAAAACGTTCCTCGTCTTGCTTTCCCCAAAAAACGTCCCAGGGGAGAGCAAAAGCGCAGGTGGGCTTTCTATCGCAAAAAAGAGAGGCCTTCGAAGCACGCCACAAGGCACAATGAGTAAACACAGCTCGATAAGCAATCGAAAAAAAAATTCTCACCGCATGCATGCACTTTCCCCACTTATTGCCGGGAATAAAACGGCAGACGAGATCAAGTGCAGTGGCGCCTTTACTATACTTTGCTGACGGAATAGAAATACGAGACTGGCAAGAAAAAAACACGAAAATAAAAGGGGGGGAGAAACTGAGGGAAGAGTAGCGCGTTTTATGATAGTCTCCGTTTCCTGTGATTCGTTCGTCTGGTGTACGGACAGTACTCACTGCAGCACTAAGAGACGGAATGGGGGGGGGAGTTGCCTCTTGCAATCACAAGAGCGCCGGTGAAACGCGTTTTTTCGCAACAAAGCCAAGACGACGCAGTTAGCTAAGAACGCGGGAAAAACGTGCGCGGCGGCGGAGAAGAGGGGAGCGGAGACATGGGGCAAGGCGGGCAAGGGGGTGGAGTTGTTTCCATGGAGATTGGAACTCCTCCCTTTCCACCACTACAGAGCACTGTATCGGTCTCTGTCTATCCAACGGCAAGGAAGGAAAGAAGAAGAGGGAATGCGTTCTGATGCGTCCGTCCGTCCTTCGTCATCTCCTTCCCTCCATCCTTGGCGGGACAGGGGGAGGGGGGCAGGGCGGTCACTCATTGGAGCAACGCGCGCGGGAGAGCAACTTCCAATGGAAAGCAGCCGTTCTCCACTTTTCACCACCTTCCCGGAGGATCAAGCAAAACAACATTTTGTTTTGCAAACGAATTCCCGAATTAAAGTAAGTTATCCAAGGGTGGAAGAAGAATCGTATTGCTTTTAAATGTCGTGAAGAATCACGCGTATATATTTATCCTTTCATCCAGTGGTGGAAACGATAGGCGGTTTCGTATGTGTACCGTGGAAAATATTTCTTTTTGCCCTTGTTTTCTTCTGTCAGCGTAAACGTTATCATATAACTTCTCTGCGTGCTTTTCTTCGGGGTTGGTGGGTGATTGGAAGGGACAACTATGTACAGTTTTCGGGTAGGGAGGGCGAAACATGCCATAGTCTACGCTTCGTAGCAGAATGGCGATTCAACTCTTTCCTTCCCCTTTTCGCCGGAGTCCCCGTTCATTTCAAGGTACTGCAGTGGACAAGAAAACACACGTGTACATACCGGCATTACACCCCCCGCGGGCGGAAAGGAACAGAATTGGGGCTTGCTTTATCTTTTTGTACTGTTGTGAACTTTCATTCCCACGGAGAGAGGACATTTTCAGGAATATTTTCGTCCCGCACCGATCCTTCCCTCCCCGAGTCCACAAGAACAGCCGACCCGGAAAGGAGAGGAGGAGCGGCCGGGAGTTTGTTCTTGGTTATGTAGATAGGTGTTACAGCAATTTCTTTAAATGGACAGAAAAAGCCAGCTTCCCGCTTTCCTCAAGACAAAAACACGAAGAAAAGGATTTCGCAGACTTTTTGCCTGTCCTGTTGACAATGCAGCAACTAGAACGGAAACTTTGGGGAGGGGGAAAGGAGGGTACGAACTTGGCATCGATTTTTTGACGTAGATGAATTCATTAAACTCAGGTGCAAGTACGAAAAAAACATACGATTTCCTTCCTTCCTGTTTTTCCCTTTTCAGTTTCTGCAGCAGTCTTGTTTGAGCTCTCAAGCGAATTGTAGTAGATATACGCACTCTTATCTTCTGATCTGAACGAATACTGTCCCTCTCCCACTCCAGCAGGCACTCTTTTTTAGACAAGGACTCAACCCTCTGCGACGACGGCCTCTGGCGGCACCACCTCCTCTTGCATGACAACCTCCTCTCCTCCGTTCGTCTCCACCTCGGCCTCTTCCAGGACCTCCTCCTCCACGACCTCCTGGATAACCTCCTCCTCCACCACTTGCTGTTCCTGCTCCACCGCCTCCTCCTCTTCCTCCTGCTCCTGCTGCTTCTCGAATTCCTCCTTAGTGACCACCTTCGCCGCTGACGGCGTCACCTTTGCGTTGGGGGCGATGGCGGAGGCGTTGGAAGGCATGGCGATGAAGACCACGGAACCGTTCTGGCGCACAATGGTGTCCTTGATCTTCATGATGCGAGGGCCGGCGCCGCCGTTGCTGCTGTTGACGACTTTAGGAGCGGTGACCACGGTGGGTTTGGCCGGCACCGTGCCGGGGAGGGTGACGATGGTGGGCTTGGTCGGGGAGGGCCTCGTGGCGACGGAGGAGGATGCAACGGGCATCTTGATGATGTTGGGCGACGATCCAGCGCTGACGATCTGGATGGTCTGCGTTCCTCCCGTGCCCGCCAGGCTCCTTGTGGGGCTCACCAGCTGGATGGTGGGCCTGTTCACCACTGTTGTACTCCCCAGGTTGAGGCTCCCGGTGCTGTTCCTTAGGCCTGCCGCCTGTAGTCCGCTGGGCCTTACGCAGATGTACCTGGTTGGCCCTGCGGGGGCCACCACGGTCTGTCCGTTGGGGCCTTGGGTCACCAGCTGGTACGTCATCGTCTGGCCCCCTCCGCCGCTTCCGCCGCCGCTGCCTGTGAGTGTGACGGTGGGCGACGGCAGCGGTTCAAGGAGAGACCTGCGCTGGAGCACCTGCTGCTGCCTGCTGTTCTGCCTCTGCTGCTTGAGGATGGCCGCCGCGCGCGCCTTCTCCTCCATCAGCGTCCTGTTCTGTGCCGCCCTGATCTGGCGACGGAAGATGGTCTTCTCGCTGCCCTCCTCCATTCTCCAGTAGTTGCCCCGCCCCTCGTTGTTGGGCCTGGGGATCTTAGTGAAGGCGGGGTTGAGGGTAAGGTTGTGTCGGATGGCGTTCTGCCAGCTCTTGACGTCCATCCTGTAGTAGGGGTACCTCCTGTTGATGGCGTGGTATATCTCGGCCAGCGGGAGCATCCTGTCGTCGCTGGACATGAGCGCCTCGGCGATGAGCTGCGCGTAAGACATGCGCGGCTTTTCTGTCCCGTCCGAGCCCAGCGCAGGGGGAGGACCGCTAGGTGTGGACGCGGCAGAGCCCGAGGCGTTGGAGGAGCGGCGCTTCTTGCCAGAGCCTCCCCCGCCGACGTTGGCTGCGGCGGACGGAGGCAGGATGACGTTGGAGGGCGAAGGGGTCATGTTCTCCGAGTCGCTGACGTTGCCGTACACCTCCTCCTGGTACTGCGTCCCGTTGGGGCTGGTGTAGATGGTGGTCCCTTCTCCGCCTCCTCCGTGGTGCTCGCCCCCCTGCGAGAGCTTGGCCATCTCCATGGCCACGGACATCTCCGTCTCAGAGGAGGGCGTCTCGATGATCTCCTCCTCCTGCATCTGGATGACCTCGCCGCCGTTCAGGTCGCCCACGGACTCCTGCACGAAGAAGTCGCCGCCAACTACGCCAGCGCCGGAGCTTCCGCCGCCGCCGGAGACGTCGTGTGGCATCTCGCCCACCTCGCCAGAGGAAGTAACAAAGACAACCTGGAAATTAAAAAAAAATTCCAAAACAAATTTCTAACATTGCGTTTTCATTGTTCGCACCCACCTGCTCTCCGTCCGCGCCGTTGATGACGACTTCTTCTTCGCCGGTGGTCATCACCTCTTCCTCGGTCGTCACCACCTGCTCCTCAACGTACTCCATCATCCCGGCGGCGGCGGCCACCGCGGCGTCCTCCTGTTCCCCGCCGCCTTGCTTTTCCTGCTGTAGCACCGAGGCCACCGCATCGGAAGTCTCCGACGAGGAGATGCCGTTGGCGTACTCAACCACCTCCTGCAAGAAGGATAATGTATCCATACGTTAAAAAAATGCGCAATAGACGAAACTTTAGGATCTATGTTAATGACAGCCTTATTTCTGGACCTCTGGCATGAAGAAGCCGTACTTCCAGACCAGATCGCCGCAAAGATCCTTCAGCACCATTTTGGAGGGAGATTCCAAGTCGGGAGAGGCCCGGAAGACTGCGCCCAACTTCCAGCAACTAGAGGCAGGTCTGGAATCGCCTCTTTCTCCTTCCTCACCTTTGGCATTACTGCCAACGACGATAATGCCGCCATTCTTAGTCTTGGCAGGTCTTTCGGACGATCTCGTGGGAAAAACGTTCCCCCTCCGCTTCCTTTTGCTCCTCCGGAGGATTTTGGCCATCAAGAATGGAAGACTACTAGACTTTATATTTGCCAAAGCAGGAGGTGTTGTCACAGACTGTGTGCTAGCCAAACTGGCCATGTGCACCTATAAAAGTAGAAAGGTCATTTCCTAGAGGTCATCCATCCACTTTCCTGTATATCCTCCACGCCGCATTTCGTCATTCATGCTTTCCAGCCTCCAGTCCATCCCAAGAACCCCCAATGGAGGTTGCGAGAGACACCTCCAAATCAGAGGCTGGAAGCCGCTAAGCGCCACCCTGGCCTTGCCAGGTACGCACTGACCTTTGAGGTCACAAGGCGAGGTCAAACCACGCTACTCGAGAGGTCGACCCCGACAGAGTGTCCTCCGGTGCGGGGAGAGGCCCGGTTGCATAACGTATGTCCCCCGGGGTCCGCCATTGTTGGTCGGCCGGGGACTCCTTCCCAGCCCTTGTTCTGCCCGTTCTGCCCTCACCTGCTTGAGCACCTCCTCGTGGACGATGACCGTCCTGCCGGGGTCCCCGTTGGCGGCGGCGCCGGGCAGGAGCACCTCCTCCTCGGCCACCACCTCGCCCTCCAGCCCGATGACCTCCTCGCTGTGCACGCCATGGTCCACCAGCACGATCCCCTGCTCCTCCAGTGCTTGTTGTTGTTCTTCTGGTTGTTGTTGTTGTCCTTTTGTTGTGTTTACGTTCTGGTTGTTGTGGTTGTCGGCGGGGACGTCGGCGGGGGTCGCCGCGGCCCCGGGGTCCTGCGCGCCGGGCATTGTCACGCTTCGGGTCGGGTTCGAAGGGGCTCGTCCGGGTTCCGCGGCTCCGTCGGGGTCTCTCGCCGGGCGCGTCCTTTCTCCGGGGTGCCGGATTCACGCTTTTCGGCGTGGGCTTTTCCCCTTCTTCTCTTTCTTCCCCTTTGGCTGGGGCGGCGGCGGCGGCGGCGGAGGGGCAGATTTGGCGCGGCGACGCAGCAGGAAGGAGCGGCGTGGCCACGCAAAGAGGGGGGGAAGGGCACGGCACGCGCCGGCTAGTCCCGCTGGAAAACGGACTAAAGCGCAAAATGTGAAACTTTTACTTATAATTTACGTTTGCTATTGCTGTCAGCGCGCAGCCTAACTTACGAAAGTAGAACCATTGCACCAAGTTCCCCAAAAGAAATAAGTTGTAGTGAGTGACTGTGGCTCATCATCTCGTATTTGAACTAGGAATCGCACTACTCTGCTGCGTAGTTTTGTTCACGTTAACTTTGCATACGGTACTTTTTTACAATTAGATCAAGAATATGTTGTGGTTTTCCTTTGAACACACGTTAGCAATTTATGGTCCTTGCTGTTGCGAGCAATTCTTCATGCAAATAACTTGCCCGGAATCCGTAGCATACGACGCACTTTCCGCCTTTTCTCCCAAATGCGGTCACTCCGTTTTCTGAGCGCGAGGCAAGCAGCATGGAGGAGGACATTTCTTTGGCGGGAGAAGGAGAGGGGGGGGCTCATAAGGAGGAGTGCTTTTGGTGTGGAGATGAACAGACCACGTGGTGGTGCCTCCTTTGTCTGTTGCGCCAGAGTGAGTAACAGAAAGGCGCTTCCAAAGAATGAGGGACTGATTGAAATATAGCTTCCTGTACATTCGAACAACACAATAGTTCTCTCGTTTGAAGATGTTGCTAGGTGCAAGGAGGAATGTAGCAACTAACGCACGGCTTTCTTGTGAACTACTACAGTACGTACAGTTCACTAACTTTCCTGCGTCCGGGCAAAAATCCTGCGGCAGCAGAAAGGAATAAAAAAAGGAAAATCAAAGAAAAGGCGAACAAACTGGGTTGTTCGCCTTCTTCCTCTCGAATCGCCATGAAGCGAAGCGGGAACAAATGATCAATCATTCCAAAGTTTCTATCCTGGACCAGCACT
>JAAUYJ010143141.1_pt1 | contig 18471 bp, 16 predicted proteins | sample 7278031 | NCBI WGS metagenome assembly JAAUYJ01 (sample SAMN14350222, study PRJNA611818) | marine sediment metagenome | isolation source: surface marine sediment (1.8m) | place: French Polynesia: Moorea | collected 2018-08 | reverse complement strand
TCGTCTAATTCCTACTAGTTACTACTGACTAATCACTCCACTAATAATTTTCTGATCTACCTGAATCAAATATTAATACCGACAACCTCACACCTCACACCTCAAACCTAGTAATGCTGAATTATGTTTTTAAATTCTCCAAATATTTGTCATATTCTCCCGGCTACGACTGGGCAAACCTTAGTAGACTAGATAATATTAAGAGACAAAATTTAAGTAAAAATGTCGTCTAATTCCTACTAGTTACTACTGACTAATCACTCCACTAATAATTTTCTGATCTACCTGAATCAAATATTAATACCGACAACCTCACACCTCACACCTACCACCTCAAACCTAGTAATGTAGCAATATTTTATGAAAAAGGTATTAAACTTTTTAAGCAATAGACAAATTTTTTAAAAAAAATTTAATCATTGTCAACTCCCAAAATATTGATTTGTGTATTATATTAACTTGGAAATGGTTTCATAAAAACTGTCCAGATAACTAAAAAATCCAAGAGACAAAAAATCTATGGCTAAATTATCTTTAGAATATATCAAAGCAAAATTTAGGAGGATATTAGTATATAAAATCGGTGCCAAACTGCTATGGTATTTTGAAAAACTAATTCCTAAATATTCCTTAATTGGTAACACAGCCTTTTTTGACCCCTATCAATTTGACTGGGCAAAAGAATTAGAAGCAAATTGGATATTAATTCGGAAAGAGTTAGATGAAATCTTAAAACATCGAGATAGTTTACCAAATTTCCAAGACATTTCCCCAGACCAAGCTGATTATACTAGCCCTGATGATTTGTGGAAAACATACTTTCTTTATGGTTATGGTCTCAAAGGAGAAAAAAATTGTCAGAGCTGCCCAGAAACCACTCGTTTAATCGAAAAAGTTCCGGGGATGAAAACAGCATTTTTTTCAATTTTATTGCCGGGTAAACATATTCCCGAACATCGAGGCCCCTACAAAGGAGTTATCCGTTATTTATTAGCATTAAAAGTACCTGAACCTAAAGAAAAATGTCGGATTCGTGTAGCTGATGAAACTCATCATTGGGAAGAAGGCAAAAGTATGATGTTTGATGATTCTTTTCCCCATGAAGCTTGGAATGAAACTGATGGTGTGCGTGTAGTTTTGTTTTTAGATGTGATGAGACCAATGCGTTTTCCAGCTTCAATTTTTAATGAATTATTTATGAAATTAATTGCTATTTCTCCCTACATTCAAGATGCTTACATGAATCAGAAACAGTGGGAAGAGCGTTTAGAAAAATTGTTTGCCAAGGAACGTGAAAAAGAAAAAGTTTCATCATAAACAGGCAGATTTTTTCTGGAATATTCGTAATTGCCAAAAATATTCTGACTTAATTCTAGTCAGTGGGGGTTTGGTAAACAACCCCCTAATAAATAGGGTTTGCTGAACAAAAAGCAGAGTGTAGTAAGGGTGTTAAGATTTGACACGGTGACGCGGTGACACGGGGAAGCTTTTGAGGAGAAAGGGCTGAAAACTTCGTACTTTTATCAACAGAAAGAAGGCTAAAGCCTTTATCTGTCAATTCTGTGAGTATTAATCAGCAAGCCGTAAATAGACATCTCCGGAAAAAAAGGGAGCAAGGAGAAAGGAGCAGGGAGCAGAGGAAAAAAATTGATAATTTCTGCGCAATAATTAATTTTATTTTTGATTATTTGGAGATGCCTAATCTACTTTGTTTATCTGAAGATAAATTTTTATCACCTTATATACAAAAATCTACCCAAGCATTGCTGAAAAGTGACGTTGAAGACCCGCGTGTTTTAACCGGGGGATGAAAATCAGCGAATCGTTTAGACTAGACAACTTTAGTTGTCATGTACTATTCTTATGATTAAAAATCACCTTTCCAACGGCCTTTTCAAATGTACTCTTGCCAGCAAGTTTTAGTAGGTAAAAATCCCGAATTAATTCCTATTTAGAAATTGTTGTGCCAACAATCTCACAAGCTAACTAACATGGGAATATATTATGCTAGACAATTACATATTAAAGCCAGGAAAGCTATTGGCAAATATGATTTGGAAAAGGTTGACAAATACAACTATCATTACAAAGTTATACATTCACAAGCAGCACAACAAATATTGAGAAGCGTAGCTGAATCATTTTGCTCTTATTTTGGTTTAATTAAAGCTTATAGTGAAGGTAAAATTGCAGACAAACCCAGAATACATAACTATAGAAAAAAAGGAAAACTCAGATTAGCTACAGTTAGTTATCCGGCTCAAGCTTTAAAACTCAAAAGTAATCAAAAGCGAATGTTGGCAATAACTGGTATTGTGGAAGATTTACCCCAAGAGGAAAATCGGATAGAACTAGGTAAGGATGGGAAAATTCGTCTATTTCACAAATTTCATCCTTATGATGTTTACCGTTCTCGGTACTATAAGAGGAAGTTAAAAAAAGTATTCCAGTTAGCAGGAACAGTATTATCTTTTGGAGCGACTGGTGATAAGGATGATATTCATACATCCCACCAGGTAGGTACGACTCGCTTTGGTACAGATCCTAATACTTCTGTGCTTGATAAAGATTGTCGTTTACATGACCATGAAAATGTTTTTATTGTCGATGGTGGGTTTATGCCAAATGCTTTAGGTTTTAGTCCAGCTTTGACTATTGCTGCTAATGCTTTGAGGGTAGGGGATATTATGTTGGGAAAAGCGATAATTTGAATATAATAGGACTTACGCAAAGAAACCCGGTTTCTACGCTAAATCATTGTTTTGAACAAAAAACATCTACGAGAAACCGGGTTTCTGGGTTCTTCTGCGTAAGTCCTATATAATTTAGAATTTAGAATGTAAAATTCAATTGATTAATCTCTTCTGAATTCTTGATTCTAATTCAGGGATAATTCAATTAAGACTCCTGCCTCCTCTAAATTCCCCATTCCTCATGTGCGGGCGAATTGCCATTCGCCCCTACTACTCCTGACTCCTGACTCCTACCTTCACCCATAAGACTTTTTCAGCAAGCCCTAATTACACTGCTCTACCTGATTTTTAATTTCTGTAAACATTTCCCAAGGAACTCTTAGAGACCTCACACTTGGAAAATCTGAAGTTTTAGAAATACGAAACAAGAAAAGAGGAAATGAATCTTGTGGCATACCGAACAAAGTTTTTATCTTTTGACCAAGTTCTCGAACTTCATGTTCTTCCGCTTCACTAAACCCAGACCCAGGAAATAAAATTGTACGAATTAAGAAGAATGGCAAAACAGTCCAAGGTTGTACCGCTAAATTATATTCTGTGGCTGTTAGCCACAACCTTTGCAGGATACGTCCCGCAATAAAAAGATTTTCTGGGTTTATCTCACATTTGACGCTCAAACAGCAAAAATGTGAACAGCCCAAAACTGATGACTTTGGCATTGACTCTATGACTTTTTGAGGGAAGAAACGACGTGCAACTTTGTAGTAACGCAAAATAGACAATAATTTGACAGCAACTGTAGGTAACTCCAAGGTATCAATATCAATGCCATCTTGAGTTTGTTCGACTTGTTGCTTGTTCCATCTAAGCTCTCCAAACATCTGCTCATGCAACTTGGGGTGATGCATTCGGATACGATCTGCCTTACCTAAAATTTGTGCTGCTATTTTTTTGTCTTGTTCACTGCTGATAGTCCATAGCTCACATAAACCATCAAGCTGTGTAGCGACTTTTTTTAGATTATCAATTAAATCTTGCTCAATAATTTTTCCATCAAACAACTTACGATTTGTTATACGCTTTTCAATCTGATTGTAGAGTAAGGGAAAGTTGTTTACTTGAACAGTACTTCTACGATAATATTCAAACTTGGCTAATGGTTTATCAATACTTTCGTAACCAATAAATCTAAAATCATAGACTAATCCTAGTGCTTCAGATGCAATAATGACATTCTCAGCGAATGAACCTAAGGAAAAGATAGAAGCATAGCGCTCGACATCTATAAAACTTGTGGAACGAACACAATCTAAGTAGATTTCCAAAGTTCTACTTGCCACTACTACCCGCCAAGGTTGAATGTTTCCACCAGATGGCGCAAGACTTCCTAGTGTGACTAAACGCTCGATTTCACTTTTAGTTAGCTGGAAAGCTTCAGATTCCATATCTTATATTTTTCTAGTTTTGTACTTAATAACCCACATTCCGCACTTAATAGCGTAGTGCAAAAGGATGCATGAATCATCATTAGAATTTTAGCTAACAATTCGTCATTTTGTGGCCATTCCTAAACGTCACAGAGACTAAAGCGATAACGATTAATTGTATTATGGGTAATATTTTCTAGATGATTTGCTAAATTTGTTATAGTATAATTAGTCTGAGAATTTAGTAAATAAGCTACGTTATATCTATATATCTATTATATTTAGGGCTTGCTGAAAAAACTCGAAAAACTTGCAGCGTAAATCCTCTTGAAATTATCATTAAAATAATCTTCATTAACTTTCGATAAATCAAGTATCATTGGAATTGTAGGTAATCCTTTTTTGCTTAGTATAATTTCATCATTATTGACACAAATAAATCCTAATCTAAGAAAGAATTTTTTTGCACTAGGATTTATCGCGGCTAATAAATAAGTTAAATCATGTTCTTTAGCTAAAGCAACTCCTATCCATACTAAAAACTTAGCAAGATGTTTTATTCCACGATAATCTCTCAAAATACAGAACATACTCCCGCTAATTATTCTGTGATCGTAATATGGTAAATGATTTTTAAACTCGAAATAGTCTTCTGATGGCATCCCAACATGACTCCACTGAGTAAATCGTATTGTACCTATTGGTTCGCTCTCTACATATCCTATGTAGTTTATTGTAGAGTATAAGTTATCAAATCTGTCATATAGTCTAAAGTCGGGATTTGGAGGAAGGTATTTTTCCTGTTCCACCAGAACTCTATATCGCAGACTAAATACATGATCAATTTCTTGTGCATTTTTTGCAACTTTGATTATAAAATTCATTAAAATTGTTTGGAAATAAGGTAAAATAAACCAAGAATAAATTGGCTCTTAAAAATTCTAAATTCAGTATACAGAGGTTATCAAATAGATGTACTATTTCAAAGTAAAATTATCATAATAGATTCAGCCATTTCGTATCTATTATGTACTAATTTGAGATTCACTATATAAAGTACGAATTAAGCTTCAGGCAAATTCTTCTCGAACTAACGTTCCTGGACAACAATATAGCTCGAGCTGCCATTACAGTAAAACCAGCACCCGATCGTACAGAAGATGCTAACTGAGGCCATGATTTAAGATTTTTCCCTATATCTTGAATACTTTCTTTCATTTCTTCAGACACTAATTCAGGAGGGATAATTTTGAAGAATAATTCTTTTGTGTTTGCTTCAGAAAAGTATTCATCAGATATCAAACCGTGTAAAATTGGTAAGTTCTTATCCAGATCATATCTCTCAATATCTAATATTTCATTATCGCTAGTATCCATGAGTAAAGGAATCCCTAATTGTTTAGCCTTTTTTCTTATTTCAAATTTAATTTCTAAATTGTCGCATTCTTCAATAACTAAATCGAGCTTACCTCCCTCAAGGAAAAAATCATCTACGTTTAAAGTTGTAATCCCATTTGGGAAAGTTTTAACATTTAAGAAAGGGTTTGACTCATGAAGCTTTTGTTTTGTCAGAAGTGTTTTAGGTAAACCTATGTCTGTGATACTTGTCTGAATACGGTTAAGGTTTGAGATACTGAGAGTATCAAAATCTGCAATTCTCATCTCTCCCCCTATACCTTCTTGAACAAGTGTTTGACATATTGCATCACCAACACTCAATCCTATAATTCCAATTTTCTTTAAACCTAATTCCTTTTGTTCCTCATCTGTAATTTTATACTTATTCCTGACAAATCTTAACTCATTGAATAGATTCCTCGGTAACATATGTGCCAGCATCTTTTTCCACGGATAATAAACCCATAGACCAAAATTTTCAAGGCTAATTTTATTTAAAATTAAATTAGTCTGTTCTTCCATAAAAGAATTACTGTAACTCTTTTGAACAAACCTATTTTCAATTAATTCTTGTAACTGTAATTCTATAGTATCAATAATTTCTACGTCTGGTTCTTTAAATAGTTCTTTGATTCGTTTTGAGTCTATATTTTTATTGGGATCGAGTATTTCTATTTCCATTATTTTAAATTTATAACTTCTACTTAGATTTTATGTCATTAAGGCTGTATGGGTAGGTTTTGACTTTACCAGGGGAAAATCAGGAATATTCTTGGCCAGAATTGATTAGAATAGCGATCGCTTCCCTAATCTGAACAACTCAGAATATTCCGAAATTAATTCCTTTATATTCTCTTCCAGGTAAACTTATCAACTTTAGACACTATGTCTATTTTTGTCAATTAATGTGATCACCTAAGCTGAAAAGTCAGCTTAGGGTTTCTTTTCTCAGTCCACTACCGGCCAGATTAGCGGATATTATATTGCAATAAAGGTAAGCGATCGCCACCAGACCACTTCATCTATTAATTTAGTAATGTAGGGACGTTCCATGGAACATCCCTAAAAAATTATTATTTCCGGTAGTAGTCGCGTAGGGGTTTGGTCTCCAAACCCTCAACCAAACTTGGACAATAGCACCACATTAATCTAAAATCTGCTGTATAATCACTAAATTCTAAATTCTAAATTCGTTAATAATGAAAACTGTTGTAATTACTGGAATTTCCGGCACTTTAGGTAGTGCGATGGGTAAAGCATATAAATCAAGGGGGTGGCGAGTTGTTGGAGTGACTCGTCAACCTAATTTAGAGGGAGATTTTTTTGAGGAAAGTTCCTCTGTCAGAGACGTGCTGATAGCTGAATGCTTAAATAAAATTATTTTTAATTAGCTGGCTGATTATAGTGGATTGTTTCATCTAATTTAGGAGTTGTCTAAGAATAACCTGAACAGTTTTTTTGATGGAAACTAGATTTCACAATCTATTTTCAGATAAAATTTGTGCAACTTATTTTTACACGGCTACTTAGTCGGTCAAATTTGTCATTTGTTGGGTTTCGTTCCTCAACTCAACCTACTGGACTGTTTCATCTTAAATGTTGCAATAGAAAACTCTCTAGAGATTGCTTTCCTAAAGGAATGACTATTCTAACCTACTACTTTAGCTGAAACTTTCTATTAGAATGAATACAGGGATTCTCATATTTATGAGGTACACTATTTTTTTGCTTTTCCCTAAAATACCTTAACTTATGTACCTCATATATTGGAAAAAAAATGAATAAATTTATAATTATCAGACTATTTATTTTATTTCTGATATTGGCTGGATTTTCTGGGGGATTATGGTTAATTATTCAAAATAGTTCCCCCTCTCAACAGGCAAAAATATTAGAGACAGTTTATACAAAAGGTAATTATATTGAAGCAGTAATTTGGTTTATTTTTGCCGGAGCTTTTGCTGCATCCGCAGTTAAAAACAATCGTCTCGTTAGACTATATAGAATTATCGCCACATTAACATTTTTACTATTTGGATTATCCGATATTGTTGAGGTTCAAACAGGAGCTTGGTGGGATCCTTGGTGGTTATTTATCTGGAAAAGTTTATGTGTTTTATCAATGTTTTGTTTGCTAATTTCACATTTAAAACTCCGTTCTATTTCAAATTGAATGCGAATGATATGATTAAGGGAAATTTTTGATAATTTTCCAGTTTTGAGATGATGAATAATTTAGATAAAAAAATTAAAACTTTAGTAGATTTATTACAAAACAGAGCCAGAAAAAATCCATCACAAATAGGTTATAGCTTTCTCCTAGATGGAGAAACAGAAACAGTCAGCCTCACCTATCAACAATTACAACAACATTCACAAGCGATCGCTGCTTACCTCCAATCAGTATGTCCACCAGGAGAACGAGCCTTACTCCTCTATCAACCGGGACTAGAATATATTACTGCCTTTTTTGGATGTCTCTATGCCGGAGTCGTAGCAGTTCCCGCTTATCCCCCCAGACCCAATCGTTCCCTGGCCCGCATCCAAACAATTATTCAAGATAGTCAGCCCAAAGTAGCCTTAGCCACGAAATCGATCATATCCAGTCTAGAACGTCGTGCCTCAGAAACCCCAGAATTAAACAGTCTCGGTTGGCTAGCAACTGACCACATAGCCAATAATTTTGCCGAAAAATGGCAACAACCCAACATTAACGAGAATACCCTCGCCTTCCTCCAATATACTTCCGGCTCCACTGCCACACCAAAAGGGGTAATGATTACCCATAGTAATCTGTTGCATAATTCCAGTCTGATTCATCAATGTTTTGGACATTCTGCCGAAAGTAAAGGAGTAATATGGCTGCCTCCTTACCACGATATGGGTTTAATTGGTGGGATACTCCAACCCTTATATGGTGGGTTTCCAGTCATCCTCATGTCTCCCTTAATATTTTTGCAAAGTCCGGTGCGGTGGCTAAAAACTATTTCTCAATACAAAGGGACTACCAGTGGCGGACCCAACTTTGCTTATGACTTGTGTGTCCGTAAAATTAAACCGGAACAGATTCAAACTTTGGATCTTAGTAGTTGGGAAGTAGCATTTAATGGTGCGGAACCCATTAGTGCCGAAGTTTTAGAACGGTTTGTTAAAACCTTTGCCGTATGTGGTTTTCGTCAGGAAGCTTTTTATCCTTGCTACGGAATGGCAGAGGCCACCCTAATAATTTCTGGTGGTAATAAATTTGCCCCACCAGTGAAAACTACTGTTGCGGCTAACGCATTAGAACAGAATCAGATTATTTCTAGCACTACAGAAACAGAAGTCACAAAAAAATTAGTAGGTTGTGGTCAAACATTGCCAGACCAACAAATAAAAATTGTTCATCCAGAAAAATTAACTATCTGTCCTGAGAGTCAAGTGGGAGAAATTTGGGCATCGGGACCAAGCATTGCTCAGGGTTATTGGGGCAAACCAGAAGAAAGCAAGCAGACTTTTGAGGCTTATACAGCAGATATTCCGACTCAAGGGCCATTTCTGAGAACTGGGGATTTAGGATTTTTGGCTAGTGGTGAGTTATTTGTCACAGGTCGTCTCAAAGATGTGATTATTATCAATGGTCGGAATCACTACCCTCAAGATATTGAATGGACAGTTGAGCAAAGTCATCCTCTAATTAGACCAGGTTGTACAGCAGGCTTTTCTTTTGAGCTTGCAGGAGAAGAACGTTTAGTAGTAGTAGCTGAGGTGGAACGTAATTTTCGAGAATTTCGTCGCCGTAATGGCAAGTCTGGGACAGAAAATTCTGATAATTCTCAGGAATTAATTAAATATATCCAAGTTGCTGTGTCAAGAAATCACGACTTACAGATTTATCAGGTATTATTGCTGAAGCCGGGGGCTATTCCCAAAACTTCTAGCGGCAAGGTACAGCGTTATGCTTGTCGTGATGCTTTTCTGGCAGGAACTCTACAGATATTTGAATAATTTTTCATTGGCTCTTCATTTCTGAGTTCTATCTCGTTCGTTATTCCTACTTCGTATTAAGATAATGGCACAATAACCATCATGCCTTCCGTAAATCGGGAGTCAACCAGTTGAAATAGTTGCTAATTTATGTAGGTAATTATCAAAAGTCAAATTTTACTCCTTATAAGTTAGAAATTTTATTTCCGATTTTCTAGGAAGAATTTTTGACTCTAATATGTGGTATTGCCTATAAGCTACTACAAAAAACTGAATGATAAGTAATTTTAATGTGGTGCAGGAGTGAACAATGAAACTGTTGAACCAGCTTATGAATGAGCAAGACAGCAAACATCTGTCTTTAGTAAAAAATGATCAAGACCCTCCCTTGCAAGTCCCACAATCATCTCCCGCGATAGAAACTATCAAGTCTTGGTTGGTCTCCCAATTGGCCGAACGGCTAGAACTTAACATCCATGAAATAGATATTGAGCGGGATTTTACTGATTATGGTCTTAATTCAATTGAAGTGGTCAATCTCTCTGGAGAATTAGAAAATCTATTGGGCCGGCGACTTCCTCCGACTCTGTTGTTGGATTATCCCACTATTGAGGCTTTGGCTGAATATTTAGTTGAGGACACTTCAAGGGACGCTGGCCCTAACCTTCATAGACAATCAGAGTCTCTACCAAAAATGCCTGTTTCAGAACATGAGGCTGAAGTTTCAACCTCTCATCCAAATGCTGAAACTGAAGAAATCCCTTTGGAGTATTATAGCTTCGACCATTATCCAGAATATCTGCAACTGCAAAAGCAATTAGCAGAAATTAATTCTACTGGTCTTGGCAACCCGTTTTTCATACCTCAAGAACGGATTAATAACAATACCACAGTTATTGGCGGTAGGGAATTGGTCAATTATGCTACCTATAATTATTTAGGTATGTGTGGCGACCCTGTGGTCTCCAATGCTGCTAAGTCAGCTATTGACCATTATGGTACTTCTGTATCTGCCAGTAGGTTATTATCAGGAGAAAAACCATTACATCAAGAGTTGGAGAGAGAAATTTCTGATTTTATCGGCGTTGATGATAGTATTGTTTACGTTGGGGGTCATGCTACCAATGTCACTACTATTAGTCATTTGTTCGGACAAAATGATTTAATTCTCCATGACTCCTTGAGCCACAATAGTATTTTCCAAGGTTGTTTATTGTCTGGAGCAACTATCATCGCTTTTCCTCACAATGACTGGCAAGCTTTGGATAGGTTACTCAGCGATCGCCGTCATCGTTATAAGCGGGTACTTATTGCTATAGAAGGTGTATATAGTACAGATGGTGATATTCCCGATCTACCGAAATTTGTTGAGATTAAGAAAAATCACAAAGCTTTTCTGATGGTAGATGAAGCTCATTCTATCGGTACTATTGGAAAACATGGTCGTGGTATTAGTGAGTATTTTGGTATAGACCCCAATGATATTGATTTGTGGATGGGTACTTTAAGTAAATCTTTTGCTAGTTGCGGTGGTTATATTGCTGGTAGCAAAGCATTAATAGAATATCTTAAATATACTTCTCCAGGATTTGTCTATAGTGTAGGTATTTCTCCACCTGATGCTGCATCAGTGTTAGCAGCAATTCGTTTATTAAGAGCGGAACCAGAAAGGGTCGAACAACTGCGAGAAAGGTCTCAACTATTTTTGGAGTGCGCTCGCGAACGTGGACTTAATACTGGTATGAGTAAAGATTCTCCAGTGATACCTATTATTGTAGGTGAATCTATTAAGTCTGTACTTTTATCCCACAATTTGTTTAAGCGAGGGATTAATGTACCGTTTATGTTTTACCCATCTGTGCCCCAAAATGCAGCTCGGTTGCGCTTTTTTATAACTTGTAATCATACAGAGGAGCAAATTCGCTTCACTATTGATGCTCTTACCGAGGAGCTAAGTTTAATAAATGTTTAGTAATTAACCGTAATGTAGGGACGTTGCATACAAAGTCCCTACGGGGTTGGCAAAAGATTGTTTTATACAGTTATTGAATGAGACATGATATAAGCATCAGATTGAAAAATCACAGTTATTTAGTAGACAAATCGAGGTTGCACATTATGGAATGATACTGCAAAAAATTGGCTTGGACTTTGACTGAAAAAAAACCATTAACTAATCATTTTAGTAATTCCCCAATCTCAAATTCGAGCATCCAAAATCCAGAATCATTCGTCACTGTGCAACACCGACAAATCAATAAAAATCAAGCTAAAGAGTTAAAGTTAGCTAATGCTTTTGCTTTCACCCAGACTTTTACAGCGGTTTTCCTGGACGATAGACAACAGTAGGGACTTTGCATGCAAAGTCCCTACTGGGTTTTGTTTATGCCGATGTGGTTGTTGACATCCTCCCGACGCTGCTATACGCGAGACAGCGCGGGATTCCCGCTCCATAGCTGTTAGGGGCTTTCTGCTTCTAACGCACCTGCTGTAGAGGCCCTTCCCTCTTTCCGGTCTTACGGTCGCTCCACAGACTGACACTGCTAGCCCAGCAGCCAGATTATTCTAAAATAGCATACTATTGTAAATACAGCAATATTGATTGGTTTTTCCTGCGGAATGCGCTCGCATTCATCCCGACGCTCCCATCCCCCCCTTTCACGCCTATCCCTTACCCATAACTCCTGAAACCCTTGTGGGAGGATGGGGAGGATGGGGAGGAGCGGGAGGAAGAATCCTGTCTACAGTTATCAAAAAAACGTATTTTTCAATACATTTTTCTCCCGAAAAAGACGAACTAAGACTTACACATAACTTGTCAATTTTGTCAATTTTTATGTTAAGAAATATGTGGGTAAAGCATAGCTTTCACGCGGGGGGTTAGGGGGATGGAGAGCGCGGGTCAAGGGCCAACGTTGAGATAAATTTGAAAACCGCAGTAATTCTCGCAGTACCTAAATCCTAATTTCTGCTTCAAATGCAACCTTAAAGCTGATGACTTTTTGCCTACTATTAGAGAAGTTTAGGAATATTTTGCCCTTGGTGTTTTTGCTCAAGTTTTTGATAGTTCTTAACTATTTGCCCCAATATTTTTGCCATAACATCAGGCTGAAATAAAATTGTCGGAGGCTGAGTCAGTTGCATAACTTCTAAATACTTTTGGTAAACTTCCGGGCGCTCCACTGATAGTAATACTACCCGATCTAAATATTGCTGCATTAGTCTTGTTATCCAGTCAGGTTTAGCACCTTCTGTTCCCTCCCAACGTAAGTCTTCTCCAGTTGCCATTAACCAGGGAGTAGAATTTACTGCAGCAAGTTGTTTCTGGTAACCCTTAGTGAACCCATTAAGACTAGGATGATTTTGCAAGCACTCATTGAGAGCGATCGCTCCCAAAGCACCTACAGTCATACCTTGACCATACACAGGATTAAAGCAACATACTGCATCGCCTATCGCAACAATACCATCTGGTAGCCTTGATAATTTATCGTAATGACGTAGGCAATTTTCTGTGCGTCGGTAGCTATAAACTGGAGAAATGGGTTGAGCTTCTTTAATAAGTTCATAGATGATGGGAGTTCGTAAACTACGAGCAAATTCTAAGAAACCAGTTTCATCAGTGGGAGGATAATCTTTATTGATCCCATAAAGAGTAACCACCCAACAATTGTTTTCTACTGAATAAATTATCCCTGCACGGCGATCATTGGGTGGCTTTGTTGCAGTTGCTAATACTTTCCAATCTGCCTGAAAACCTTCTGGGAACTCATACCATTGACTACTATAACCTAAAAAAGAATTGATTACTGTTTCTTCAGGAGCTTGATAACCTAAAGCACTTAGCCATTTAGGCAAAGAGGAATTTCGCCCACTAGCATCAACCACCAAGTCAGCAGTTAAATCTTGTTCCTGAGAATTTGACTTGACTTTTACTCCTCTAATTCTGGAGTTACTAACGTTACTCAATAAGTCTGTTACTTGAGTACCTTCTAAAAATTGCAGATTATCATAAGTAGCTAATTTCTGGCGCACCATCGCCTCTAAGAGATACCGACTACAAAGACAACTTTTTAATTGAGAACGGAAACGAGGCTCCCACCCAAATAAACTATAGCAGGGAAATTCTGCTGTCCAATCAATTTTAAGCGCCCCTGCTGTTTCCAAATCTATCATTATACCAGGAAACAGTTGCTCTAAAATTTGTTTACCTTTGGATAATAACACATGGACATGACGGCTTTGAGGTACTCCTGGCCGAAATTGTGGATGTTCGGGAAAGCGATCGCGTTCTACGACTGTTACTCGCTCAAAGTGGTTTGTTAATACCCGCGCCGTTAGTAACCCTGCCATACTCCCACCAATGACGACTGCATGATTACCTTTAATGGGTTGTCGCTGTGAAATATTTATTTGATTTATTTGCTCAGAAGTAATCATTTTTTTATTTGATAATTTAGGAAAAGTTTTACTACTTTAAATAAATGATTTATTTACAAGTACCAGCTAGGAAATAAACTGCTGATTTGATGAAAAATCATGTAGGTGAACAATAACTAGAACTAGGTATTTTCAATCTAATTTGATTTACCATCGCTGCCTAAATATTCTCGATAAGCACAAACTTTATCCCCTCGAATATCAAAGGAAACTGCGACTCGATTTTTATATGGTTTTCCGAACATAGGGCCTTCGTCTCTAAATTCAAATACTACTGTTGTTTCATTGCTAGTAATTCGGTCTACAGAAGTTATAGATAATCCTTCACTGTAAGCTTCTGAAACATATTTAAAGAATTCGCGGGCGCGGTCTTTTCCTTCGTTTAAACCGTGGAATTTTCCTATAGGAAACCAGAAGGTAAAATCATCGGTAAGCATATCTAAAAAGGTTTCCCATTCTCCAGTTAATAAACCATGGGTGAATTTATCAAAGGCTTTTTGAGCAACTTCTATTGTCGTCTTATTTTGTGATTGTCTTTGTGTCATATTTACTATTTATACAGTCTGAATATCTGTGATATTTGTATATTATACTCGTAATGCTAAATTTTGTATAAATAAACTGATATTCGTTTATTTTCTGGCTTTTATTGATTTTATTAACTTGATTTTTTGGGGACAATGAATAAATTTTACAGCTTTGTGTTTGATTTTACCTACCTACTTAAATTGCTCTTCCCTGTTTCTTTTTTTGCTAAAATCTATAACTTTATATATGACTAATATGAGAATTTTATATACAATTCAGATTTGAGAAAAAGTTAGTTGGTAAAACGATGAGGCTGTTTCCGTTACTTACAGAAGCAGCCTGTGATTATATCTAGGATGCTATAGCAGTTTTTAGGCTAGTAACAGACACTTTTCAAATTCAAAATACCCGTTAATAAGATAGATTACAGCGCTTTTCATTTAAGTAGACCACAGTAGGGACGTTCCATGGAACGTCTCTACAAAGTTTTGTTTATGGCGATGTAGTTCATCAATTTGAAAAGCGCTGTAAGAGAAATATATTTGGCCACACTCAACAGATAATTACTGGATAATTTGTAACTATTTCCCAGGAAATGCTTAAGATAATTTTAGCCTGCTATTTTATAAATAATTATTCCTGTTTCAGGGTGATTATCCATTTCTAATAATTCTTGTTTATATAAATCTATTAATAGTTGTTTCATTTCATCTACTGGTTTATCTGTAGCAATTACCGCATCTACTACTGAGATTCCTTCGGGATTTTTCTTGGCAAGTTGGAGAATAATTTGTTTATCGGATTTAGGAGGATTAGTTTCTAAGTTTCTGACTATTTGTTGCTGCGGAAATTGCTGATAAAAATCTCCAGAATTTAGTTGTTTTTTGAGAGTTTTGAGGTTTTTGGTTTCTACCATTCCCGGAATAAACAATAAATCTAAAAATTGACCTACTCCTAATAAACCACCTGTAGCCAACCATAAAGCACCTGTGATATATTTACCAGCATAAAATCTGTGTAATCCACAAACGCCTACAAAAGTTGAACACCATAAAAGGTATGCCATACCTGTAGTTCTAGTTTCAGATGATTTGAGATTATTAGCCATTTTTGAATCATTCATTTTTTGCTACCTATATAATTAATTTGACAATAAAATAGTATTACTATGTTGTGGAAATTAATTCCATTCATTGGGTGATATTTTACTTGCCTAATCAAATGAATCAAAACACAACATTAATTATTTTATCTACTATTCTGAGAAATTACGATTCTATCAGAACAAATATCAAGTTATTATCAAGTCATTAAGAATTTTACTTGTTGATTTCTGGTTTAAATATGACATACCAAACTAGCATTTATATCTTCTATCTTAGCACATCCACTTAATGCCATTGCCACATCTAACTCATCCCGTAATAACTCTAACACATGACGCGCTCCTGCTTCTCCATCCACTGCTAATGACCACAATATCGGACGTCCGATTAAAACAGCTTTTGCTCCTAATGCTAGAGCTTTGAGGATATCTGTACCCCTGCGAATACCTCCATCGACAAGTACATCTACTTGGTTTCCGACTGCTGCAACTACTTCTGCAAGAGCATCAATAGTGGCGATCGCTCCATCGAGTTGTCTACCTCCATGGTTAGAAACAATAATTGCTTTTGCTCCATGTTCAACTGCTCTAATTGCGTCATCCCCTCGTAAAATACCTTTGACTACTACGGGTAATGATGTCAATGACTGCAACCATTCTATATCTTCCCAAGTAAGTGCAGGATCGAGTTGATTAGCAAAATAGGTAAATAACCCAGACTCGTCTTGGGTTTGGGGAATCTCTAAATTTGCCATCGCCTTTAAGTTAGCTAATTCCATACCAGAAGGTAGGCTAAATTGATTTCGATGATCGCGTTCTCTTTGACCCAAAATGGGTGCATCTACTGTTACACATAATGCTTGATAACCTGCAGCTTCAGCTCTTTCTACCAAGGCGCGAGTTAGTTGGCGATCGCGATGTACATAGAGTTGAAACCACAAACTTTTTGGTAAATTTGAAGCTAATGCTACATCTTCTAATTTTTTAGTTGAGAGGGTACTTAATACCATTGTTGTACCAAAATGTGCTGCTACTTTTGCTGTTGCTAATTCTCCTTTCGGATGTGCTAAACACTGAAAAGCCATCGGTGCGATTAAAATTGGTATTGAAATATGTTGCCCTAAAATTTTTGTAGTTAAATTTCGTTGACTCACATCTACCAACATTCGGGGTCTAAGTTTATATCGTTCGTAAGCAGCACGGTTATCTCGCAAAGTAATCTCATCCCAAGCGCCACTAGCATAATAATCTAGTGCCATTTGAGATAAATTTTGTGCTGCTAAGGATTCATATTCAAACAGATTAATTGGTTTGTTCATTGACTGATAAAATTAGAATTATGATTGCTTATATTAATTTATATATAAACTAATTTTTTATCTAAAATCAAGTTATTATATTAACATAAAATAAGCATTTTGGTCGAAAAAAGTTGCACTTATTCTATCTTATACCTAGCACCTAAAACCTAATACCTCGAAATCAACTAATGTAGCAATATTTTGTGAAAATGGTATTATTGCCTTTGACGTTTGACCCTCGCGTAGGTGGGGGCGGGGACAAGCTTTTGAAATTTGACTTAGTAATATCATGGTAAACTTAAATATTAATGACAATTTAAAGCGAGATATACTGAGAAATTCTCAAGTTATTGCAGTAGTAGGTCATTCTGACAAATCAGACCGTACTAGTTATCAAATTGCTCAGTTTTTACGACAGGTAGGGTACAAAATTTATCCTGTTAATCCCGTAGTCCAAGAAATTGATGGTCAACCAAGTTATCCAACTTTGCAAGATGTACCTGAACCTGTGGATATTGTTAATGTTTTTCGCCGTTCTGAGTATTTACCAGAAATAGTAAAAGCAGCGATCGCGATTAATGCTAAAACTATTTGGACTCAATTGGGTGTGAAAGATTGGCGGTCAGCAAATAAAGCATTAGATGCAGGTTTAAATGTGGCAATGGATGTTTGTATTAAAGTTGAGTATTTGCGACTTCTTGGTTAACGAATTGATTGTTTTTTTCGAGTCGTTTAATCATAAATAACAAAAATCCATAAACAATTAAATTTTCTCCCAGAAGTTCAAGAAATTCTTCAAAGGCAATGCGAAATTTTTCAATAAAAAATATCAGAAATTTATCTGTAAATAATAAACTCAGAACAGGCTGGAAAATATCTTTAAAAATCTCAGCGCCAAATCCCCCAATCGCAAAAATAAACATTCCTAGTAAAGCAAAAAAAGTTTCTCGACGATAAGAACGCCAGAGAAATAAAAAGTCGGAATAGAATAAAATCAGAGCCATAGTAAACAGAACTATATATAGTTGCAGCCAACCTCGATTACCAAATCCAGGAATCCAGTTTTTTAGTTGTAAATGAATTTTAAATAATTCATCAATAGCTCCATAAATTAACAGAATAGTGAGAGTTAATTTAAACCAGCGAGAAGGAAGAATTTTATAGTGCCATTCCTTGAAGAGTAATATTAAAGGTATACATCCAATTACAAACAGATTTAATGCTTGTAAAAGAGAAGAAATTGTCATTTGCCCGTTCATATCAAATGGGGGATAAGGTTTGCCTGTAACTAGAATACTGCCAAGGTAGATTACGACTATAAATATTTCAAGAATAATCATGCCAACTAGCAGGAATGTTAGAGGTTTTTCAGAGGGCGATCGCTGAGATTGATTGATTTTTTTCACTTTAAAGAAAAAATATAGTGGTTTATTTCTATTGATTTAATTATCAAATCAAATTCTACATTTCCAGCCTCTAGCTTAAGAGACTGTTTGTAAAATAATTAGAGTTGTTGGGAAATAAGGTAAAATGATTCAAGAACAAATTGGCCAGGAAAATGCTAAATCTTGAACGAGCCTTAAAACAAGACAGGTTACTCAGAGCATTAACAG
>JAAUYJ010214953.1_pt1 | contig 18476 bp, 11 predicted proteins | sample 7278031 | NCBI WGS metagenome assembly JAAUYJ01 (sample SAMN14350222, study PRJNA611818) | marine sediment metagenome | isolation source: surface marine sediment (1.8m) | place: French Polynesia: Moorea | collected 2018-08 | reverse complement strand
CAATAGTTTGTTTTTTGCCTATTCCTAAGTCTTCATAGTTCTGGGAAGTAATACCGTCTAAATATTGTTCACACAACTCACTTAATTTATGACTCTTTTCAGGATGTAAAACATAACTGGCTAACATGGTATCAAAAACCACACCCTCTAAGTTAATTCCCTGATGTTTAAAAATGAGGCGATCAAATTTAGTATTCTGGAAAACTTTAGGATGATTTTTACTCTCTAAGATGGGTTTTAATGTATCTAAAACTTGCTCTTTTTTGAGTTGTTTTCCTTGTTTATGTCTCAGAGGAATATAAGCAATATCTGTGGGTTTATCTCCCCAACAACAACCAATCCCAACTAACTCAGCTTTTCTGGGGTTTAAGGCTGTTGTTTCTGTGTCCCAAGCAACAGGAATGTTACTATTTTTGTATTTCAAAAGTTGCTCACATAATTCCTCTAATTGCTCTATTTCCGTAATAATAAGAGGTTTAATTAAAGTATCTTTAGTCTCATCTTTGAGAGGTTTAACTATAGCAACTTTGGAAGATGTATCATCAAAAATTGATAGTTGATGCGTTTCATCACTATTGATTTTTTTTGTAACTTCTGTGGTTATTTTCCCTCCAAAGTTTTCTTGTAATTGGTTGATTTCTTTGATAAATTTCTTAAGTTCTAATTCTTCTAAGATGGGTTTAACTAAAGCACTATTAAATCCTTCTAGTTGACAACTTTCTATCTTAAAATTCAAGGGTGCATCTGTAACAATTCTTGCTAAATATTGGGAATGTTCAGCATCTTTTTGCCCCTCTTTTAACTTTTTATTGTTAGCTCCTTTTATCTGCTCAATGTTAATATAAATCTCTTCAAGGGTTCCATACTCATTCAATAGTTTAACGGCTGTTTTGTCTCCTATTCCTCTTACCCCAGGAATGTTATCTGATTTATCACCACATAATGCTTTATAATCAATAATTTGGGTTGGTTTAATGCCCATTTTCTCAGTAACACCTTCTATATTAAATTCTGTATAACCTTCTCCTGATAAACTTTTGACCGCATTTCTTTCTAAATATAAAACACTGATATTATTGCTATCATCAACCAATTGAAAAAGATCCCGATCACCACTGACAATTTTAACTTTATATTGGTCGTCACTTGCTTGGGTTGCTATTGTTCCTAAGATATCATCTGCTTCGTATCCGGGGGCAGTTATTATGGTTAAATTTAAGGCTTCTAATAATCGTTGTAAGTTCTGAATATCGGCTATAAAGTCTTCTGGTGTTTCTTGTCTATCTGCTTTATAATTAACATCTGCTTGGTGGCGAAATGTAGGTTCTTTACTATCAAAGGCAATGGCTATATATTGAGGATTTTCTGACTTAATGACTTGAATTAATGAGTTAAGAAAACCAAAACAAACACTGGTAGGAATACCATTTGATGTTCTTAAGGGACCTTTTCTTGCTTTCGCAAAGGCATAGTACGCACGAAAGGCTAAAGAATGACCATCAATAAGGATAAAAAGGGGTAAATGATTTTGATTGTTCATTATAAAATCTTAACTTATTAATACTATTTTGACACAGATAGTATTTACGTTTAATATAAGGACAGCAACATACTCCAGAAGACTGTGAAGGGCTGGGTGTTTGTTTTATACTGTTGATTATCAAGCGTTTAACTATTACTCTGAGATAAAAAATTCTTTATAGGAACTGCTTTTATTTTCCCCTTTCTTTTCAAGCAAGGTTTCAAGCACAAACCTTCTACACTATCCCTATAGTATAATTTTCAGTAAATAAAAAGCAATATTATTTACATTTAGTTATAACTCCCATTTTAAGTTTAGTAGGGTTTTGAAAATTAAGCCATTTTATTACATTTAACAAAACCCTAATTTTAGCAAAATAGTTTGATTAGTTATGTTTTCGGCATTGTGTTACTAAGCCGTCAAATCCTTCCCAAATTTGTTCATTTGAAGCTTCAATCATACCGAACATAAATTTAGTCTTTTCCTTAATTTCTAAGGTTAATAATTCTTCCGATGGTTCAAACTGATAAGTTAATGTAGCGGCCACTGTGCCATCAGAAATCATCGGTTGATTTCTCACTTTCAATTCAACTTTTCCTTTATTTTCGCCATAATAATCAGCCCAACCCTGTTCAGAGCCATTAGAAGTAGGAGGTTTTATACATTCACGAAACTGTTTCGCACTGATATTTTTATACTGCCTTAAAGCAGTAGCAGAAGCCTGAGGAGTAATAGTCATGGTCAATAAGTAACTAACAGTGGTCAAAGAAGCCAATAATTTATATGGCTTTAATAATGATGAATTCATGACACTTTATCTATGTGTAGGGTTTTATGACTGTAATGATAACTAGAGTTTTAAAAATTGATGCATTAAAAATCAAAACTTAAACAACGCTTAATATTTTACAGCCACTAAAAACACTTACTCCATTGTTTCAGAATAGGATTCCTCAACAGTAACTTCAGCAGAATTATTACCAGTAATAATATCGAGACGGGGAGGAATTTGAGCATTTAATTGATTAATTGCCCATTTTGCCGTATCCTGAACCTCTCGATCGCTATCATCAATGGCATGACAGAGCAGCTGAGAGATTTGGGACATTAACTCATAAATTCTAGTTAAATCTCGAATAGCATTTTTACGAACTTGAGGATTTTTATCTTGTAAAGAAATAGTTAAAGCATGATTCATTGGTTTGAGGGTTCTGGTACTAATTTGAGAGAGAGCTTCTAAAATTAAACTACGTTCTTGAGAATCCGTGTCAATCATCAAATCAACCAGAGGTTTCATAGCTCTAGAGTCTGCTTCTTGGGCTAATTTCCAAATGGCTTGGCGGCGTTTTTTGGGTGCAGTTTCTCTTAATTCTTGGAGTAAGTCTTCGACATAGTCGCCACTGGGGATACGAGTCGTTGCTTGAATGGGCAATGCGGTGGTTGTCTCTGGATTTTCTACTACAACCTCTGGGGACTCTTTTGAGTCTATTACAGTGGGCTCCAAAACAACAGGTTCATTCAATAATTCAGTTTGTGGTGGCTCTTCAACTTCTGATTCAGTGTAGATTTGAGGTTCACTTTCTGGAATGATATTATGCTCTTCTGGTGGCTTTTTGGGCAATTCCTCAATTTTCTGAGGCTTTAATAGTTCTTTTTCAAACTTTTCTTGGGAGTAGGGGGAAAAACGACGTAAATAGAACCACAAGCCCACGGCAATGGCCATAATAATTACTGACAATCCCACCCAAAGGGCAATATTGCCTTGTTTTGCTAGGTAAAATTCGACGTTTTGTAGAGCTTGTTGGGCATAAATATCATTAGGACGAGCTTTGAGAGCATTTTCAAAGTATTTTTTTGCCGCTTGATAATCTTTTTCTCCAGTTGCTTTATAGCCGGCTTGCATGGCTTTATCATAAGAAGAAGCCGCCGGGGATGAAGAGGAAGCAGGGGAGGGATCGGCGGTAACTCCTTGGGCAATTTCTTGGGGCTTACTTATGCTCTCATCACTGCTGGAAGCCCTGGCATAAGCATCATTTAGAGACGGATATCCCCAAGAGGATAAACAGATGATTATAAATAGAGATAAACGATAGTAAATCATAATATGGATTTAAAGGCAGAAATTCTTAATTTTATTCTCATTAAACTACACTTTTCATCAGTACATCTTCTTAACTAATTTCACCCTTGTGCCAGCGATCGCCACAAATTAGGGTATGATTTTCCCATTGTTGAGACGGCTGAGGGAAATCCTCTCGATAATGGCCTCCCCTGCTTTCGGTGCGAAATAAGGCACTTTTGAGCATTAAATAACCAATATCTAGGAGATTAAGGGTTTCAGAGCAACAGCGTAACTGAAATTGGGCAGTGATTTGTTTAAATTTAACAGATTGGTTAGGGACTAATTTGACAATGGGCTTGCTAAGAGTAAATGCTCTGAGTTGCTCTTGCCACTGGTTGACTCTTCCTATAGCTGCTTCTAATTTGGCTTTTTGACGAGAAATTCCCGCACTTTCCCAGATTAGAATCGGTAAATTCCTACGGATGTCCTGAATTTGTGCCATTTCTGCCTCCCAATCTTCTTGATTGTCTATCAGAAGTTGAGATTGATTGGCTATAGGAGAAGGAGTCGTAACTTTGAGGTTTGATAATTGAGCCGCAAATACTAAACACTCTAGCAAAGAATTACTCGCAAGACGATTGGCTCCGTGAACTCCTGTGCTTGCTGTTTCTCCGATGGCATAAAGCCCTGGAATAGAGGTGGCATTATTCGAGTCCACTTTAACCCCTCCCATCCAATAATGGGCTGCTGGTGCGACGGGAATGGGTTCTTTGAATACATCTATCCCCCATTTTTGACAGACACGAATAATATTCGGGAAACGACGACGAATTTGCTCGGTTTCAATAGGACGTAAATCTAGATAGACATGAGCCTGATTTGGCCCGACTTGTTGGGTTTGTAAATAATCGAAAATAGCCCGACTAACCACATCTCTAGGGGCTAACTCTCCCCTGGGATCGTAATCAAAAGCGAAGCGTTTTCCCTGCTCATCCACTAGATGGGCTCCTTCTCCTCGCACTGCTTCACTAATCAAAAAATGAGGCGCACCGGGTTTAGTGAGGGCGGTAGGATGAAATTGAAAGAACTCTAAGTCTCTAACGATCGCCCCTGCACGCCAAGCCAAAGCCACTCCATCCCCTGTACTGACGGTGGGGTTGGTGGTTTGGGCATAGACTTGGCCGCCGCCCCCTGTAGCTAAAATGACGGCTCCTGCTTGAATCCAGTTAATTTGACCTTGATAGAGAACACTTAATCCCTGACAGCTTTTTTGTTGAGGATCGATCCATAATTGGAGGGCAATGGCTTGAGGAAGGATAGTGATGTTGGGGCATTGAATGACTTTTTCGGTTAAGGTGGCAATAATGGCTCTGCCCGTAGTATCGGCAGCATGAAGCACACGAGCATGGGAATGGGCGGCTTCTAAAGTCATGGCCAATTGTTCCCCTTTGCGATCGAAGGCAACCCCCATATTTACTAAAGACTCGATAGTTGTGCCTGCATTGTCTACTAAAAATTGCACTGCATTTTGATCACATAAACCTGCGCCTGCTTTGAGAGTATCTTCTCGATGAAAGACAGGGGAATCGTCTGGGGCAATGGCAGCAGCAATACCTCCCTGAGCCCAATCACTGGCACCGGTTTTCAAGGTATCTTTCGTAATCAGTCCAATTCTATAATGAGTAGGTAAACAAAGGGCTGCGTAAAGTCCGGCTGCCCCAGATCCCACCACAATGATGTCAAATGGGGTTGTTAATTCTTCAGTCTCTACAAGATTGGGGGAGGCTATCAAGGTCAATTTGCCAATTTTTGTGATAAATTTCCTACCATTTTAACTTTAACTGTTAGGATCAATCCAGAGCTATCTTGAATTTTCAGCCTTTTTCAAGTAACAAGCTATTCATCAACATCAGGCTTGTTAAGAAACATAAATTATCTGCAACATTGTACGTTGCTTGTTGTATGAGAAACTCCTCCACAAAACCTTTATCCTTATTTCAAAAATTTCAACAGCAAATTAAATCAATGAGCCCCCTAAAAACGGAAGAATCTTTGATCTTCCGTATTTTAGTGCAAGGGTTAGTCATTGTGGGGATTATTGCCACTGATATTGCGGCGGGAACCCAGATGAGTGTTTGGGCCATTCCTTTGAGTATTATTGGGGCTATTTGGAGTTGGTATCGTCGCAAACACCGCAATATTACCGTCAAGTTTTTCCTGGCGATGGCTATGTTAATCGTACTCTGTTTGTTTTTGAGTCGCTTGATTGAAAATCTTAATGATACTCGTTTGGTTTTGGCGGAATTATTAGTACAGTTACAAGTTTTACACAGTTTTGATTTACCCAGACGGAAAGATTTAGGGTACTCAATGGTAATTGGTTTAATTTTATTAGGGGTAGCAGGAACTATTTCTCAAACTGTAGCTTTTGCCCCTTGGTTGTTGATATTTTTGATTTTAGCCATTCCGACGCTAGTGCTAGATTATCGTTCTCGTCTGGGGTTGGAAAGTATTGATAAGCAATTAAAAATACCATTTCAATCTCGTCAAAATAAACAAAAAAATGTTAGCTATTCTCCAGTTTCTCTCAAGGCAATTGCCCTATTAGTTACGATTACTATTGTCTTTGGTTTGAGCATTTTTATGCTGATGCCAAGGTTTCAAGGGTATCAATTACAAAGCTTTCCTGTTGATAGTCCAGTGGATGCAGAAAGTCAGAAATTTAATGGGCAAAATAATAGTATTATTAACCCAGGCTACGATAAAAAAGGACAAAAAAAGGGGAGTAATTCTCAAGGAAACAATAGTAATGGTGAAGCACAAGGGGAACAAGATAATACGCAATATTATGGTTTTAATACTAAAATAAATCAAAATTTAGAGGGAGAAATGAAGCCAAAAATTGTCATGAGAGTTCGTTCTCAGGCACCTGGTTTTTGGAAAGCATTATCTTTTGACCACTATACAGGACAAGGATGGGAAATTACCAACGAACAAGAGTTTAATACTATTGACAAACATCCTTTTTCTTATCGATTTTTTATTGCTTCTGTTGCCACTATGATGAAAACTAAAAAAGTCATTCAAAGCTACACAGCAGTGGCAGATTTACCTAATATTATTCCCTCTCTTTCTTCCCCTAGACAAATTTATTTTCCAGCGAAAGAAATTGGCCTTGATAAGCTTGATAATTTACGATCTCCAGTAGGGTTACTGGAAGGATTAACTTATACCGTTGTTTCATCAGTTCCTTACCGAAATCGCACACAATTACAAACATCTCCCCCTGAGTATTCTAAGGAAATTGAAGAAATTTATCTCAATGTGCCTGAAGATATTAAAGAAAAAGTTCGTCAAAAAACCTTAGACATTCTCGATACTTCAGAGCAATCATTCAGCTCACCCTATGAAGCGGTTTTATTCTTAACCCAAGCGGTTAAACAAAGGTATCAACTCAAGGAACAACTACCTTTGATTAATGACAATCAAGACTTAGTTGAAGCCTTCTTATTTGACAATGAAGGAGGGCTACCGGATCACTTTTCAACTGCGTTAACTATCATGTTACGTTCAGTGGATATTCCTGCTAGATTAACGGTTGGTTTTGCCCCAGGAAAGTTTAACCCATTTACTGGATTTTATGTGGTTAAAAATACCGATGCTTATGCCTTAACCGAAGTTTATTTTCCTTATTTTGGTTGGTATATGTTTGATCCAATTCCGGGTCATGAATTATTCCCACCTACCTTAGAAGAAGACCAAACATTTAGCGTTTTAAGGGAATTTTGGAAATGGATAGCGGGTTGGTTGCCTTCTCCAATAGCTAACTTTTTCAACATTATTTGGACTCAAATAATCGTCGGCTTTATTAGTTTCTTGGTCTGGTTATGGCGGTTTATTTCCAGTGGTTTAATTGGCACTTTAGTCGGGATTTTATTGGCGGTTATTTTCGGCTTTTTAGGTTGGTTAGGATGGGGACAGTTAAGAAAGCTAGGTTATTATCGACGTTTAGCCAAATTACCTCCAATGGTGCAACTCTATCAGGAGATGTTACGGGTTTTAAAAGTGAAGGGATATCCAAAACATCCAGCACAAACACCCCTAGAATATGTAGCGGTTTCCTATCAACAACATCCACAGGAACAAGCAGAAATTATTGATGAAATTTCCCATGCCTATGTGAGTTGGAGATATGGAGATAATGACCAAAATCTTGACTATTTAAAGCAACAGTTTAAAGCTTTGGTTAAGAGTTTGAAAGGGCAAAATTAATCTATAAATCGAAATGCGCAAATGCGCGAATTACCTCCACCTTAAGGTGGAGGCTTAAAACCCTTTTTTTGGTTTACTAATTTCTGGAGGAAATACTGAAACATAATCGATTATTTTCTTTTTGTGATTAAAGAAAAGAGCTTTTTTAGGAATAAACGACGGTGGCAATGATAATACCAAATCCGCTTTAGAAAGTAGATAATCATATTAAGAAGGCAGAGGGAGCAGGGGAAGCAGAGGAGCCAGGGGGAGAAAGAATATTACTCTACGATAATAAACGGATCTGGTATAACAATAGTTTCTAGATAATTTTATCCTTTGTCATTGCCCAGCCTACAATTTCTAAATTAGCCTTGTAATTTTATCAATGTCCTCAAAATAATATACTTGCTATATACTCGAAATAATAATTACATATACAGACAATCCCTTAACTGGTTTTTCTACTGCTCTGGTTTTCTCGGAATGACTAATAAAGAGACACAAAATATAACTACGTAAAATTACTAGGGTTAAGAAAAAATAAAATAAATCCCTCAAAGCTTGGATTCATCAAATCTAGAGAGTAGTTATTTAGTTTGCTTTACAAAAATAACCACAAAATTTATATAATCTTTATAATAATACTGATACTTTCAACAGTTTACAGTCCAGAATTTGTTTGACATATTTAATAATATCTCTTACGTGATATTAGTTATGAATATTTTAAAAACAAATTCCTTAGCCTGTAATTATAATCAAGTTTCCTTAGAATATACTAGAAAGAGCCTACTGATTATTGATGGTAATATAGCAGAGATTAGTAAGTTAACTGAGAATCTATCTAGGGATACGGAAGTAATCGTCCTCAATCCTGATCAAGATGCGATCGCAGAGATTACTCAAATTTTAGAACAGAGGAAAAATATTGATAGTCTTCATTTGGTTTCTCATGGAAGTGCAGGAACTTTATATTTAGGTAATGGACAGCTAGATATCAAGAATTTGAGAAATTATGCACATCAAATTCAACAGTGGGGTGAATCTTTAAGCAAAACAGCTAATCTTTTTATCTATGGTTGTCAGGTTGCTGCTGGAAATATTGGCAAGACATTTATCAAAGAATTGAGTCAATTAGTTCAAGTTAAGGTTGCTGCATCGGAAACTATAACCGGAAATAACGAATTAGGAGGAGATTGGAATTTAGATTTTGTAACAGATTCTATTGATTTTAAACCCTTATTGAATGATAAAAATTGCGCTGATTACGCTTATATTTTAACGGCTCCGACACCTACCTTAATTACCAGTCCTAATGGTAGGGCAATTTCTAACTTTGTGCTATATCTTTCAGAACCCAATGGTGAAGTAAAAAAAGTTAAGATTAATAATGTTGCTGATGGTGTTTTAAGTATTGATATTAGTGAATTTTTAGCCACTAATTTTCCCGACTCTGAAGTTGCTGCTGTTACCATTAAAGCAGGGCGAAATAAATCAAGATGGGGTCGCAGAAAAGGACGGTTATTTGTCTTTAATAATGAAGTTGATTTACCTAGTGGTAAACCTGATATAAAAATAGAATATGATGACCTTTCTCAACCCATTATTATTGATAATAACTCAACAGATGGAACGGTAGAAATTGTTGATAGTACAGGTACTTTTCACTCTGCTTGTATTATGATTGAAAGCCCCAATAGACATGATATTTCTAATGTTGTTTTTTATCTCCAAGATGAAACAACTCAAGAAATTATTAAGGTTAAACTTGATGAATTTCCGCATGGAATTAGTCGTTTTGATGCAGCAGACTTTTTACTGACTAATTATGAGGATTATAATTTAGTTGCTTATACCGTTAAAGCTGGTAGGTATAAATCAGGAATGGGACCAGGAGAAGGACAACTTTTTGTCTTAGATTCCAGTGTACATTTACCTGTAGGTCATGTAAATACTAGCGTAGATTTTAACCATATAATCAATACAGATGCGCCAGAAATTACAGCCCCTAATATGGGTAGGTTAACAACCTTAATTGTCTCTGAAGGAACGATCAATTTAGCCGATATTGACTCAATTGATGATATCGATAGTGAAGGAGATGGCTTAACCTATGAAGTCTTAGATATGTTAGATGCACAAGCATTTACTATTGATACGAATACAGGTGAATTAAGTTTTATTAGTCCGCCAGATTTTGAAAATCCCCTTGATCAAAATGGAGATAATCTTTATGAATTAGTAGTTAAAGTTACTGATTCTGATGGCAATGCAGATATTCAAAAATTACGAGTTGTTGTTAATGATACTGTAGAAACTTCAGGAGCGATTGGTGATTTAGTTTGGTATGATAGTGATGGCAATGGAGTTAAAGATTTTGGTGAATCAGGAATTGGCAATGTAACTGTTCACTTGCTTGATAAAAATACCCATGAAATTTTAGAGACAACAGTAACAGATAGTGATGGTTTCTATCTTTTTGATACTCTAAGTTCAGGAGATTACATTATTAAAATAGATAATGAAACTTTATCGGGAGATTTTGCTCAAACCTTTGACGCTGATGGAAATTTAGATCATATGTCAATGGTGACTTTAGGTGAAGGAGAACACAATTTTGATCAAGATTTTGGTTATAAACCCCTTGGAGAAATTGGTGATCGTGTTTGGTTTGATGACAATGGAAATGGAATTCAAGATATTGGTGAGATTGGAATTGAAGGAGTTACAATTCATTTAGTTGATCAAAATACGAATCAAGTTATTGACAGTGAGATCACAGGAACGAATGGATTCTATCTTTTTGAAGGGGTAGATGCTGGTGATTATATTATTAAAGTTGATCAGACAACATTACCGTCATCTCTCAATTTAACTCAAACTTTTGATTTAGATGGTAATTTAGATAATCAATCTACGTTGACTTTAAATCAAGGTGAGGGCAACTATGACCTTGACTTCGGATATCAACAGCCTACAGATCCCAATCCTATACTTGCTGATGGCACTTATGAGATTTGTAGTCATCCTGATGGTAATGCAGCTAACCCTCTGTATGGACTAAGATTAGATGGATTATTAACCGGTAATCCTGGGGACATCTATACTTTCAACTTCGATGATTCCCAATCGGATATGTTTATCACCATTAGTGAAAATGGACAAAAAATTCGCATATTTGGGACAGCTTTTGGTGGTCGTGATATCGGTGATGAATATGATCCTCATGAGTCTGGTTTGTGGCAGATTGATTTTACTTACAACAACGTTACTGGTTTAAGTGGAGATGATGATTTTGTTGTTGACGATAGTTTAGCTGGAAGTAATACAGGGACTATCAAACAGTTATTTGGTGACCAACGAGAGTTTGATCTAACAGATTATGCGGGGAACTTTCCTGTTACATTCCAACTTGGGAATAAAGCTGATGATCAGGGGCATCGTGGTTTTGACGGGATTTCTGCCTGGGGTTGGTTGAATCATTCTGGTGGTGAGGGTTATTTATCCTCTTCTGATTGGTTGTTCACGGTGAAACCTGAGCCATTGGGTTCTCTTGGAAGTATTGGAGATAGGGTTTGGTTTGATGATAACGGCAACGGAGTACAAGATGCTGGGGAAAGTGGAATAGCTAATGTAACTGTGAATCTCACTGATAGTAACGGCAACATTACTACCACAACTACTGATGAAAATGGTAACTATTTATTCAATGATTTAGCATCAGGAGAATATCAGGTTTCTGTTGATGAATCTACTCTTCCTGATGGCAATCTATCTCAAACTTATGATCTTGATGGAACATTAGATAACACTTCTGTTGAGAGTTTAGAAGCAGGAGAAGAGAATCTAACGCATGACTTCGGATATACTTTGCCCGATATAATTAATCCTCAAGACACTGGCAACGAAGAAGTTATTTTAAGCAACGATCCTGATAACTATACTGGAACTGATGCTGATGAGATCATTCGTGGGTTAGATGGGAGTGATATCTTAACTGGTGGTGGAGGTAATGATTTTCTCATTGGTTCTAGTGGAAACCCAGCACCAGGTTTTGAAGAAGAAGATCGTTTGTTTGGAGGTACTGGACAAGATACCTTCGTCGGAGGAGAAAATGGCAATATCTTTTATAATCAACACGGTTTCGCTGACTGTGCGATTATTGAGGATTTTAGTATCCAAGAAGAAGATAGGCTTCAGTTAGTTGGATCTGCAAGTGACTATACTGTTGAAACGGGTACAAACTTCCTAGGACAAGGTTTCACCCGAATCTTCCATAACAACGATCTTGTGTTTCTCGTCCAAAATGTTCAACTAGCCGACTTAACATCTGATAGTTATGTTTATGTCTAATTGAACTTAAGTAGAGGTTAGTGTTGAGCAACGTTACAAATGGTAACGTTGCTTTTTTTATTGGTTTGTTGTAACTTCTAGCTAAACATTGTTATTCTTCATAGAACCATAACAAATGACAACATTCTTAACAAAACATCAAATTATCGCAGCCACAGCAAGCCTTGGCCTTAGCCTTCTAGGAGCTAATGCAGCACAAGCAGCTTCTTTTAACTTCTCATATACCTTTGATCCTTCTTCAAATGGTAATAATTTGCCTGTTTTTGTCAACGGAATGGTTGACGGGGATCTTGTTGGCAATACCTTGACCAATGTTAGTAATATAATGGCTGAGGTAACCGTTGATACTGGTGCATCTATTGTTTCTCTTGCCACCTTTAATGATGCACAGTTCTTAACTAGAATGTTTACCCTTGATGGTGTTGGGGTTGATATTACTACAGATAATACAATTGAACCTTTCTTAGAATTAATTGATGGTAGTGATGCTAAATATAGCGAACCTGGTTTTGTTCCCACTGAAACCTATAATCCTGATAATTGGTCATTAACTGCTAAATCTGTTCCTGAAAATGACATTAGTGGACTTAGTTGGTTAGCTTTAGCTGCTATCAGTGGTATATCTCTAAAAAGGGAAAAAATCAAGTCATTTTTTAAATAAATAACTCACCTTAGAGTGATTATAGGTTATGAAATCTACGGATTATTGTATCAATTTCATAACCTAGTTCTGAATTCTAAATTCTGATTGATCTTACTTCTTTCCAAAGATTAATATAGTCTTCTTGAACTTGCTTTGACAAGGGTTCTAAAAATTCGCACTTCTCGAAAATATCTGCATCAATATATAACAAAGGATTAGTAATAATTTCTTGAGAAAGTTCGTTTTTATCAATAGTATTAATCACGGGGGAAGCTGCGTCAGAAAATAAAGAAATAAGATTAGCTGCTTGAGGTTGCCAACAAAAATCAAGCCACTGTTTGGAAGTTTCTGATAACTCTGATAATCCTTTTTTTTGCTTTGGCTTCACCCATAAATCTGACCATAAAGAAGTCCCAGAAAAGGGAACGACTGCCCTAATATTACGATTCTTAGAAACCAGAGGTATAATCTCATTAGACCAACCCACGCTAACCCAAACATCTCCAACTAATAGCGGTTGTAAATAATGGCGATCGCTATAATATTTAACTTGTTTTTGTAGGGTTAAAAGGTCTGATTTTAGCTGAGAAACTTGTTTTAAATTTGCACTATTATAGGATTTACCTAACTTTTTTAAGGTTAATCCGATCACTTCTCTGGGTTGATCAATTAAAGAAATGCGCTCCTTTAATCTTTCATCCCATAAATCTGACCAGTCTTGGAGTTTCCAGTCTAACTTATCAGAACGATAAGCAATCATAGTTGTTCCCCAACGATAAGGCGCACCCCAAATATCACCATTCTCGTTTAGCTTTCCCTGGTTATCCCGTTTTACAAATCTTTGCCAACGAGGGGACAAATTTTCCCAATTCTTAACCGATTTTAAATCAAGGGGTTGAATTAAATCTTTTTCAATCGCCTGAGATAACCAAGCATCCCCTAAAGTCACAAAGTCACTAATAGAAGGAGGTGGGGGGTTAATGATAGGAATATTGGGTAAATTTTGCACTAAACCCTTGTTTTGATCATCTTTCCCTTGCCAAGTTTCGAGTAAATCAAATAACTCTTTTAATTGCCCTTGAGGTTTAAAATCAAGAGAGGGGCGTGAGGACAATTGTTGACGAAAAGCCTTTAATAACTGAGGAGGAATGGAACCCTGCAACAAGAGAACCCGTAAATTAGCATTAGAATTGGCACAACCTGATAAGAAATGGCCTAATGCGATAATTCCTGTGGTGGTGAGAAAAGAACGACGGGTAAGCATAGAATTTACTGTATCGAAGGTTACGGTTGAATTTGTCGTTTAATGAAGACTAATGAAGTAATCGTTAAATGAATCAGGAATCTATAACTATCCGTCTCAGGCAATTCTAGGATTGAACATAGCACAGTATTTAGTGATGGGCATTCTTATGGATGGGCTACAACAACAAATCAATGAACTTAATCTAAAAGTTACACAACTTCATCATATTGTTGAACAGCTTAGCCTACAGATGGGGACATCTCAGCTTTCCAATGAAGCCATGATTAACGAGAAAACCGCTAATCAAAACTCCTCTATAGCGAACGTTTCTCGTACTGCTCCCCCCAGTGTAGCCAAAGCAAACCACTATCAATCAGTGATGGAGCATAAAGACATTTTACTGGATGAGCGGGAAAGTCACACACTGATAGTCCCAGAAGAAGAACCCCTATTAACCACGGATCTTCAGGTCAGACGTTTAACTGCTCAACTCACCGCAGCTTATAACCGAATTGCTGCCCTCGAAGAACAGTTATTAGCCTGTCGTATGATCCCTTAAAAGACGAGAAAACGGGGATAAAGGGACAAAATAGGACTAAGGTGAGGGAGTTCTGATTATACAGTGTTTTGGTTAAGGGTTAATTATTAGGCATAGTGGTTTGAGGAATAGCCGAGCCATTGGGTTGAGAAGGTAGTGAAGGAGTGGTTGGATAATTACCCAAACCGTTAGGAGAATTACTGGGAATCGTGGACGGAAAATTATTGGGATAGTTTGATGGTAAAGGAGTGAGGCTTGGATCATTCCAAGTGTTAGGATTAGTCTCATTTTCCCCTGGTAAAGTAGCTAAGGCAACGCGATCGCCCCCTACTTCTCGTAACATATCCAAGACTTGAATGACTTCGTTATAACTGGCATTTCTAGAGGCATGAAGTACCATTAATCCTTCGGGGTTCAGTTGATGGTAACTCTTGATCTGATTAAACAACTGATTAGGACTGACCAGTTGTTTTTCCACATACACTTGACCAAAATCATCTAAACTGACCACTAACATCTCCCGCATTTGGGGTGTGCCTGAACCTGCTTTGGGCAAGTCTAAACTAATGGCTTGCTGACGGGATAAGCCAACTGCACCCAAAATAAAGAAGGTCAAAATGCAAAAGATAACATCGATCATCGGTAACATTTCGATGCGAACTTCTTGCTGCGAAGAAGAATCTTGCCACAATTTTAAGGGGCGAGAATGAGTCTGATGGTTATGGGATTTTTTCCGAGATACTTTACTGCTAGATGTCATAGGGCTTTATAAAGAAAATGAGTATATAAGTGCTTATGGTTCAAAACGTTCAGTAAACTTGGAGGGAGTTTCGCCCGATAGGAGGGAGGAATCACTGTCACTCTCTAGCCAACGTTGGCGATAAATAACTTCTAACTCGCTGCCGGCTTTACGAAATATTCGTACCTGATTAAACCAGAGAGACTGAAAAATTCTATAAAAGGTCAAACTGATAATGGCAACGATCAATCCAGTGGCAGTAGAAATTAAGGCTTCACCGATCCCTAGGGTAACACCGGTGGTGGAAGAGGTTCCTAAATCACTAATTTGGATATCTCCCAAAGAAGTAATCAGCCCTAAAACCGTTCCCAATAATCCCAATAAAGGGGCTAGGGCAATAACGGCCTCCAGAACTTTGTCACCCCGTTTCATCATAGCCAATACGTCATCGGCTGATGATTCGAGGGCCAAATGGAAAACCTCTGGATCAGGATTGTCTAACCTTAGAGGCCCGTAAAAAAAATTCCCCAAAAGGTGTTTCCGATGCTCTTTCGCCACTTTAGGAGTTGCATCCCAGTTTCGAGCAGCAGTGTCTAAAATTCTATTGAGAATTTTCCCTTCTTGGAGCAAAAATCTTACCCAAAACACAGAACGTTCAATAATTGTACTCAAGGCCAATACCGACAACATCAATAAGGGCCACATGGCGATTCCGCCTTTGCTCATAATTTCTTGGATATTCACAGTTTCGCTTAACCTCCGTTACTGATCCCCATGAAGAAATACCTTAGCAGTTATACTTATTGATTTACAATTTATTAGATTTATCGTTAGCAATCAATTATATCCTCAGATAAGGAAGTGTTGTGTATCCAACATTCGACAATTCATAAAAATCATGATCTGGGGGTTGATAATTCGAGACACTTTCCCATTCACAATTAGCACTGTGAGTATAGATGTATTTTAATTAGGATAGATGGTGATGAGGACCCTAAAAATGACGAAAGCCGTGGGCTTGCTCTCGCTCTGTATTTTGAGTGGATTGGTTGCTTTCTCAAAAACATACTTTTCTACTGTTTTCAAAGACGTACCAGGGTTGCAAGAAGTTTCCCCAAGAATGATTTTTCCGAAACGAACCCTTGACAAAAAGCCATTGGTTGATCAACAAGTTCAATTTGGCTTTAAGTTATTGACAGGTTTAGCCAACAGCAGAAAAAAAGAAAATATTTTTATTTCCCCTACCAGTATTAGTCTCACCTTATCCATGCTCTATAATGGAGCAACGGGAAGAACAAGACAAGAAATTTCTCAAGGGTTAGCTCTCAGGAATATCAAAACAGATACCCTCAATCGTACTAATCATTCCTTAGAAATGGATTTGAAGACTTATGATCCTTATAGCAGGTTAGTTACAACTAATTCTCTATGGGCTAAAGAGGGGTTCCCTTTTCGTTATCAATTCCTAAAAACCAATCGTACTTATTATCAGGCTAAAATTACGAATTTAGATTTTTCTAGTTCTGAAGCCAGAGGAATTATCAACCGTTGGGTTACTGAAGAGACAGAACAGAAAATTCCAGAAATAATCAATCAAACCAAGGCTGATGATGTTCTTTTTCTTATCAATACAGCCTATTTTCAAGGAGTTTGGCAAATAGGTTTTGATAGAAGTTTGACAACGAATAAGTCCTTTCATTTAACAGATAAATCGGTTAAAACTTATCCTTTTCTATCTCGTCAAGGAACCTATAATTATTTAAAAACTCCTCAGTTCAAAGGAGTGGAAATACCCTACGGAGATGGACGTTTTAGCTTGTATTTATTTTTACCTAGACTTGAGAATACCTTAGCCAGTTTTGTTCAAACTTTAACGCCTAAAAAGTTAGCAAAACACTTATCTCAGTTTCGGCCAACTCAAGGGTTATTGGCCTTACCTCGTTTTACTTTGAATGATGAAATTGATTTGACTAATGCCTTGAAAGCTCTAGGATTTTCAACGATGTTTGATGCGTCAAAAGCGGAGTTTGCTGCGTTAAGTTCTTATCCAACTTATGTCAACGGTATTAAACATCAAACATTTTTAGAGATAAATGAACAAGGAGTTGAAGAACCTTCTCAGGAGTATTTTATGATTAAGAGAGGTTCAATTTACCAGGAAAAACAAGGATTCTCTTTTGTTGTAGATCGTCCGTTCTTCTGTATGATTAGAGATAATAAAACAGGAAATATTCTATTTATGGGAATCATTTATGAACCTTAAACACCCTTAAATCCTATTTTTATCTCTTCTTCTTTTAAATCAAAAGAAGCTAACTTTTGCCGATTTAATCGATTTATTCCAATCTGATTTAAAAGAATTCCTGCAATAACAATTATTCCCCCAATATACTGAGGAAAAGTCGGAACTTCTTGTAATAATATGTAAGCAAAGAAAACCCCAAAAATGGGAGTAAAAGAATTAGCTAAAGAGACATCAGCAGCTTGGGTTAATTTTAATCCCATAAACCAAAACAATTGACCCGCTACAACAATAATAGCTGCATAAATAAACATCCATTTCCATAAAAAGGGTGAGAAAACATCACTAAAATGGAAAAATCCATACAGCTTAATAACAATAATAAAAAAGATAATTGTCCCTAAAATAGTCCTAATAATGCTAAACACACCCAGAGAAATTTGAGTCAGACTAAATTTTGTTAAAAGATTAGCAAAAACAGCAGAAATAGCTCCTACAATGGCTAATATTTCTCCCCTTCCAAGACTAATAGCTTGACCCATCATTACCATAGATTCCTGGGGTTCTTGTAATAAAATACTCACCACAACTCCAGCAAAAGAAATCACTGATCCAACTGCTACCCAATTATTAATTCTTTCTCTAAATAACCAGACAGAAAATAGTAAAGTTAAAGGGGGTTCAATGCGACTAATTAATACAACATTATTAACAGAAGTTAAGTCTAATGCTAGGAAAAATAATGCAGGAGCTAATGCACCCGCAAAAATACTAACAGTTATTAATGCAAACCAATCTTTAATATTTAATTGCTTAAAAATTCGCCAAGATAACTGATTTTTATAGATTAAAACCAGTAAACATAAAGCACAAAGAT
>JAAUYJ010150887.1_pt1 | contig 18497 bp, 18 predicted proteins | sample 7278031 | NCBI WGS metagenome assembly JAAUYJ01 (sample SAMN14350222, study PRJNA611818) | marine sediment metagenome | isolation source: surface marine sediment (1.8m) | place: French Polynesia: Moorea | collected 2018-08 | reverse complement strand
CCACCGTGAAGACCACACCGAAGGCGCGGTCCGAGCTGCCCTGGACAGCCTCATCGCGCCTCAGATCCTCGTGATGTCCGACGCCGCCGTCTCGACGCATGGCTGACCGTGGTGCTGTTGACAAAGCATCGTTGCGCCCGGTCCCGGCAGAAAAACAGGCCGGCTCAAACCTTCGGGAGGCCGCGAGCGGCATGGCACCCGACCGAGCGATACGCCTGGGGCCAGCTTTTCCGCTGAGACGAGCGCGCTGTCAAGGCTCACGGGACCGGGCCGCGACCAGAGGCGCCATGGCTTCCGCCACCGCGTCGGCCGCGCGGCGCGACCCCGTATCGTTGAAGTGCAGGCCGTCGTAGACGTCCCGGTCGCTCCAATCGCGCGCCGCGGCGAGATCGATCAGCGGCACCCCTTCGCTGAGGGCGACGTGGCGGATGATGGCGTTGAAGTAGGCGTGGGTGCCGGCGAAGCTCTCCGGCGTGAAGTTGCCCGCGGCCAGGGCTTCGGGCGAGAGATAGTCGCCCTCCAGATTGCCCTGCTCGGCGGCCCGCTTCGAGACGCGGATCTGGGTCATCAGCACCGGCTGGCTGTGCCAGGCGCGCACCACCGCCACGAAGCTGCGCAGGGCGCTCTCAAAGTCGGCGCCCATGCGCCCGCGTTTGCTCTTCATGGGGGCGGGCTTCGGCAGCTCGCCGGCGACCGCGGGTCGGCCGAGAAGACCGGCATCGCCCAAGCGGTCGAGCGCACGGCGCAGACCGCGGTAGGTGTAGGGCACCGACATGTCGCGCAGGTCGCGCACCACGTTCTCGAGCGAACGCTCGCGCCGGCTGACCAGGGCGAAGTTCGAGCTGTCGTTCCAATAGCTCTCGAAGCGATTGAGCACACCGATGTCGTTGGTGGCGTGCATCAGCACGACGAAGTCGGGTTTGCGCTCGACCACCTTGCCGATCGTAGCGAGCAGCGAGAGCATGGTGTTGTTGCCCGACTTGCCGGCGTTGATGCCATTGATCTTCAGATCCAGACGCGCCTCGAGCAGCCGCGCCGCAAGGTGGGGGAAGCGGTTCTCCGGCAACACGTAGAGGCACTCGGTTGTCGAGCCACCGACGAAGACGATCTCGCCGTCCGCTTCGGCGTGAACGATCGAAGGTTCGATGAAGCCCGCGGCGTCGGTTTCCAGGACGTAGACTTCAGGAACCGGTTCCGCGCTGTCGGACAGTCGTGTCTCGGGCGGGCCGAAGACGTAGCGCGTGTTGGGCTCCCATTCGCGCAGCACCAACACGCGCGGCGGCCGCGGGTCCGATTCCCGGCCGATCAACTCGTCGCGGCCGCCTGACGGCGCCAATAGCCACTCCATCGCGGCCAAGAACGCCACCAGCAGCATGAGCACGACCGTGAGCAACGTCAGCACCGGATGTCGTTCGAATCGGGTCATGATTTCGGATCGCCAAGCTCGAGTGGGTGCACGCGCCGAAAGCGCGCCGCCAAGTGGCCGTTTTTCGTCGGGCCCGTCAAGCCGGGGAACGGCGCGGGGGAGCGGGCGAATCGTGAAGCCGCCTCATGCCCGAGACACGAGACGGCGGCTACTCATGGGAAGCCGAAGGGATTTTGCTGAAGCCGGGGCAGTCAAGCGGCAGCGAGAGGAAAGAAGTTGGAAAGCCGCCGGCTCCGGCGTGTCGTGTCGGGCGGCGGCGGGGGTCAGTCGGCGCCCCTTCTCTGGCGCCGTGGAATGCTGCGCCATGTAACGAGAACGGGCTTCCGGGGCCGCGGCGTAGCCGCTTGCCGCCGGAAGTCCCGCTTTGCGGTGGCGTGGCGATGCCGGAACGCCATCACGCAGCCCAGAAGGGCTTGTTGTATTCGCGGGCCGCTTCGCTCCGGCTCACGCCGATATCCTGAAGCATCCGATCGTCCAGCGACGCCAGCGCGGCGCGATCCTGGACCCGCTGTTGCCAGGTGCACAGGGTGCTGAAGAACCGGCCGACGAAGTGGCCGCGCTTTGCCGCGTGCGACCCGCTGAATCCCGCCTTCGCGGCGGCTGCATGCGATTCACTCATGGTCTCCTCCAATGGTTCTGCCGGCCATCGCAGGCCGGGACATGACGGCGATATGGGAGACCAAGATTTCCACCGCGTCCCACCGAGCGGCGATTTTGGCTTCAATTGTTTCAGGGGCTTGAAGGCGGCCGAGGGCGCGGCCGGCTCAGCCGCCCTCGAGGATGCGGGCCACCATGGCTGCGCGCGAGGAGACGCCGAGCTTGTTGTAGATGCGGCGCAAGTGGGTCGAGACGGTGTACTCGCTGATGTGAAGTTGGTGCGCGATCTGCTTGTTGAGCCGGCCGCGCGAGACCAGGACGGCGATTTGCAGCTCGCGCTCGGTCAGGAGGTCGGCGACCACCGGCTCGGGATCGCGCCGTTCCGCCGGCGTGGTTCCGTCCGCGTATTCCAGAGCACAGCGCACCAGATACGCGCGGCCGCCGACGGTCACCATGCCGATCACCGGCCAGGCGGCTTCTCGCTCGCCTGCGGAGACCTGAGGATGCCGTTGCTCCAAGGGCGCCACGACGCACCGGTGGCCATCCAGCTCGAACTCGCAGGCCCGAGCCGGCCCTGACGGCTCGGCCGGGACCGAGGCGGCGACGCGGACCGCGGCTTGGGCCGCCCGCGCGTTGCCGGTGACGCGCGCTCCAGCCATGAGCTCGAAATTCCCTTCGCCCTGCCTACCCGGTCCAATCCGCGACGATCAGGCCCCTCGTGCCGTGAATTGGACCCAAAAACTGTCTTCGCTGGCCGCTTGCGACCGATCCATGTCTTGCACCGAAAGGACGCGGAATCCGGCACGCTGCAGCAGGCGGCGGACCAGGTCCTGTGGATACCAGCGTTGCAGATGGCGTTCGCGCATCTGCCTGACGCGGCCGTCGGCGCCTCGCAGCCGCGTGCGCATCTCGACGAGGCTGGCGCCCCGGTCCGGATCGGCACGGATCCGCCACAATGACTCCACGCCCGGCAGCCGAACGACTTGCGACTCCCGGCGGCGCGCATCCGCTTGGCCGACTCCGACGATGAGATCGAACAGCAGATGGCCGCCTTGGTTCAGGTTGCCATGAAGACGCTCGAAAGCTTGGCTGAGGTCCGAGGCCCGATGCAGATAATTGAGCGTATCGAAGTTGCAGGTGATCAGGTCGACCGGGCTGGGCAGCGACAAGGCGCGCAGGTCCTGCTGCAGCAGGCGGACGCGGCAACCACGCGTCTTGCGGGCCGCCTGCTGCAACATCTCCGCCGAATGGTCGACGCCGAACAGCGGATCGGCGCGCCCGGCCAAATGGCGCAGGAAGCTGCCGGTGCCGCAGCCGACATCGGCGGCGCTGCGAAAAGCGATCTGGTGGCGTGCGCAGGCGCGCTCGAAAGCTTCCCGCAATGCGGGAAACACAGCGTCGCCCATGGCGGCATCGTAGAACTGCGCAAAGGCTTGGTAGGGCCTACCGGCCGGCGGCGCCGCGGTGCGCGACCGTGCGGCATGGCCGCGCTGTCGCGCCGTTGTATCCGTCAAGTCGGCGGGAGTTGCGGCCGGTGTCGGCCGCGTCGGCAGACCTCGATCTCGATTGCAGACCGGCGCCATTACGCCTCGCTCCCTCCAGCAAGACCCGCGTCACGCGTTCGGCAGAACATCGAATCGACCGCGACCAGATAGCGTCTTTGCCTCTCTGACCTTGGATACCGGCGCCGGTCTTTTTTCGGAGGGCTGCGACGCTCCAGATGCCATTCTACCGCCGCAAGCCCGCGAGACCTTATGTCGCCGAGGATACTTCTTAGGGCATAACGCTAATGTGAACATTTTCGTGTCAAGGGCGAGTAAGTTTCGCTTCGTTCTGTGGATAACTGATGCGGCATCAGAGCACCCGCGTCATCGCGCGACGGCCCTCGCGCTTGCGTTCCGGGTTTTGCAGCCGGTCCATCACTTCCCGGGTGATGCGCACACCGCTGTTCATCATGTTCGGCGGCGCGAGTACGGCGCCCTTGTCGCAACCGTAAGAACGGCCGCGCGGATCGACGATGCCCGAAGTGTGCACCCCGATGACGCTGGGCTCCGATGCCGGCGCGGGCCGGCACCAGATCGGGCTGCCGCTGTGCCCTGGACAAGTGTCGACCGTGTAGAGCAGCCGCCGCGGCCGCTCCTGCTTCAAGCGTTCTGAATGGCGCCACATGGTGCACACTGGCCGGTCGCCCGGAGAGCCGGCGATGGTGATCAAGCTGCTCTGCTTAATCTGCCGCAACTCGCTGTCGGACGGCGCGCGCAGCTCCATGAAGCGGCCGACGCCCGGGAAGCCGCGCGGCAGAACGATGAGCCCGTAGTCGAACAGTCGGCGTTGCCGCGCTGCCGCGCCGCGCCGTTGCAGAAAGCCCGGCGCCACGTAAGCGCGCGAAGCGAGCTGCCAGCCCAGGGGATAACTGTCACGGTCGCGGCGCCCGGGCGCCACGCGGACGCGGCGCGGCGCCCGCCCGCGGCCAGGGCTGTAGAGACAGTGTGCCGCCGTGAGCACGAGGCGCGGAGAGATCAGCACGCCGCTGCAGCCGCTCCAGCGCCCGGTGCCGAAGTCGCGTGCAACGTGACACACGGTGTTCAGGGGAAAGCGCGTGGTCTCGATTTCGTGGACCCGGTTGTCGCGCGGCCCGACGATCGCCCGATCCAGCTTGTCGGTGACTTCCGCCATCCGCTCGACGAGTCCGGCCGTCATCGCGGGCGCCTCCTAGTTCGTCTCGGGCTGATCGCTCTCCGGGGCCTCGGGCTCTTCTTCCACCGCCTCGGCCCGCACGTCCGACTCCCGCTCCGTCTCGTCGGCGTCGGCCGCATCGAGCTTGGCCACGAGCAGGCGCCAGATGTGCTCGAGCAGCAGGTCCGGATTGGGCCGATCGCGCAACCAGGCGACGGTACGGTCGACGAAGTCCTGCTCTTCCGGGGACAGCAGCCAGACCTGCCGCTCGACCTCGTCGTTGTCGTCCTCGGGCGGCAGGATCTCCAGTTCGGGTTCGGCGAATTCGGGCTCGGAGGCCGGCTCCGGCACCGCTGTCTCCGCGTCGGCCGGCCGCCTCGACCGCCGCTTGACAGGCTTGCCCTTCCAGCGCTCGGTGTAGATCACCTCGCCCGGCGCATCCTCGAGCAAGTCGGGAGATGGCCGTTCGGCGGCTTCCTCGCTGGACCGCGACACCGGCATCTCGCGCCCGGCCAGGTTCTCGAAGACCTCCTGCACCAGAGCGTCCAGTTCGCCCATCGCGGAGCCATTGCCTCGTCGCGCCTCGCGCTGCTTCGTCGGTTCCATGGTTCTTCTCCGCAGTTAAGGTCTATTCGATGGTGCTCACATACGCCGGGTTGATCTTCAGCCGTTCCAGGTATGGCGAAACGAGCTCTGACGACGCTTTTATGACGAATGACCCGCTCCCCAGGCGATCGCGGGCCTGCTCGGAGATGCGCCACAGCTTGTGCATGGCTCGGTCCACGTCGCCTCAGTTCAGCGGGTACCAGAAGGCGCGCGCGCCTCGCCAATGGGGCGTGTCCCGGACGCTGTTGCGGGCCTGGATCACGTGGGGGTAGCTCGGCGGATCGGACTCCTGCTCAGAAGCGGCGACCACGAAGGCGCCGGGCGCCACCAGGTGCAGCGCTGCCAGGTCGAGGCCGGCCCACTGCAGCTCGAAGATGCCGTTGCGGGCGAAGAGCGGCCTCAGGTACTGCTCGTAGGGCCGCATGCGGCTCGCCGGGTCGAGTGGCTGCACGTCGATACCGCATTGTCGAAGGTAGTCGCAGATCCGCGGTTCGCCCGCGGCCGGACCCGAGCCCGCGGCGCGCCGGGTGAAGACGATCGGCCGGTAGCGGATCAGCGCCGCGGCCAAGGCGACGGCGTCGCGGCAGCACTCCTGCAGCGGGTTGTAGCCGAGCGGCTCGCTCGCCGGGTCGTCCCAGAGTTGCTCTAGCTCCTGCGACAGAAGCTCGAAACGCTCGAGCAGCTCGTCGTCGACGTCTGGGGGCAGCAGCGAATCGAAACGTGCGCTGCCGGCCCAATAGAGGTGCAGCCCGGCGAGATGGGTCTCGAGGCGCGCCGACTGCCATTGCTGAAGCACGTCGACCAGCCATCGCGCCCGCTCGCGCCCGCCCTGCGGCGCGCCGGCCGGCAAGAGGAGATCCGGCTTGGCCAGGTAGTAGCGCGTGTTGTCGAGAATGGCCCACAGACTGCGCGCCAGCCAGACGTCCATCTCGCGCGCCAGCCGCGTCGCAAAGAGCAGGCCGAGCTGCGATAGGGCGAGCTGCACGTCGACGACGCACGACATGGCCTCGCCGCGCAGCTTGACGGTCATGGGCGGCACGGAAGTCACGCGTCAGGCTCCCTCAGGAGGCGATGCGCCGGCCTCGCGCGTCGGGCAGGCCCAGAGCCCAGCGCAACTGCGCGCTCACGCCCGGGAAGCGCCGGCCTTCCGTGGTCAGGCGATAGGCGGCGATCCAGGCCTCGGCGAAGGAGCCCATGGGCGAGGCCTCGGCCTGGAACAGCATCGGGTCGGTCGCGGTCTTGAAGTCGTTGTCGGCGATCCACTGCAAGATTCGGCGTCCGGACTCGGCCATCTTGGCCCGCTGCGAAAGCTCGCGCCCGCCGCCGAGATGGCGCACCGATACCTGCTCGACGACGTCCCACTTGTTGTTCGCGTCGAACGACTTCTTGATGTCGGGCGCGTCCAGCAGTTCCAGGATTTCGCTGAGGTAGTGGCCGACCTCGTGGGTCAGCGCCAGGATGTTGCCGTAGCTCGCCCGGTCGAGCGAATAACGCAGATCGATGCCGAGCCGCTGAATCGAGGCGATGTTGCCGTAGGGCCTCTGCTCGATGTCATTGGCGCCGCGGATCACCTGGCCGATGGTGAGATCGCGGAAATACTGTGCCAGCGAGGTCATGAAGGCGACCAGCTGGTAGTGGAAGTTCTTATTGGTCACCGCGCCGGCCGGCATCGGGGCTTTGCCGTAATTGAAGGCGCGGCGATAGGCGATCTGGCGGTCGCGCGATGAGTAGCGCAGCGGCTGCCACTTCTCGAGGATGTAGAGGCCGCGCGCGCCGGGGCCGCGCTGGATCCGCAGGCGGCCGAGCTGGAACAGGCGGCGCAGGATGCCGGCGACCTCGAAGACCCGCATGCGCTCGTGCTGATAGATGAAATAGAGCTCGGCCGCCGCGTGCAGCTGGCTCGGGATGACGGCTTCGTCGAAGTCCGGCTTGAGATAGGGATAGGACAGCTTGCCGAAGGGCTGCACGCCCTCGCTGCCGAAGCCGATCAGGTCGATGAAGCCGCTGCCGTCGGCGCTGGAGGAGCCGGCCAGCAATTGCTCGAAGCGTGTCTCGAACTCCTTCTCGAAGGCTTCCCGCTCTTCATCCGACAAGGCGGCCAGCTGCTCTCGGAAGAAGCGTTGCCAGTAGCGCTTGATCGCCTCGTTCGTCTGATAGTTCGCCGTGTCGTTCATGGTCCCAACTCGCTTCCTGATGTTGGCCGAGCGTCCGGTGCCGATGGCGGAGACCGCCTACGACGGGGCTCCCCTTCGCGCTCCGTCCGGCCGATACGCGACCGCCGAACGAAGCACCGACAGAGCCGGTGCGACCCGATCAGCCGGACTCGTTTTTCTGCTCCTCCCCGTCCTGCTCGAGCGCTTGCGCCTGCAGCCGTTTGATCCAGTTTTCGGACGGGACGAGATTGTTGCGCACCCAATCGGCCGGCGCGACGGCCTTCAGCTTCTGCGCCAAGGTCCGCGGCGAAATCCGCAGGAACTGCGCCCTCGTCTTGACTCCGGCATTCTCGAAGAGCAGCGGGAGACGAAACGGCCGCCAGCCCATTTGGTTGAGGACAAGACCCCCGAAGTAGTCCCAAATCGGCACGACCTGTACGGGGGTCCAATCGTTCAATGCTTGCTGGACAGTGCTCTGTATTTCGGTCGCGGTGAGCGTATCCCTTTTCAGATCAGCTATGTCGGTTTCTACAACGGAGAGTCTGTTGAGCGGCTCTCCGAGCTTTTCTTCGAGATAGCTACCACTGACATAGTCGGTCCTTATGCTATCGACATCGGCCGTCAGCGTGTCGAGCGCAGTGTCGGTCCTGTCGCTGTAGGAGCTGAATTCGGTACTGGGCACGTACTCGACTTCAGTGGACTCTTGACTGACCTTTAGAATCCAAGGCGATTTCCAGAGAGACTCCACCATGGTTAGACTCCTTCGCGATAAGTCAGGTGCCTTCCGACGACCGCGCGTAGGCGACTCCGCCGGTGTTCGTCGCGACCGTGCCGGGGATCGAAAGCGTGTCCGGCGGACAGTCGAAGCCGAGGTCGAGCAGCACCTGGTCGATGTATGCGGTGCAAGCGTCGAGCGCGCCGCTGGGATCGTTGCAAGACGGCGCCATCGTGTGCAGCAGCACCTCCCAGTTCTGCTCGGAATGCCTTTGCACGCAGAGCTCGCGGCCCATGATCTCGTTGCGCCGGAGCAGCTCGGCAGCCTGCTCCGTCAGATCCAACGGCAGCGGCGCGTTCAAAGCCTCGGCGAGTAGCGCCGAGATCTGTTCCAGCGTGCCGCGCAGGCTGTCGACTCCGGCTTCATTGGGCTCGAGGCAGTCTTCGTCCTCTTGCAGGAACTTGTCGATCAGCTTGCCGAAGCCGGCGGCACGGATCTCGGACTCGCCGTGACCGTTGGGTTCGGTGCCGAGGCTGTAGTAGTCGATGGAGCGGTCGACATCGTAGAGCAGCTTGTCCAGAACGACCTGGCAGCGCACTCGGTTCGGGCTGCAGTCGCAGCCGAGATAGCAATCCAAGAGCTCGGCGAGACGGCCGCGCTGGATGATGATATCGACCATGCGCTGCGTGGCATCGTCCTGCTGGCCGATGCCGTAGAGGCCGTAAAACAGGATCGGCGGCCGCGCGACAGCGAGCAGCCGCTTGCCAATCGACGCGTTGACGAAGCCGTCTGCAAAAAGCTGCAGCGCGGCCAAGAAGGTCGACAGCGGCGGCGACTCCGGATCGACCAACCTGCGGCCGATGAAAATCAAGCGCCGGAAGCGTTGGATGGTCAGGACGGCCATAGACCCGAGAGCGCGCAGGCCGCTTGCATCGGAAGAGCCGGCCCAACGGGTCATCTCGTCCATCACCTGGGACAGGTGACCTTCGTCGAGCAGGGCGCGCAGGTCGGACTGCCCGCTCTCGTCGAGGCGTTGCAGCAACTGGCGATAGGAGACCAAGCCGCGCGGCCAATCCTCTTCGCCGTGGTCGATCACGATGGTGCCGAGCAGCGAGCGAAGCGCGTTGATCACGGCGTCGCGTCGGACCTGCAGCTCGCTGGCCGGCACCTGCAGCAGGAAGGCGCCGCCCGAAAAACCGATCCCGGCCAGCGATTCGCCCATGATCACCAACAGGAGCGCCGCCACCTCGTCCAGGCTCTTGGCCAGCTGCCGGTAGTAGGGGCTCATGTTCGGGGTCAGAGCGCCGACGAAACGGGCCACGCGGGCGTAGTCGCCGAGCGCGCGGCGGGCGTCGTAGGCCCGGCTGCGCTGCTGCGGGTCGAGCGCGAAGCGCGCAGAGTTGAAGCCGTTGTCGACGATGCTGGAGATCGAATGGCGCCAGCCGCGTAGCTCCTGCTCGATGTCCTTGAGCAGCGGATTGCCGAGCAGGGCGTTGAAGTCCCGTTCGACGTCGGCCCTGGCCTGGTCCTGTTCCGCGGCGGAAGGCCCGGACGGCTTACTCGAGACCAGCGAGGGGGCCTGCAGTTGGTAGACCGGCAAGCCGGTCTCTTCCTGGATCAGGAGGCCCGTGTCCGCCGCGAAGTACTTGCGCAGAGCGTCGGCGACCTGTCCCGGGTCCCGCGGATCGGTGACTCGCAGGGCCCGGCGGATGACGTTGTCCGCCTTCACGGCGACGGGCGAGCGTTCGCGGGGCAGCGGGCCTTCGGCATTGTGTGTGGGGCCATTCATGGTTTCACCCTCATGCAGCGATCAGATGCGGGAACTCTTCCCGACGTTGCGGGCGCCGGGACGTCTTGGCGAGGTGTGCCGTCACCTTCGCGGCGAGTTGCGGAAGCGACGCGCCCATCCCGATCGCGTGGCGGCTCGCGCTCAGCACGAAGCGCGGCGGTAGATCGCTCGGCACGACGCCGCGAACCAGGGCGGCCGCGCCCTCGCGGATCGCCTTCTCGTGCTCGGGTTTGAAGACGATGGTGTCGGCCAGCGCGTGATTGGCCAAGTTGCGCCGCGGCTGGAACGCGATCTCGTCGACCACGTGGGGGATCGTGCGCCGCATGGTCTCCAGCAGACGCTTGGGAATCCGATGTCCTCTGGCGGGATCGTAAAGGCTTTGCCAGACGCGGCGCACCTTGGCGGCCTCGCTCTCGAAGCCGAGGCGGCGCAGCATCTCTGCCTGGATCATCGCGCGGATGTAGCCCGTCGGGTGCGCGCCGCCCGGCTTGTATGTCAACACCTTGGGCCCCGGATGGGCGAGGAAGTCCATCATGCCCCAGACCGAGGCGGTGCCGCCCAGCAGCACGGCACAGAGATCCGCGAAGATTTCCTTGTGCCAGCGGCCATAGGTTATCGTCGTCAGTGGATCGCCAACGTTGAGCAAGAGGCGGCGCGTCACCGCGTCCTTGTTCGACTGCCACAGCCCCATGTCGGCCTGCAGGTTGTGCGCGACCTCGTGCAGGAAGACAGATTGCCAGGGGTTGTCGCGGTCCCAAGGGATGCGGATCAGCGGGAAGGGATTGCGCTCGCCCAGCAGCCGGCTCAGCGTCACGCCCCGGCGCATGGTCGCCGGCGAATAGCCGTGTTCCATGTAGGTCAGGGGCTTGAGGACCTTGAGCTTGAAGCGGGATGCGGCGTAGCAGTCGGCGGCGATCACGTCGTGCGCCGCCAGGGCCGGGGCAAAGCTCGATCCGCGCTGGCTAAAGACCTCGAAGAACATGCCGAAGGCGCGCCGGGCCCGGTCGGTCTCGCGTTCCACCATGGCCGCATAGATCAGTGTCATGCGCGGCGGGGCGGTCGGCGATTTGCGGCCCAGCACGGCCAGCCGGCGGCGGACGTTGCCCTGGATCCTGGACAAGCGTTTGTTGGCGGCGGCAAAGTGCTCCGTGCCGGGCGCGAAGTGCCGGTCCTGCCGCCGGATACCGACCAATTCTGGGGTAAGCTTGTCGAGTTTCGTCGCCCGGGCGGCCAGGGCACGCACCTTGGTTTGCAAGAAGCGTTTGGTGAGCTGCTTTTTAGACATCTCTCTGCCCTGTCACCCGGGTTTGACGAACGAACGGAAAGCCCGACCTGTCCTAGCGATCAGGCCGCCGAAATGGTGATCCTGGCCGGCCCGGGGATGGTGTAGCTGCGCCCACCCTTGGCGACACCGGCCTTCTTCACCATGCGCGTGCCGCGCCGCGAAGGCTTCGACAGCTTGCGCGTGAGCCGCGGGCTGCTCGCCACCTTGGCCGCCGCTTTGCGGACGATCTTGGCCTTGGCGACCGTCGGCGTCCGCTTGGCCGCCGCCGTGCGCTTGACGCTCTTGGTGATCTTCGGGAGAGCCCGAATCGCCTTCGGACCGCCCTTGCGCACCAGTGTCTTGGCCGCCTTGCTCATGTCCTTGACGACCTTCTTGCGAGCGGTCGGCGACATCTGAGTGCCCTTGCGCTTTACGATGGTCCGCGCCGCGATGCCGGCAACGAGCGGCAGCGCCCGCTTGTCGCGCACCGCCATCTCGGCGAAGGCATCCAGGGCCTCCTCTTCGGTGGCGCCTTCGGCCCGTAAGCGGCCGAGCAGCGAGGCCGCCTTGGCCCCGAGCTGCGCATAAGGGTGCGGGATCTTCCTCAGGATCGGTGCCGCGACGCGCGCGACGCGGCCGACCACGGGCGCGACCTTCTTGGCGACCCGTTTTATGCCGCCCCACAGCTTCTTGAAGAACTCGTCGGCGTCCTCGGCATCGAGGGCATAGGCCGCGGCGCTTTCGAAGGCGTCCGCCTCGTAAGCGTCCATCTCGTCGAATTCATCGAACTCGTCGAAATCGTCGAATTCATCGAACTCGTCGAACTCATCGAAATCGTCGAACTCGTCGAATTCATCGAACTCGTCGAATTCATCGAACTCGTCGAAATCGTCGAAGTCGTCGAATTCCTCATAGTCATCGAAGTCGTCGAATTCGTCGTACAACTCGGCAGCTCCTTCGGCCTCTTCGTACGCGAAGTCGTCGAGCATATCCTGTTCGTACATGGCTAGATCTCCTTCACGAGAGCAAGAATGGGGCTTGAACCGGTCGCCGCGAGCCGGTCATCGACCGGCGACCCACACTGCTTTCCGCAAGACAAGATCCGGCGGAAGCGACCTCGCCGGCTAGTCGCGTAATCTTGGTGGTCGGTTCGCGGTAGCGGAAACGTGCGACAGACCGACGGTTCGAAAACGAGCGCGGATCGGGTCGACGGAGCTCGTGGCCCAGGTTGCCAAGGGATTGGCCGCTGCAGTCAGACGCAGCCCATAGGCCGCGCCCAAATGCCTGTGGAGACTCCGTATCGCAATCAAGGACCGATCCATGGCAGACAGCACGCTCGTGCCCTTTACCGGGAGCCAACGCGCCGCGGCGCGGCCGGCCCAGTCCCGAGAAGAGAAGTGGTCCCCGCGCCTGACGGCGATCTTCGTGGTCGCCGCCACCGGCCTGCTGTGGGCCGGGATCTTTCTCGCCCTGTGGGCCGTGCTCTAAGCGGGAGGGTCGAGCCCGCTGCATCGCGAAAAGCGCCAGCGCGACCCGGTGCAACCCGGTAGTCTGTCGCGTGACTCACACAGCAGGCATGACCGGGGATGGGACGCGCGACAAGGTTCGATGCCATCGTGGTGCTCGGCGCGGTCGTCGAGGCGGACGGCCAAGCGAGCCGGCGTTTGCGGCGCCGGGTGCTGCACGGCGTCGAACGGCTGCGGTTGGGCGAGGCCGAAGTACTGGTGATGACCGGCGGCCCGAGCAGCGGCGGTCCCGCCGAGGCGGAGGTTATGCGCGAGTTGGCCATCGCGGCCGGTCTCGCACCCGAGCGGTTGCTGACCGAGCCCCGGGCGCGCTCGACCTGGGAAAACGCGCGCTACACGGCGGAACTGATGGCGGCGCGCGGCTGGTCCAGCGCTCTCGTCGTGACCGACTGGCTGCACCTGCCCCGGGCGCTCTTCGCCTTCCGCAGCGCCGGCCTGCGCACGCGCGGCAGCGGCGTGCGCGGCAGCTGGCGCGACGAGCGCCTCGGCGGACGGCTCGGCCAGATCTTCTACGAGGCCAGCGCGCTCGTTTGGTACGCGCTGTCGGTGCCGCTGCGTAAGCGGATCCGCCGAGCGACCCGGCCTTAGGCGACTTTCCTCACCGAACGCCCGGCCGGGAAACCGAGCGTGACCACGGTCCCCTCGCCGTCGGCGCTGCGCAGGTCCAGGCTGCCGCCGTGCATCGCGATCAGCGACCGCACGATCGGCAGGCCGAGGCCGGTGCCCTTCTGGGTCCTGACCATCGGCGCCTCGGCCTGACCGAAGGGCGCCAAAACCTTTTCCAGATCATCCGCCTCGATGCCGATGCCGTTGTCCTCGACCGCCAGCCGGATACCGCCATTGTCGACGAAGGCGCGCACCTTTACGGCGCCCCGCTCCGGCGTGAACTTCACGGCGTTCGACAGGAGGTTCAAGAGCATACGCTCGGTCGCGCGGCTGTCCGCCAGCAGCCGCGGCAAGCCATGGCCGAGTTCGACATCCAGGCTCAGGTTTTTCTGCGCGCGGTGCGGCTCGATCTTGTGCAGCACGTTCGGGATCAGGTTGGTCAAGTCGATCACCTCGTCGTGCAGCTCGAGCTTGCCGGCCTCGATCTTGGAGAGGTCCAGCAGGTCGTCGATCAGGTCCAGAAGATGCAGGCCGCTTTCGTGAATATCGTCGACGTAGCCGGCGTAGCGCGGCACACCGATCGCGCCGAAGGTCTGGCGCCTCATCATCTCAGAAAAGCCGATTATGGCGTTGAGCGGCGTGCGCAGCTCGTGACTCACGGTGGCCAGGAACTCGGATTTGGTGCGGTTCGCGGTCTCCGCCTCGATGGCACGGCGCAAGGCCTCTTGGGCCCGCTTGCGCTCGGTGATCTCCTGCACCGTGCCTTCGAAATAGAGCAGACGGCCCGCGGCGTCGCGCACGGCCCGCGCGTCCTCCGAGATCCAGATGCGCTCGCCGGTCGCGTGGCGATAGGTCTCCGACACGAAGTCGGTCACGCGGCCGCGCTCGAGCAGCAGACGCTTGAAAACCTCGTGTCGCTTCGGCTCGACGTAGAGCTCGGTCGCGATGTCCTGCACCGCCGCAAGCATTTCCTGCTCCGTGTCGTAGCCGTTGAGGCGGACCAATGCGGGGTTGGCACGCAGCAAGCGGCCCCCCGGCGATGTGCGATAGATTCCGATGGCGACCTCGTCGAAGATCTCGCGGTAGTCGACCTCGGCCCGGCGCGCGGCTTCGAGCGCCTCGAGGTTGCTTTGGTGCGAGCTCCGGATCTCGCGCGCCAGCACGTTGAAGGAGCCGGCGAGCTGGCGCAGCTCCTTCGGGGCAAAGCGCGAGGGCGGCGTCGCCTCGACGCCGAAGCGGCCCGCGGCGTTGGCCTCGGCCGCGGCCACGATCGGCAGGATGGAGCGGGTCAGATAGCCACTGAAGGCCCAGCTCACGCCGCCCGCGAAGAGGATACCGAGGGCCATGACCAGGGCGATGACGTTGCGGCCCGATGCCGCCCGTTGTGCCAGCTCGGCAATCGGCTGCACCACCATGACGCCCCAGCCGGTACCCGGCACGGCCGTGTAGCCGGCAATCATGTCGGCTCGCTTGGCGGGCGAATAGAAATCGGCGACCCCGGTCGCGCCGGCGACCATGCGCGCGACGGGCTCGACCGTGGTCAGATCCCTCATGGACGCACGCCAGCTCTCCGTGGCGTGCCCCAAGACCTTGCCGTGCTGGTCGACGATCGCCGCGTGGCCCAGCTCGCCGAAGCTGATCGAGCTCTGCAGCTCGACGAAGAAGTCGGTGCCAAGCGCGGCCAAGGAGACGAGACCGTCGCCCTCGTCGGCGACCAGGAAAACCGTCGGCCGGCCACGGCCATCGGGCAGCACGCCGGTGATGGCCACCTCATCGAGGCCGCCGCCGACCGCGGCCGCCTCCAGGACGGCTTCAATGGGGCCTGGCTGAAAGTCCCGCTCGGGGCCGATCTGGCGCACCATGTGGAAATCGCTCGCGCGCACCCAGAACACGGAACGGAAGTGCTGGGATGCCAGATGGCTGATCAAGCCTTGCGGTATGGTCTCGGACCGGCGCTGCAGCCGGGCCAGCCAAAAGGCCGAGATCAGATCCGTCGCATAGCGTGACAGCGTGGAGCTCATGTTGCCGGCCAGCAGCAGATGCTTCTCGTGCACGGCATCGACCTCTTTGTCGTAGGCGGCACGATCGAACCACAGGCCAAGGGCCGCGATCGGCAAAAGCGCAATCACCGTGAAGGCCAGGGTCAGGATGCTGCGGATCTTCATGGCGCCGGTCCAGCGCCGCGCCGGGGCGGTTCGCCAGGCCGATCTCGGCCGTCTCGCAAAGCGGGCATCGCTGTGCTTCCCCTCCAGAAGGAGCCAGACCTCCCGGCCCTCGGGCGCCCTGCGCGCACCCGTGGGACCGGTCATGCCAAGTCATCTCCTTCTCCCCCGCTCAATCTTTGCGAAACGATTGTTAACAAGAGGTTAACGGCGCCTCGGGCGGAGCTCCGGTAGCTCGGACCCGACCGCGGAAGCGCGGTTCGCGCTCAGGCCACCTCGACGACGGCCATCATGCCGGCCGCCTGGTGCTCCAGCACATGGCAGTGAAACATCCACTGGCCGGGGTTGTCGGCGACGAAGGCGACCTCGACCATCTCATCGGGCGCCACCGGCACGGTGTCGTGCCAGACCGGCTCGCCCAGCGGCGCGCCATTGCGGCTCAGCAGCCGGACGTGATGGCCGTGCAGGTGCATCGGATGCTCGAAGGCGGTCTCGTTGCGCATCGTGATCACCTGCGTGCGGCCGCGCTCGAAGCGGAACAACGGCTCGGGCGCGTAGCGGCCCGACGCGACGCCGTTGATCGCCCAGACCTTGCCCCGGGCCGCGAGCTCGCGGATCGGCAGCTCTTGGCCATCAAGAATCGCGGCACGCATGCCGCCCATCGCGCCGCCCGCGAGCACCACCTCGTGGCGCGCCGCCTCGCTCAGGTCCGGCTCGGGCAGCGAGTTGGCCGGCAAACGCACCGACGCATCGAGCGGCGACTCGCGCAACGGCGGGACTGCATCGTAGGCGATGTCGAGCAGACGGTAGGCGAAGTCCCGGTAGTAGTCGTCGCGCAGGGTGAAACGCTCGCCCGGCTTGCCGCTCAGATCCACCGCTAGGTCGACGCGGGCGGCCGGCGCCAGCTCGACCCGTCCGCCCGGCGCTTCGTAGGGCGTGCAGGGCTGGCCGTCGACCGCGATGACGACCGGCGCATGACCGTCGAAGACCAGAGCGAAACCGCGCGCGTTGGAGACGTTGAGCAGGCGCAGGCGCACCCGCTCGCCGGCGCGCACCGGCCAAGCCTCGGGGATGAAACCGTTCAGCGTCACGGTGTTGCCGATGCGCCCGGCATGGCTCAGGTCGTGGAAGCGGTCGAAGTCCTCGGCGACGGCGGCCTCCTGGGTGAGCCGCCAGTCGTCGAGCACCCAGAGCTCCTCGCGATCGACCGCGATCGGCTCGGCCTCCTCGACGATGAGAGGGCCGGCCAGGCCGCGCGCGACCTGCTCGCGGCTGTTCAGGTGCGGGTGATACCAATAGGTCCCGGCGTCCGGCGCGACGAAGTCGTAGGTGAAGCTTTCGCCCGGCGCGATCGGCGGCTGGGTCAGCTCCGGCACGCCGTCCATGGCGTTCGGCAGGCGGATGCCGTGCCAGTGCACAGTCGTGGCCTCGGCGAGGCCGTTCTCGACCACGACCCGTAAGCGCTCGCCCTGCTTGACCCGCAATTCCGGCCCGGGGATCGCGCCGTTGTAGGCCCAGACCGCGGTCTTCGGATAGGACTTCCCGACCAGTTGGACGTTGGCTGGCCCTGGAACCAGTGTGAAGGAGGCGCCCGCTTCAGCGCGGACGCGAGACGGCAAAAGCGCGCCGGCCGAAATCGCAGCGGCCCCGCCAAGGAACCGGCGCCGCGACAGTGCCGGGAAGGGCGAACTCATCGCTCGGGGTTTCCTCCGTCGCCCATCAGCGTTGCGCCGCGCGCTGATTCAGGGCGTCGTGCCGGGCGCGAATGTCGGCGGGCCACCTGCTCTTGATGTAGGACAGCACCGCGACGATCTCCTCGTCGGAAAGCTGGTCCTGGTACGCTGGCATGTCGCTTTCGTAACCGCCCCCGGCCATCGCCGCCGGTCCGTACTTGGTGAGCGCGATCAGTTGCGCGTCGGGATGGTGCCAGGTGTGGCCCGAGGCATCGTGAGGCGGCGCCGGTAACCGGCCGTCGGCCTTGCGCTCGCGCCAATTGGGCTGACCTTCCAGTTCGGCACCATGACAGGACGCACACTCCGCGGCGTAGACCCTTTGCCCGGTGGCGACCACAGCCGGGTCGTCGGGAGCGAGAGCATGGCCGCCCAAAGCGCCGGCGATAAACAGATACGCGATCCAGCCCGCCATCAGCAGGGCGGCGAGGCCAACGCCGAGATAGGTACGTCGCACGGGCATTAGGCGCCTAACGCGGGAATGAGCGATGCCCTCAATCTGAGACTTCCACCGACTGGAAGGTCAAGCGACGGCCGATTCCTGCGGAGCAACTTCCGGTAAGATCAGGCGTGTGGCGTTCCTAGCCGAGTTCCCGGTCGAGCGCCGCGCCGTACTGCCCCTCCCACCTGATCATGTTGCGCCGAGCGTCCTGAACGAAAGGGCTCATGCGCACGGCGCGCAGAAAGCCGTGGCCCAGCAGCGAGCCGGGAAAGCGCATGGGGCGCAAGACATGCAAGTGTAGGATGACGCGAAGCTCGTCGGTGTCATTGACCACCCCGTGCTTGAAGGTGTCGTCCCAGACGAAGGCTCTGCCCTCCTCCCAAACGTAGTCCTGCTCGCCCTCCAGCTGCATGTAACACCGCTCGCGCCGCTTGGGGACGCGCAGCCCCATGTGGCAGGTCAGCATCGCCTTGGTAACGCCCTTGTGGCGCTTGATCACTCCGCCTGGCTCGAGGACGCCGAAGAGGGCGGTCAGCAGGCCCGGCACTTGCTCGACCAGGCGCGCGGTTTCCGGGCAGCGCCGGCAATTGGCGTCATTGCGGTAGCCGTAGCCCCAGAGAAAAAAGGACTTCCAGTCGCTGTCGTTGGTGATGCGGGTGTGATCGGGCGCGAGCGTGTTGAGCGGCGGCAGAATCGCGCGCGCGCGCAATACCGCGTCTAGCTCGGCGCGGATGACCTCCCAGTTGCGTTCCAGCTCCACGGCCCAGGGGAAGAGCTCCGTGGGGAAGACCGCTGCATCGCCGAT
>JAAUYJ010094317.1_pt1 | contig 18534 bp, 25 predicted proteins | sample 7278031 | NCBI WGS metagenome assembly JAAUYJ01 (sample SAMN14350222, study PRJNA611818) | marine sediment metagenome | isolation source: surface marine sediment (1.8m) | place: French Polynesia: Moorea | collected 2018-08 | reverse complement strand
TGAGTTAGGTCTTAAAAAATAAAGCAGACTAAAAATCAACGAAACCAGCAAAAATGGAGTTTCTCCGGGGTTCCGGAATATTGAAATTTGAATGAAACATTTTTTGCAAAGTTGCAAACAAGATTTTGATAGAAATGTTTTTTCTCTATATATAAAAATACAAAAATATAATAAAAACTTATTTTTTTGGACTCGAAGCACCATGTTTTTTAGACTCGTACCCATTTTTGGAGATAATCTTAAGGGCTTGACTCGTACTCGACAGTCGACACACTCAGACTCGTACTCGAAAAATCTGGACTCGATACAGCACTATTTAAAACTAATCATTGTCGACTTTCCTTCTTGTTAGTATGACCAGATTATTTTGACAAAATAGCGTCAAAACTCGAAAAAAATAGCGTCAAATGCGTCATTTCCCCAAAAAGTTGTTTCTATCTAGTGCAAAGCCCAAAAATTTCTCTAGATTTTAAGGTGGCCCAACCCGACTCAAAAAAATATCCCCATTTTTTGTGTTTTTTCTACATTTTAAGCCAAAAAAATACTGAAATCTCAAATTTTGAAAATGCGTCAAAAATAATTATTTGACGCCCTTCGTCAAACGCAAAAATTAGGGCGTCAACAGGGGTCCAAATTCCGTCAAATGACGCAATTACGTCAAATCTGGTCACACTGCTTGCCCTTGCTCCCGCCCGCGTGTTTATAAAGTCAGCTGACAGAAACAGTGTTGGCAAATATTCTACTTGTAAGAAAAGGAAAGGGTCTAGTCGGAAAATAAGAACTAGCCCAAATCATTTATAGCGTTAACTTCAACAACGATGGAAAAATGTGTATTAAACGGTTTGATTCAAACCAAACCTAATTAAATGACACATAGATTTCGTGTATCTGTGCACCTTTTCTTCCATCTCATAAATTCAGCTGATGCTGGTAAAGCATGCTGCAAAAGGAGAAAGGAGAATCAATTGGTTCCCCCGCCGCCCTGACGTACGAAGGGACGTGGCACTCGTCGTGTCCTCGGTCAAGTCGGTCTTCAGCCTCGCCTCCGGGGACGACGAGTGCGTCTGGACTCTGGACTGTGTGGAAAAAAATCCCTGCGCACTCAGTCGTGGAGTGAAGGAGTGAAGGACCTCTGAGCATTTCACGCGAAGAGAGCGTGACTAGTGCAAGAGAGGTCTTTGGGCTATCCGCTTCCGGGTTTGCCTCCCTCTTGCCTCTTCCCGGTGTCGAATTACTTGTCTCTCCTGAATCCCTCTGCCCTGCCCCAGGGCCTTTTCTTTCTGACTACCTCTGCTCGCATTTTCTCCACCTTCAGCATGTCTTCGTCGTCGTCCCTGAGCTCCTCTTGCAGCTCCCTCATTCGACAGCACTTCCCAAAGATGGACGGGGAGATCTTGCAGTACGTGCAAGGTGATCACATCAAGGCATTGTATGATTACTTTGGAGCTTAATTTGCTATTTTATTTCCAGACGTGCTGTCGACCTCCTCCGAAGACTTTGAGGACGCCGAGGAGGTGTTCGAGGCCGTGGGCGCCTTCCTGCAGGAGGCCGGCGGCGGAGACGACCGCGCCGAGGAGGACGCCAGGCTCGTCTGCGGGGGCATCATGAGGCTGATCAAGTCCGAGTCCGGCGCTTCGGTGACCAACGGCGCTTCCGGGCAGAAGGTGCTGGACGCGCCCGTGCAGATGGTGTCGCTGGTGGACAAGAAGGAGGAGGAGGACAGCATCTGGATCCAGAAGATGGAGGACTCGCTCAAGGTGGACACCAAGAAGCTGGAGAAAGCCGAGCAGCAGTTGCAGAAGAAGCTGGACAAGACGAGCAAGACGTCGTCCAAGCCGGCCAATCGCTACAAGACGAACGAGGCCACGGCTTCGCAGGTGATCAGCCGCAAGGACGCCCGGGCGGAGGCCCAGGACAAGGCCGTCAAGGACGTCCGGATAGAGAACTTCGACGTGGCGTACGGGGAGAAGGCGCTGCTCAAGGGCGCAAACCTGGTCCTGGTGTACGGGCGCCGCTACGGCATGGTGGGGCGCAACGGGCTGGGCAAGTCCACCCTGCTCAAGATGATCTCCGGCGGGCAGCTGGTCATTCCATCTCACATCTCGGTGCTGCACGTCGAGCAGGAGGTCACTGGCGACGACACCCTTGCGCTGCAGTCCGTGCTGGAGAGTGACGAGAAGAGGGAGGCGTTGCTAAAGGAGGAGAGGGAGGTCAGCCAGAAGCTAAACGCAGCGGCGTCACCGGGGTATGGATATTTTTTTCGAAACATTGTAACTGATAATTGACAGTCGTCGTCTCTTTTCAGTTCACAAACAAACGATCCCGGAATGTCTACCCGGCTAAGCGAGATCTACGCTGAATTGGAGGCCATTGAGGCAGACAAAGCACCATCCAGGTAAAAATTAAGTCAAATTCAATAAAAAAAACCCAACACTTGGAACACGAAATGTGTACACTTACAGAGCATCTGTGATCTTGGCCGGCCTTGGCTTCACCCCCGAGATGCAGCGCGCTGCCACCCGCACCTTCTCCGGCGGCTGGCGGATGCGCCTGGCCCTGGCGCGAGCCCTCTTCCGCCGGCCCGACCTCCTCCTGCTAGACGAGCCCACCAACATGTTGGACATGCAGGCCATCATCTGGCTGGAGCGATACCTCCAGGGATGGCCCTCCACCCTCCTCGTCGTCTCCCACGACAGGAACTTCCTCGACCAGGTCCCGACAGACATGCTGCACCTGCACTCCATGAGGATAGACTCGTACAAGTAAGCATCGGCGGCCGCTTTACCCAGATGAAAGCCCTTAATCTATCGTTTTTTATCTTTCTTCCAGGGGAAACTACACTGAGTTCCAGACGACCATGACTGAGAAGCTCAAGAACCAACAACGCGAGTACGACGCCCAGATGGAGTACAGGAAGCACGTGCAGGAGTTCATTGACAAGTTCCGCTTCAACGCCAAGCGGGCCAGCCTCGTTCAGTCCAGGATAAAGCAGCTGGAAAGACTGTAAGATGCCTTTGCTACAGTGTGTTTCCCTCTGTAAATACCAAACATTTTTTTTTCAGGCCGGTGTTGGAGCCCATCGACAAGGAGTCCGAGGTGGTCCTGCGCTTCCCCGAGGTGGAGAAGCTCTCCCCGCCCATCCTCATGCTCAGCACGGTGGCCTTCAAGTACGAGAAGTCGACGCGGGGCAACATCTTCCAGGAGGTGGACCTCTCCGCCACCATGGAGTCAAGGATCTGCATCGTCGGCGAGAACGGGGCGGGGAAGACCACTCTGCTCAAGATCCTGATGGACCAGCTGAGCCCCACCTCGGGAACGCGGACGGCACACAGGAACCTAAAGTTTGGCTATTTCTCGCAGCACCACGTGGACCAATTAGACATGAAGGTGAAAAGAAACCTCGTAAATGCTTTTAGCCAGTTTAGCAACTAATATTTTATTTCTGCAGATCTGTGGCGTAGAGCTGATGCAGCGCGAGTTCCCTGGCAGGAAAGTGGAGGAGTACCGGAGAATGCTCGGATCTTTCGGGGTCACAGGCGATATGGCCCTGCAGCAGATCGACAGCTTGTCTGGAGGCCAAAAGTCCCGCGTGGCCTTCGCCATCCTGTGCGCACACAACCCCAACTTCCTCGTTCTCGACGAGCCCACCAACCACCTGGACATCCAGACCATCGAGGCGCTGGGAAACGCGCTCCTAAAGTACAAGGGCGGCGTCATCCTGGTCAGCCACGACGAGAGGCTGATCAAGATGGTCTGCCAGGAGCTTTGGGTCTGCTCCAAGGGGAAGGTCTACTCGCTGGAGGGCGGGCTGGACGCATACCGGGCCATCGTCGAGAAGGAGATGATCGTTTAGGAGCCACATTTATTATCACTATTATTACTTACCACAGAAGCAGAGAGGAAGAAAAGCGCGCCGTTGTTGAAAAGTTTTTGTACGCGAAAGGAAGGGTTTTTCCTCCTCTTTTCGAAAAACCGAAGTGAAACAACGTACATTACGAACGCGATCATGTTTTATTGTTCATTCGGAACGGTCAGTCAGTGCTCATTTGCTTTTTAGTAGCAAACAGTGTTGACGATCTGCTTCGGCACAAGGACCTTCTTGTCAATACAATTCCTGGTGACGTTTTCGCCCGAGACTGTGCAGGAGACGACCTGGACGTCCTGGCACCTCATGTCGATGTAGACGCTGCAGGTCCTCTTGCACCTGGCGTCCTCCGGTTCCCACCTGCAACTCTTGGTGTTGCTGGTCCTAGGGGTTCCAGCAGGCCTCACGACCAGTTCCTTGGAGCAGACGAGCTTCTTCGGCTCGCACCTCGACTCCTGCCCGGTGGCCTTGAGGTAGGCCAGGTAGCTAGAGTCCCGGCAGCGAGTGGCCAGCCGAGGGGTGCACCTCTCACTCGTCTCCCTGCGGCAGTCTCGTCTGGAGAAGAAAACAAGATTCTTACACAAGTATTTCGTCAAGTTTTCTTTGCCTTTACGTACCCTCCCTCGATCTTCGGACAGACGATCCTCGTCTGCTCCACCAGCTTGACGTCGTACACCTCCTTGCAGTTGTTGTTCTCATTGCTGATGGCGGAGGCGGAAGCGAAGAGAACAAGGAGGATGGTGGCGGTGAGGGAGCTCATGTTGAATAGTCGGGAGATACGAATCCTTGGTACCAGAAATTAGACTTGACTTGCTCAAGATTGGAGAGGAACTAAACTGTAGAGAAGGAAATTGGAGCAACGGTTTCTCCCTGCCGGAAGCAGACTAATAAAAGGGGTTTGGGGCCCACTGGAAGAAAAATTCTCTTTTCAAGAATTTTTTTGAGGTCCCACGGGAATTAGAAATAGTGTGGGACTGTGGGCAATTTCCTACCATAAAACTGATGATAAAAGTCGAACCGAAAGCTAAAACTAAAATAAGTTTTGCGATCATACAGATGCATTGTTTTGTCGCCATGTAGTGTTCTCCATACTGTTAATGTAAATTTAACAAAATTATTCTGACCGAGAATTCCGGCTGTGCCTACCAAAGTCCTTGGGTGGGTCATAAGTAAGGTTGCGCGCTATTAAAGCCTGAAATCGTTCGCGTTCCGCAAGAAACTGCAAAAGCTGTCAAAAAACAAACAAACTGTGCCAGTGTACCTGCTTCAGGATCCTGGCCTGCCCTGGATCCTGGCTGGCCCTGTGCAGGGAGGACAACTGCAAGTGCAACATCATCCTGAACACTAGGAGACGACTAGGTCTGCCAAATAATTTGGCTGGCGTGTTTCCATTAGTCCAGGTGCCTGTGCCACGTCACTCTCTTTAACCACCTGTTCAGACTCTCCTTCGCCATGTCGGGAGGCGGCCAGGATCCGACCTTGCCCTCCTCCGCCTCTTCCCACGCCCTGGCGGCGGCAGGAGGCGTCGGCCTCGGCGGCGACGGCCCCCGTCTGGCCCCCATCGTGTTCCCTGCGGAGGTGCAGGCCGCCATCGCCGAGGTGCTCCCCTCGGAGGACCCGCTCGACGACCCCGACTTTTCCACCGTGGACTACATCAACGACCTGTTCCCCACCGAGCAGTCGCTCTCCACCCTGGACGACACGGTGGCCGACATGCGCTACAGGGTGCAGTGCGTCGACGACGACATCCGGCGCATCGTCAGGAACCAGACCGGCGCCGGCGGAGACGCCGCCTCGGCGCTTTCAGAGGCCCAGTCCGCCATCGTTCAGCTCTTCTCCCAGATCCGGGACATCAAGCAGAAGGCCGGGGAGTCCGAGGCCATGGTGAGGGACATTACCCGCGATATCAAGCAGCTGGACACTGCCAAGCGCAACCTCACCGCCGCCATCACCACTTTAAACCACCTGCACATGCTGGTCGGCGGGGTGGCCACCCTGCAGCGGCAGACCGGGGACAGACAGTACGGGGAGGCCTCCAAGCTGTTGCAGGGGCTTATGCAGGTGCTTGAGCACTTCAAGGGCTACTCCGAGATCCCGCAGATCAAGGAGCTGTCCGACCAGGTCCACGACACCAGGGCCGTGCTGGCCAAGCAGATCAACCACGACTTCCAATCGGCCCTGGGCGAGGGTGGGGCCACCAGCAACAAGAGCTTCGTGCCCACCAAGCAGTTGGCGGAGGCCTGTCTGGTAGTGGACGTACTTGAACCCAAGACCAAGAGATCGCTCCTCAAGTGGCTGGTTTCCAGGGAACTTACCGAGTACGGCATAATCTTCGCAGAGGGAGAGGACGGAACCTGGCTAGACAAAATAGACAACAGGTTGGCCGCAAAAATTCAATCAAATTCAAATTTAATTTTATGGTGATCCAACCACGAATGTTCTTTAATCAGGTACAATTGGCTAAAGCGGCACCTGATCGAGTTCGAGGAGCGCCTCGGGCCCATGTTCCCCCCGGAGTGGGAGATGTCCGAGAGGATCGCCATAGAGTTTTGCGACATCACGCGGAGGAGTCTGGAGAAGACCATGTTCAGGCGGAAGCTGGAGATCGACACCAAGCTCCTCCTCCACGCCATCCAGCGGACGTCAAACTTCGAGTCCCTCTTGGGAAGGCGCTTCATGGGGGTCACCCTCCAGCAGTACGAGTAAGTTACCACACTCTCTGGTTTGTTGTGCCCAGAATTGATACATTTCTTGTGTTCGTTCCTCAGGGAAAACAAAAAGGACGAAGTCAAAGAGTCTAACAAGGCTTCCTCGAGCAACCCCTTCGAGGAAGACGACGACGCACCCATAGAAGATCCAAGTAACCCCTTCTTCGAGGCAGGCGGCGGCGAAGGGGATCCAAAGTCAGACTCCGAAGGCGGCAAAAAGACGAAAAGCGGGGAGGCTCAAAAGAAGCCCTCCGATCCTGCGCCTCCCACCACCACCGGTAACAGCAACCTGTTCTCCGGCATCATCAGCCAGTGCTTCGAGCCCTACCTTACCATCTACCTGGAGAGCCAGGACCGAAACCTGACGGACCTGGTGAACCGGGCGGCGCAGGACCAGCAGTCGCGCGGCTCCTCAGGGATGGCCCTGGAGGGCAGCGCCGTCCTGCACAGCTGCGGGGACCTCTTCATGTTCTACAAGAAGTGCATGGTACAGTGCGCCCAGCTCTCCTCCACCGGCGCCACCCTCGTCGCCCTCGCGGCCATATTCAAGAAGCACCTCAGGGAGTACGCCACCAAGGTGCTGCTGGAAAACCTGCCCAAGGGATCCTCATCCTCGTCGACCTCCTCCTCGGCGGCCACCGCGCTGACATCGTCCATGTCAATGACGTCGATCACAAGGTGCCGTAGTTAAATTTCTTTGGCTAAATGCTTTTCGAACTACTGAAATTACTTTTTCTTCTTCTTCCGCAGAGAGCTGAAGGACTTTTCCACCTCGGGGCTCCTCCAGAACTTCCAGAGTCTGCTAAAGGAAGGAGACGTTGTGCGACTGAGCGAGGACGAAAAGGTGCTCGTCTGCACCTTCCTGGTCACGTCGGAGTACTGCCTAGAGACCACGCAACAACTGGAGGTACAGAGAAGAAGATTTGCTAGGTTAAATTCATTGTTGCAACCAATACTATGTTTCAGGCCAAGCTCAAGGAGAAGTGCTCTACTCCTGAGCTCTCCAAGCAGATCGCCCTGACTGCCGAGCAGGACGTCTACAACAGCGTCATCGGCAACTGCATCCAGCTGCTGGCCCAGGACCTTGAGTCCTCCTGCGACGCCCCGCTCTCCGCCATGGTCAAGATGCCCTGGGCGCAGATCGAGGCGGTGGGGGACCAGTCAGCCTACGTCACCGCCCTGCTCTCCCACATGAAGAGGGCCGTGCCGCTGGTGAGGGACAACCTCGTCAACTCGAGGAAGTACTTCACCCAGTTCTGCGTACGCTTCGTCAACGCCTTCATACCCAAGTTCACAGCTCACGTGTACCGTTGTAGGCCTATTAGCACGGTGAGTTTTTCTCTGTCCGACTTTGTATTGCGAATGGAGAACTGGAAATGGGAATTTTTCATTAAGGTTGGAGCTGAACAGCTTCTGCTGGACGCCCACTCCATCAAGACCCTCCTTTTGGACCTTCCCTCCATCGGATCGGGAGCCGCCGCCGCTGCGGCCGCGGCAGCCGCCAGCGGCAAGCAAGCCGCCGCCGCTGTAGCCGCCGCCGCGTCGTCCCAGAACCGCAAGGCGCCCGCCAGCTACACCAAGATCGTGGTGAAGGGCATGACGAGGGTGGAGATGACACTGAAGGTGGTGATGTCGAGCGACATGCCAACGGAGCAGTTTGTGGAGCAGTTCGTCAAGCTGGTGCCGGACGCGGACCTGGCAGAGTTCCAGAAGGTGCTCGACATGAAGGGGGTGCGAAAGGTGGACCACTCGCCATTCATCGAACATTTCAGGTAAGACCTTGTTTCTTGGTTCCCCGCATTACAATTATAACCTTTCAACGATATAATTCGTTCCAGAACAAAAGCGCCTCAAAATGCTGTGTCGGGCACCTCCGGGCTCCACCACGTTTCCTCCTCTTCTTCCGGAGCCGCGACCGGGTCGGGAGAGGAGTCCAGGATAAAGAAGCTGGAGAATCTCATCAAGAAGAGGCTTTAGGACACCTCGCGGAGTGTTGTGATCGTTTATGCATTCCATTGGCTATAGGAAACGCAAAATGTTTTACGTACATTTTACATTGATGATTTGCAATAGCATATTTATTTGGCAGTAAGAGGAAACACCACCAGGGAAGCAGTTGCACGCGCTCAATTTCGTTTCAAAAGTAGAGCTTGAAGGCGTGGAAGAAGTCCGGGCACCTGGCGGCGGCGAACCTGAACTCGGGCCTGCAGATGAACCCGTCCTTGTCCACGTCCACCTCCTCCAGCAGCCGGGCCACCACCCGGCGACGCTCGTCCGCTGTCAGGTGTTTCTCGCTGGTGTGATACATCCTGAAAAACATTATTTCGAACTTTTCTCTTACTTTTCAATCTTACTTTTTTTTATTATTGCCTGTCAACGACTTTTCCCAGGTCTGATTTCCCAATGACGCCGTCTCCGTCAAAGTCAAACGCCAGGAACGCAAAGTGGGTCTTGATCTGGAAAAATAATTTTTTCTTAGCTGCAAAAGCTCATTTTTTCAATTTTCGTCTATCCCACCTCCGGACTGGCCTTGTCTGACATGACGCTGACCATGTCCAGGTAGTCGTCGAAGCTCATCCTTCCGTCCCTCTCGGAGGAGAAGGCGGCGCAGATCCTGTCCCCAAGTGGCGCCGCCCTCAGCCCGGGAGTGCCGCCCACCACGGCGTCCACCGGCAGCCGCGTCTCCCTGGCGGACCCGCCGCCGCCCCCGCCGGCCGCGCCGCTGCTCCTCCGCCGCGCCGGCCGCGGCTGGTGCGCCTCCTCCAGCCGCGAGTAGCGCAGGTGCGCGTCGATGATCTCGTCGCGGGTGAGGAAGGTGAGCAGCTCCAGCTCGTCAAGGTCCTCCTTCTTGAGCGGGCAGGACTTGCAGCACCTGAAAAAAAGAAACAATTGAAGAAAGTTATAAGTATGGATATGAGGAACGCACCTTTGCCCCATACTGAAGGAGAAGAGGATAAGATAGTAAGATAATCACATTTTCGTGCACTTGTGAAGGGTATCAATAATGTTTTGTAGCTTTTCTTCGTCCTTGAGCGATAGCAGCATCCTCCACTAGGCTTTCTCTGCCTTTAAATCCACTCCCCCACCTCTAAGACCAAGAGGGCCTTTCCCCCTTGGTGTGCTCCCAAGAGACCCCCTTTCTCTTTTAGGATCTTGTGTAGGTTGCGTGAGTGTGAGTGTGGAGAGAGTCTTTCTTCCGCTTTGACCCACTCTCACTTTCTTCTGCGCATTTTGCAACATCTGAGAAAAGCAAACGAAAAAGCCAGAAAAACTCACCAAGGTCAAGAAGCGGAAGGCCATTACCAACCTTCATTCCGAGGCCTCGTCCGCCGTCATGGAGGCCCCCGAGGCCTCCGCAGAGGCCGCGACGGCCACTACAGCCTCCTCCATCCCTCCCGGGTGGGCCTCCGTGGCCTCATCCCGGATGTGGTCCGCTCTTGCGTCGGCGGCCGATCACGTGGACGACCTGGTGTTGGCGGCCTCTGAGTGGGCCCGCCGCGCCGCCACCGAGCTGGCCGAGGCCTCCGCCTCAGGGGCAGGGGCGCAGGGAAACGCCACCGCCATTCTGCTGGCCTTCACGGTGGTGCTAGTCCCGGTGGCGGCCGTCGTCGCCCTAGTCGTGCTGTGAGTAACTTGACCGGGTATAGTTGCAGGTTCCTTAATTAGTTCTCCATTGTGTCTCTGTAGGTGGTTCTGCCGCCGCGTCAAGGCCAACGAGTCCCTGAAGGCCGTCAAGGAGTTCGTGGCCCCTGGCAAGGGACCCAGGTTCCGCAAGCGCGACCGGATCGCCTTCCTGTCCCGGCGGGCGCTGAGGAACGCCCGTGCCGTCGGAAGTTACATCCGCGGCGGACAGGGCCGCAAGCGAAGGGACGTGGCCAGGCTGGTGCGGAGGGTCTTCCTGCACCGGGGCTCTCCCGACGCCCAGAGCACCATGCTGCGCCCGGACCTCCCGGCCGACTTCCTGCAGGAGGAGGAGGCCCTGAGCCGCGACGGTGAGCGCGGCATCCCCGAGCCCATCCCGGAGGCCCTGGTGCTGGTCCTGCGCAACCTCCGCGTCTTCGGGCACTTTGAGAACGCGCTCCTGCTCGAGCTGGTGCGCTCCATTGAGTACGTCACCCTCCGGCCCGGGGAGCGCCTCTTCCAGCTCGGGGACCCGGACAGGAACATGTACGTGGTGGAGTCGGGCGCAGTCAGGGTGTACTGCTCGGAACGACAGCAGCAGCAGCACCCGCACCAGAGTCCCCGTCAGCAGCAACAGCAACAGAGGGAAGAGGAAGAACGCGGCGAGCAGCAGCTCGAACTGAAAACGGTGAGTTGCATTGTTTTGCTTTGGCCGGTCTTAGTTTCTAGCATTTTAGATTTTTTTCATCAGTTGTTTGTCCCTTCTTGATAATATTTCTCCTCATAATAATCATTTTCTAACATTCTAAAGCATCTCAAGTCGCAACAAACTGCAGCATCAATTTGGGAAGGCAGCTTGATCAATTCAAATTTTTCCACCTGTGCAATTTTATTTATTTGCAATTTAGTTCGATGATACAGTAGCTCTAGCTTTCGCCGCTTTCGATGTACTTTTTTAACAGAATCGTCGAGAATAGTGGAGAAGTTAAAGAGGATTTTTTTAAATTTGAATTTGAAAGTTTTTTTTATTTTTGCGGTAACTTGTAGAATGTGATTTAATTTGGAAACTTGAAATTGTTAGTGAAGGCCCTATTGTACTTCCCTGCAGATACAAGTCGTACAACTCCCTTTTTTTCAGTGCAGATACGGCCCATGGCAAAAAGTTGAAAGAAAGCAGGCTGTTTTTTTTTTATTATTTTTGCGATAACTTGTGGAATGGGATTTATTTTGGAAACTTGAAATTGTTAGTGAAGGCCCTTACATTGAAACGAAGAAAGTTTGGCGCGTAGGAGCTCATCTGACCTCATGGCTAGCTTAAATGAACGACTTGAAGACCCAGAAGAGAAGAAGAAGCCAGCCTCACCCATAGGACAGGGATCCGGTCCCAAAGAATCCAGTCCTGCGGGCAAAGAGGCGCCGGCAAGCAATGCTCCGCTGGGTTCGTCGGACAAGAAGCCCCTGCAGCTTCAGTCGGGAGAGTCTCGCCCGGCCCCGGCGCAGGAGGTGGAGGAGCCGCAGAGCAACATGGAGGACACGCCCTTCTCGGTAACGGAGCACGTCCTGATGGCCTTCCTGTCGTGCACGCTGGCCTTCATGATCGTCTTTCTCTTTATGTTCACGAGACATCCTGACCCGGACCCGCGGCCGGTGCCCATGTTCAGCGCCGCCGCCATGTCGGTCTTCATCCCCCCGGTGACCGTCATCGCGGTGTCGTTCGGCGTCTTCCTATACAAGATGTCGGTGGGGAAGCGCCTGGAAGAGAACAAGGCTAGCAAGTTCTGGTGGGACATGACTGGGATCTTCGTCGGGTTCGGCGCCGTCATGCTGCTATACTTGTACCGGCAGCGCGTCTTCCTCAATGCGTCCAAGACGCCCGAGGCCAAAAAGAGCTACGGAGGCGACAGCAAGGTCCCGTTCTCAGTAGCGTTCAACCTGAGCTGCTACTTCTTAATCGCATTGGTCGCCATGGTGCTGGCCAAAGTCACCAATCGTCTGTTTCTCTGCGAAAACATGGACGAACCCTACAAACCCATCAGGAGGGATTTTAGGTTTTTAAGGCAGCAAGAAAGATAACCACGTTGATCAAAATATAATTTTCGAGTTCCTTTTTTTGTACATTTTTTTACGTGTGTGCATTTTATATTTTCTTAGGTAAGACCTGGCGAGGCCATTGTCAGCTTGCTGAGTTTCCTCGAATATCTGGGCGATAGGCGCGAGGGGTACAAGACGGTGTCGGCCCAGGCCATCAAGGAGGCGAAGATAATCAAAATTCCTTTCGAGGCTTTCTGTGATGCCTTCCAGAAATTCCCAGACAACATGGCGAGAGTGGTTCAAGTGAGATGTCCATCTGCTGGCAATGAATAAGAACATTTCGAAACGAAAAATAATTTTGCTGCAGGTTATTATGGTCAGGCTTCAGCGAGTCACTTTTCTCGCTCTACATCAGTACATGGGTCTCGGGTCCGAGCTCATCAACACCCAGAACAGGGGTGACGTACTGCAACGGAACCAGGACGAGAGATCGTATGTGTTTCTAAAAGTTTTTTTTAAACAATTATTACATCACGTGATTTTGAATGCTACAGGGATACTGGGGCTTCTCAGTCTTCCCCCATACCTACCACCACGTCCACGGAAGGAGGCGCACGAATTTCCAAGGAAGTGCAGATGAGGACCGATGCGGCCTCGGCCTTCAAGGACCTGCTTGGCCTCAGCCACGGCGAGCTGAGCCGCGAGGAGGAGGAGTCCCTGGCCTCTAGCGTGGAGATCGCCGGCTACCAGGAAGGAGAGGTGGTCGTGCACGAGGAGTCGGTGGAGCGCAACTGCCTCTTCTACGTCCTGTCCGGTTGCGTCAGCGTGTCGCAGAGGAGCACGGATGCCGACCAGCAGGTCCGTGACTCACCAGACTGCGTCGAGATGCACAAGGCCTACCCAGGAGGGTTCCTCGGACAGCTTCAGGTCCTCACCTCAGAGCCCAGCTTCTTCACTTACAAGTTAGTTGATTTTTTTGGTTGTGTCCAATAAGGAAAAAAATCTACCATATATTTTTGCTCCCTCAAAGGTCTACCCACAAGGATACGGTGCTCGCCGCCCTCCCGGCCGCTGCCGTCTCTGGCCTGGTCCGGTCGGGCCACCAGAGCGCCGTCCTCCGCCTCGCCCTCTCCGTCATCCAGAACCTCTCCTCCTACGTCCGCTCCATAGACTTCGCCCTGGAGTGGACCATGGTGGAGTCGGGCCGCGCCCTCTTCCGCCAGGGCGGGTCGGCCGACTCGGTCTACGTGGTGCTGTCCGGGCGACTCAGATCGGTCATCTCCCACCACGGGAGCGGGAAAAGAGAGCTGGTGGCCGAGTACGGGAGGGGGGAGCTGACGGGCATCGTGGAGACGCTGATGCGGACTCCTAGGAGCACCACGGTGTTGGCCGTCAGGGACACAGAGGTGGCCAAGCTGCCGGCAGGGCTCATTGACTTCATCAAGCTGAGGTTCCCCAAGGTGCTGATGATCCTGATCCGGCTCCTGGGGGAAAAGCTGCAGAAGAGCTGGGAGCGCCCGCCTGACTTGAGGCCCTCGCTGAGCGCGCCCGTCAACCCGCCTGCAGCCGGACAGCAGCAGCAGCAGCAACAACTGATGACCTCCGACCTGTCCAACCTGTCCACGGTGGCCATCTTCCCTTTGTCCGTCCCCTCCGCCGCCGCCTTCACCCTGGAACTGCTTCACGCCCTTGGCCGGGTGTGCGACGAGGGGGAGCCGGCCACGCGGGTCACCCGGGAGGGAGTGCTCAGGCAGCTCGGCAAAGACGCCTTCAGCCAGTCCGAGGACTACCGGCTATCGGCCTGGCTGGCGCAACAGGAGGACAAGCACAGGATGGTGCTATACCAGTGTGAAAGAGAGCTCAGCCCTTGGACCAGGCTATGCGTGAGGCACGCCGACGTCATTCTCATCCTGGTGGATCCAGTGGAGGAGGCAGCAGCAGGAGGGTGAGGAAATTTTCAATTTAGAGTTTTTGCAGTCAAGAGTTTGACAAATGATTATTTTACGAACTCTTTTTAGGAAATCTAGCAAGACCACCCAACTGGAGGAGAGCCTGGAGACGTACGCCCGGAGGACGAGAAAGGAAGTCATCTTCCTCCACGGCGAGGAGGTGAGGCACCCGCGCAACACCTCCCTTTGGCTCAAGGACCGCGGCTGGGTGAACGCCCACCACCACATCAAGTGCCCGAAGCGGCTCGCCCTCGGACTGAGGAGGGACGACCGAAAGGTGGAGTCTCTCTACTCCAAGGTGCTGACCGGTCCGCCTCCGGACATCCACTCGGACTTCTCCCGCCTGGCGCGCCACGTCACGGGCAACACGGTGGGCCTGGTGCTGGGCGGCGGCGGCGCCAGGGGCTGCTCGCACGTGGGCATGATCAAGGCCATCCTGGAGGCCGGCATCCCGGTGGACGCCGTGGCCGGGGTCAGCATCGGCGCCTTCGTGGGCGGCCTCTGGTGCCAGGAGAGGGACATGGCGGAGTTCACCCTCAAGGCGCGGCGCTTCTCGCACAAGATGATGCAGCTGTGGCGGCAGGTGATCGACCTCACCTACCCGTACACCTCCTACTTCTCTGGGCACGGCTTCAACGCGCTCATAGAGGAGGTCTTCGAGGGGAGGGACATCCGTGACCTGTGGCTGCCATACTTCACCGTCACCACCGACATCACCGAGAGCGCCATGAGGATTCACGACTACGGCTCGCTCTGGAGATACGTCAGGAGCTCAATGTCGCTGGCCGGTTAGTACAGCATTTTTATTGGAATTTGCAACATGTTCTCTTGGTTTCAAATTCAGTTTTGAGGGGAATTCGCAACATGTTTTTTTCCTGTTCCTCCCTCAGGTTACATGCCGCCTCTGTGCGACCCTCACGACGGCCACCTCCTTCTGGACGGAGGATACGTCAACAATCTTCCGGCAGACATCATGAAGATGAGAGGAGCGAAGTAAATACCTTGTTAAATTTTTTACATATGTGTGGAATAACTCCACTGTCATGATTTCATTTCTTCCAGGCACATCCTGGCCATCGACGTTGGCGCCCAGGACGACGCCAGCTTCACCAACTACGGCGACTACCTGTCGGGATTCCAGGTGCTGTGGTCCCGCTGGAACCCCTTCTCCCAGGCCATGGTGGTGCCCAACCACGCCGACGTCCAGACCCGCCTCGCCTACGTCTCCTGCGTGGGCAAGCTCGAGACGGTCAAGTCGGCGGACTACTGCGACTACATCAGGCCGCCCATTGACAGGTTGGACGTTAGTTTCGCTACGCTTGCGTGAAAACATTCTCATGTTTGGCCCCTACAGGTACGGCACCCTGCAGTTCTCATCCTTCGACGAGATTCGAGACGTGGGTTACTACCACGGCAAAACCTACTTCTCTGGTACGTTTCAACTTACTGTCGGTGTTATTTACCACAGAGGTCCTTAATTTCTAAACATGCTTTTCCAGGCTTGTCCAAGGCCGGCCTGATGAAGCAGTTCCTGAGCCAGCAGAGCCACCCCCACCACCGCGGCCGCCATCCAACCTCGCCCGACTATCACGACAAACCATTCTTCAGCCTCTCCAGGGCTCTTCGAAAGTATGCAACAAAATCATTTTCTTCCTTTCCTTCTCTACCATTAGTTCCGTTTTAGGGGAAGTCTCGAGAGCCTTTCCTCCCCTGCGTCCTCTTTCCCTTATGGCAGCAGCCTAGACAGCCCCGCCATCCAGAGCGATGCCGTCGCAGCCGCCTCCACCATGCAGGTGGCCCTGGAGGCACTCAGCAGGAGGCCCCTTCCGGCCTCCTCCTCCTCGCCCTCACAGCAGCGGTCTACCAAGAACAACCCCCTGGCCAACCTGGCCGGCATGGTTAACGTGGTGTCCTCCCCGGCCTCTGCCGGCGCCACCCCCTCCGTCCCCAGGAGGACGCTGGTGGACAAGGTTGAGGCCGCAGAGGCCGAAGCCGAGGACCGTGAGGACGATGATGAAGACGACGAGGACGTCGACTCGGACCAGCTCATCACGGACGAGGAGGACGACACAGAGTCAGGGTTTCTCAGTCAGATTTAGTCAAAGAAAAAAAAGAAAAAGACATGAAGCATAGGCCCAATCAACAATTCTTCCCATCAGCTTTTTCTAACGAACTGAGTCCAAAGAGCTATTTGTGAATCGCAGTGCGTGTTTTTGCCCGTCAGTTACCTCATTTGCAAAACAACCATTAAGAGAAAAGAAATTTCCTGCATTATGATCCGAGAATTCTGATGTGATAAAAAATCCCACCCGTTTGTTAACCATGGTCGGAAATTTCGCAAACGCCCCTTTAGGAAAAGAAAAGATCGTTAGTCAACAAATAAAACTCATGATAGAAATTAACATTTATTCCGATGCTTTGCCCTCCGGTTGAGCCTTCCGCTTCCTCCGCTTCCGCTTCTTCTGCTTGGCCTCCTCTCCTTCCTCCTGTTGTTCCTCCTTGTCCTCACTCTGTTGCTGCTGCTCCTGCACCTCCGGCACCTTGTGCACCACCATGCAGGTGACCCTGCAGCCGGTGTCCCTCTCGCACAGGCACTCGGCCTCGAAGCCCTCCTTCCCCTCCCGTCTAAGCCGCCAGACCTTGACCAGACCGTCGTTGGACGACGTAACCAGGCCGAACTCGTTCTCAGCCGATGTCTTTTGCACGTGCAGGCATCGCACCCTCCGCTCGTGCGCCTTGAACTTGTGCAGCAGCCTCTTCTCTTCCAAGCAGTGCACCTCCAGCTCGGGTGCGTCCCCCGCCACCAGGGCCGTGTCGGCGTCAAGGAAGGCAATCTCGTTGGCGCGCCCATTGCCGTTCCCGAGCGGGATGGAGAAGTCAACCTTGGCAGACTCCGTGCTGTAGACGTCTACTCGGCCGCGGAAGCAAACCAAGTAGCGGGACCCGTCGGGAGACCAGCGCACGAGGTCGGAGATCTGCACAAAAATAAATATGTGATAAAAAACCAAAGAACTGGAAGAAAAAACCTCCTTTTCGCACCTCCTTAACATTAGTGACGTATGCGCTCCTGCCCTTTATGAGGTTCCATGTGATGAGCTTCCTGTCCTTTCCCACCGAGATGGCAAGCTTGCCCGAAGGGTGCAGCGCCAGCGAGGTCACTCCGCCAGTGTGCTTGCTCAGGGTCTTCTCAACGTGGAAGTTCTTCGTCCGCAAGATGCTGAAAACAAGAATACGATGGTAAGATGCGCGCGGGTGATCACTAAAGACCTGAGCTGGCTCACCATATCTTCCCGTCGTCCGCCGCCGTGATCAGGTGGGACCGGTCGTAGAACAGGAGCTGCGTGACCGTGTCCTGGTGCAGGCTGCGCAGGTCTCCGTGGTGGGTGCGCCGGCGCAGGTTGAGCAGGCGCACGTTCTCGTCGGCGGCGCCAGACGCCACGAACTTTCCCGAGGCGGCCAGGGCCCTCACTGCGCCGCCGGCGTGGGCATGGTCCGAGAACGAGGGCGCCAGGGCCAGGGAGGACCTTCTCGGCTCCTCGCCCTTTACCACGGTGAAGCCCAGTACGAACTCCTCGTAGGTGCCCAGGATCACATCGTGGCCAACCAGGGAGTCCATGGCGGGGGTAGCGGAGGACTTGTGGTCCCACGCCTTTGATGGAATGGTCCTGTCGAGGTCACGACCTCGAATTTAATGACCTCGAAATACACGTGTAGGTCAGTGCGTCATGTGCGACGATCCTTGTTTATTTTGTTTTTTGGAGAAGCTCGCAAAATTTCCATCCTCCTCTTTCTGAAGCTACGCAACCTAGTCTGACGACACAAATAAGGTACAGACCGAGATTGACTGTACTGTATGACACAGACCAAAGTAGAGAACCTGTTCAATTCAGAGCTTTATTCAAAAATCAAATTCTGCACGGGGCACAAAATATGCAAACATGTGTATCATACAAAACGTTTGTTTCAGCATACAACGCTACAGTGGGTAGAAAAAGAAAAAAGGTTTAGAAAGTCACTGGCAAGTTACAAGCATCTCTAGTTCACGGTGCGACAAACTTTGGAATGCAACGGTTGCAGTGGAAAATGCAAGGGGGTATGGTGAAAAATGTCAGAAAATGCTCAAGTTGAAAAGAAAGTCGATATGCTTTTAGTTCGTCGTCCTCCAGGGGCAAAAGTTGTTCGGAGGAAAGGTACTTTTTTCTTTTTTTTACAGCGTGTAGGTTGCAGCCCTTAAACGTATGACCTTACTTGCTAGACGGCACATTATATGGCGAGACCATCCAGGGGTGGTCGCCCAAAATTACGTTCCACAAAAGTTGGCTTTCCCACTCAATATTGGACCAGGGAAAAGTAGCCCAAG
>JAAUYJ010192457.1_pt1 | contig 18553 bp, 19 predicted proteins | sample 7278031 | NCBI WGS metagenome assembly JAAUYJ01 (sample SAMN14350222, study PRJNA611818) | marine sediment metagenome | isolation source: surface marine sediment (1.8m) | place: French Polynesia: Moorea | collected 2018-08 | reverse complement strand
ATTACCTTTCTTTCTGGTTCTCTCTTGGTTGGCTTAAGCATTTCACCACCTACGTAGGTTAATCCCCATTTGGGATGATGAACTATAGAACCGCGTTTAAAACCAGCAGACATCGTACCTCCGTACCGAGAACGAATATGCCCTGGCGCGTGTTCCAATCTGTGTAATTGGCGACGATGGAAGCGTAACGGAGCTACAACCAATAAGTTTTGATTACTAGGTTTGCCTTCACCCCCGACAGCAGAATAAGCCAGGGTAAAGCTATCAACACAATGGGCAGAAAATTTAAGTGCTATCTTGTTCTTGCTTTTCTTTAAACCAAGTTTATTTCTCAATTCCGCAGTTTCGTGACCTTGGAGTAATTCTACTGGTGCTAGTTTTTTTAGCTGAGAATAGAACCAATCCTTACCCACTTGAAGCGGTGAAAAAGTTTTACCCCATTTGCCACCCCAAGCAGTAGCCTTAATATCCTCTACTACAAAAACTGTAATCGGATAGATTTTGCTCAACCAGGTAGCTATTCTGAGCTTCCACTGCCACCTAGCTTTTGTGCTTGGGGCTAAACGTATTTTGCTGGCTAACCTATTCCATCTAGGTTGACGGCATGGAGTTTTACGATAACGCCTATTTCGACGCATTTCACGTCTGGTTTTAACGTGCTTTTTTACCCAGTCAACAGCCTTAGCCTGGATATTTAAGTATTGGTGCTTGGCACTAGCAATTGTATATCCCTCTTGGCAGCTACCTGGGTCAACTCCACAAGCTACAGGCTGATAGTTTCTAGCACTTGGTTCTACATTTAGGCGAACACAGAATATACCCTTTTTCCAGAATCCCGTTGCTTTACCGCTTTTAATCCACCTATCTGCTCTGGCAGCAGAAGTAGGCATTAGTGGTACTTGATTGGAATCTACTACTGGTACTATTTTTTGCATTTGGCTATAAACCTAATGTTTACTTCTCTTCGAGACTGATTTACACATAGAATACAAACTAGAGAGGCATTCGTATTGTGCTTCGGACTGCCATGTCCAGTAAATTCAGTTTGGGTTTAAACCCGACTCTAGACACACTTTTAACTTGCGCGGCTCCGATTGGCTTTCGGTCTTGGTCAAGCCCCTAAATAGAATTTAGGGGTGTGTGACATAGCACTGTTTTATTGACACTCGTGCGTTACCTTTCTCCTTTCTCCTCCAAGCAGCACATTTGACATTTTGATGTCATATTTGGTCGTCAAAATATATGTAAAAACAAATTGATGACGACAATATGAACAATATATTTTCTTTGAAAACGATTCTGACAACTTTAATTAGTACGGGTATTGCCAGTAGCTTAATAGCGTTACCTGTTCCTGCTAATGAAGATAATCTAATCAATAAATCCGCAAATGAGGAACTAACCTTAAGCCAGAATTTTTCTTATGGAGATCGCCCTAACCAGACCAAATCCGCAGACAATTTTAAAAATATTGTGGGTATAACTGGCTTGGTAATAGGTACTGGTGTTATCGGTTGGCATATAACCAGAGCTTACAAGCCTTCTTTAATCAACTCCGTAACAGCAAGCAGTAACAATAATAATGCTTCTCTTCTAGATCGCGTCAGTCCTCAACTACGCCAGCAACTACTAAGGCTGGTACACAACCGACAGACAGCTAACCGTCTGTTATCTGGTACTTTAATCAGTCATCCAGACCGCTCTCCCAATTGGTTAGCGGAAAAAGTTATTTACGATTTAGAACGCGATCGCGCATAGAGCAATAAAAGGGGAATCGCAACGGCGATCGCTATTAAGTCGATTTGCTATTAACTATTATTCTTACTGTCTGTTAAACAGTCATACCGCCATCAATATTAATAACAGAGCCTGTAATGTTAGATGCTCTGGGACTAGCAAGAAAAGCAGCTAACTCCGCAATTTCTTCTGGTTTGCCATATCGCTTAATAGCAGTCATGGGTGTTAGTGTTTCTCCAAAAGGGCCATCAGCAGGATTCATGTCTGTATCAATTGGACCTGGCTGAATAACATTGCTGGTAATTTTGCGATCGCCCAAATCTCGCGCCCAGCTTTGTGTCATCATTTTTACAGCAGCCTTACTCATAGCGTAAAGTGAGCCACCAGGAAACGGCATAAAATCAGCGTTAATACTACCAATAGTAATAATGCGTCCTCCTTCTGGCATAGATTTTACCGCTTCCATTGTGGCAGCAAAAACGGCTTTCACATTAACATTTTCGGTTCGCTCGTAATCTTCTAAAGTGCTTTCGGTAATTGACTTAAGCTCAAAGATTCCAGCATTATTGATCAAGATATCAATAGTCCCAAACTCAGAGACAGCTTTCTGAATTGCTTGCACTACATTTTCTGCTTGCATCGCATCAGCTTGAATTGCCAATCCTTTGACACCTTTAGCTTCAATGTTTTGAACCATAGCCTGAGCTTCATCTTGAGACTTATGGTATGTCAGGGCAACATTTGCTCCTTCTTCTGCCATTTTTTTAGCAATTGCTGCTCCAATTCCTCTACTACCACCACTAACAAAAGCGTTTTTCCCTTGTAATTCAGTCATTTTAAAATCTCCTAATTATTTTGATAGTTTTTTCTTGAGCTATATTCATTATTACTTGCAAAATTACGAGTAAAATAAGTATTACTGCGAGTTAAAATTGCAAATTTGCGAATATGGATTGGAACGATCTTAAATATATCAAAGCGATCGCTGAGGTGGGAAATGTAGCTGAGGCTTCAAATAAACTTAACCTGCATCAATCAACTGTGTTTCGACGTTTAAATACTCTGGAAAAAAACTTGGGAGTGCGACTGTTTGAAAGATTACCCAGTGGCTATGTCATGACGGAGGCAGGAGAAGATTTTTGTCAGGCAGCAGAGCGCATTGAAGCGGATATTTCTGCTGTGTTTCGGCGTATTAGCGGGCAGGATATGCGTCCTAGTGGCACAGTAACAATTACGATGACTGATGCTTTGTTAGTTAAGCTTTTAGCGGGCTGTCTTGCTGAATTTCGTCTTGTCTATCCCGAAATCGAGCTAGAAGTATTAGTTTCCAAAGAAGAGTTAAATCTAACCAAACGAGATGCTGATATAGCAATTCGCGCGACGAAGCAGCCTTTAGAAACACTGGTAGGGCGGAAAGTTTCTAGGGTTGCTATTGCGGTTTACGGCTCGAAAGAATATCTTAGAACTCACCCTAATTTAAGTAATTTGAATCAGCATGACTGGGTTGGTTTTGACGAAAGTGTAATTGATTCGGCTACTGCTGGTTGGTTGAAGTATACTGTTCCAGATATCAAATTTCCGTATCGGATTAATAGCTGTATGGGCATACTAGCAGCAGTAAAAGAAAATGCAGGATTAGCCTTATTACCCTGCTATTTAGGAGATAGCGATCCGTTACTTATCCGCGTCAGCTTGCCAATTCCCGAATTAGAGAAACAGTTGTGGATTTTGACTCATGAAGATTTGAGATACGTTACTCGCATTCGCACTTTTATTGATTTTGTAGCGTCTTTTCTGACTCGGAAAATTGAGTTAATCGAAGGGCGAGCAGCGACAGCACCCCAGGGGAAAGTCCCATCGCCCATAGGGTAATAAAAGGGTTATACTTTTTCTGGAGAAGAAATAAGAGAGATCGGATAAAGTAAATACACTGTGATCGCCATAATCACTGCTGAAAAAGTTATTTATCATTTACAACGCGATCGCGCTTAACACAATATTGGATACCAAATTACCATGCCCAGTCAACGTAAACTGGTTGCTGCTCAAAATCACTTTGTCTTTGCTTTCCCTTGTCTGAAATAAATAGCATCATTCTTTGTTCATCATAAACCTCATAATTATCTTCACCATCAGCAATATAGGTTGGCGATAGTGTACTTATCCAGTTCTCCAAGGCATAAAACGACGCGCGGTTTGGATGGCAAAAGAGAATTGCCACGTCAAATTCGCTCTGCTTGATAGCATTTGTGGCTAGTTTAAGTACTTGCTGTCCATGACCTTCTCGTCGATAGGGAGGAAAGGTAAACATATTCCCAAATCCACAGACTTTGTACCTGCGGTTAGCATGTTCGAGGGTTAAACGTATGGTAGCTGCATAACTGATCAAGGTATTGCCTTCTGTGACAGCGAAATGTACAGGCTGAAATTTGATTGGATAGGTTTCGGTTATAAACCGTTTCCATAAAATATTGCAAAAGAATTATTTATTTGTCATGCTAGGGGAATGCCTAATGCGATCGCTAGTTGATTAATGGGTTTATAAACAACTACTGAGGTTTTTTTATGCTAAAGGTAACTACACAAGGTGACTCTATTCGTTTTGGGGATGGTTTCGCACTCAACTTTCAAAGAACCTTACGCATTCCTGATGATGGGAAAACTTACCCCTTACCACCTGGATTGGGAACATTTCCGATTTGTCGAGTTGAAGATTATAGCGATCACGTACCTGAATCTTGGTTAGAGCGCGGTGGTGTGTTTATTCCCATGTACCAACGAGAAGCACTATGGATTAGTTTTAATGCTCGTCACTGGAAACCTAATGCAATTAAAGTTGCCATCGGTAAAATCAATGCTGTTTCGGGTAAACCTTGGCATCAAAAGCTTCAGACAGGGGAACAGACTCACCGTAGCCAACCCGATTATGATTATTTAGTTGCGCCTCCTCAACCTTGGTTAGATGGAATTAATGCAGGAGATGGTTATATTAAACAGTTTGTCGCTATGCCTCTGGGAATGGGATACACCATAGAAGGGCAAGTTACAGGAAAAGAAGAATTTGGAGGAATACAAATCATCGTTTACGAAGCCAAACCAGGTAAATTTCCAGAGCCATCAAAAGGACGTAAATTAAGAAGACGAACCGATAATCAATTGGGGGCGATGGGGATGTTTCTCGAAATGGAAAGATCGATTTCTGGAGAAATGGGAATGGGTGCAGGAGGAAAAATGAAACAGAAGATTTATCCCGATCCTCATGGTATCGATACCTGGGATGAAAATAACTATGGTCGAGTTTACGTCCATATTATCAATAGCATGATGTATCGCGAGATTACTGGCAAAGAACCACCCACTACTCCTATAACTGCTAAAACCTATGCTCAATATCAATTACCCTGGTTCGATCTATATGACGAAACTATGTCAGACATTGCCCCATCCTCAGTCTTAAGTCAAGTTAAAAGTATCAAAGAAATGGACGCACAAAAGCAATTTAGCTCCCAACAAGATGACAATTCTGTAGATATATCCAACAGCGACATCATTAATTATCCCGTTAATGCACCAAAAAATATCCAAGATGGTAACTGGTGATGAGCTTATTTTCCTTTGAGTGATATTGCTTTGTAAGCTAGTTTTTTGATAAAGCTTTTAAGAAATATGTGGGGGTTTGGTTTATCAAAACTTCCAGGGGAATTACACTCACGGGAATAGCGCTCGCCCTTGCTATATCCATTTTTCTAGTGCTGGTGCCAATTCACAACAGTAAGCCAGAGTTAGATACTGTAAACAGCGATCGCATCTTCCTTATTCCCAGTGTGATAGTAGTGACATTCTCCCGCCAGCAAGCTGGGGGGAGAATGCCTCACGACATGAAATTCCTGACTCATCGACACTTATCTAGCCCACTTTGGTACAAACGAAATTTTATTTCTCCCATTGGTACTGACCCCGACAGCCCGTCTCTTCAGGCGTTTTGTTTTTATTCCACGAGATGCCCCACCGCAGAACAAGAAATCTCATAATTTCTCTCCCATACGAAACTGGAAACCTTTTACGCAACGACAGACTTTTTCTTGTTGCAACCCATGCCGATCGTTGTCAAGGTACAGATGCTACTTCTTTGGCTGTGGAGTTTCAAGGACATAACTTGGCAGTTTCCGAGGCTGCTACTGACCCTTATGTTCTCTCTCACCCAAACGAGTTCTACATCAACGAACTAAGAATATAGTATAAAAACATTACCCTTTATACAATAAAACTTTGCTCAAGAAAATGTATCAAAACTATATACCGATAAATCTTGTCCGTGATTCATCCCACCAGCAAGCTGGGGGACTTCTCACGGAAGAAAGTTAAAGATGTTCCGTGCCTCTGCGTTGCTTCGCACTCGCGTAGCGAGACCATGAGTAATAGCTAACATAGGCGGAAAAGATAATAGTTATTACTCCAGTTTGGATTGAAAAGAGAGCGATCATCTGTTATTTGGCTCACTGAAAAGATCAAAAGAGGTAAGTTTCCCTACCTCCTTTCAACGAACGAAAAACAATGCTATTTATTTACATTGCTCTTTGTTTACTTCAGTTTCGATCTTTAACAAGTCCTTCAACTCGACCAATAACCTAATCTTACAGTGAATTGGCTTTCACAAACTTATTTGCCACTTCCATTACTTCTGGGCTTGACCATACCTGGTACAAGTCCCAAGGTAGAGCCAGTTTCATTTGACCTGGAGAAGACCTATTCTTTTTAGATTTGGGTTTTAGACTAATTCCCGCAAGTAATTTACTTCCCCAATGACTCTGTTTTTGAGTTTTAGTTCGAGGTTTGTATCTACGGCAAAATCCTTTATATTTCTCGGCACATTCTTCTAGAGATTTTCCCAAGGACAAAAAAGCTGGATGCCATTGAGTTAGACCATCGTCAGTCAAGCGATCGTGAGTACCATAGTTACTAAAATCATAGAAAAATCCTTGTTTTATTCTGACAGCTTTGGGGTTGGCGTGAATGTACCTGAGAGTATTTAAAGCCCTCTCTTTATCAGTATTCTCAAAACCGCTACTATGATAGCGTTTCTCCCAAAAATGACCTACTCTTTTGAGCATTCGATTAAAACACATTGCTGTGTACCAGTTTAGCCAGTGCATAATCTTGGGTAAATCTTGTGACTCTAGGGGTTCGAGAAGATAATGTACGTGATTGCTCATAATGCACAATCCATAAAGCTTGAACTTAAATTTATCCAAAGCCTTTTTAATGGCATAGAGCAGGACATTTCGGCATTCTCGGCAATTTAGATGAAACTCGCGATTATTACAACGAGTAGTAACGTGATAACAATATCCTGGCTTGAGTTCTCTTGGCTGACGGGGCATTAGTAGCTAAATAGGTTTACATTAGTACCATCTCAGCGATCGTCTTTATTGACCCAATCTCTTTCTTGCTCCTCTAACATCTCCCAACTGTTTGAACGCCATACCAGCAACTAAGCAAACATCACCAGTAATATACAATCCTTTATTACCAGTTCCCATACCCATAAAACTCACGATACCAAAAGCCATCAGTGCAGCAATAATTATCCGCATTATTACAACCTATAGAGTGTGTTCTGGTTTGTCTTGCTTCAGTCCTAGTTTCTCATTCTTGATGATTTTCCGAGCTAGCATAGGATTCCTACCAGCTAATGGTTGCAGTTCTGCCAGACGAGACTTAGCTTGTCGGCGGGAAGCCCCAGACCGTATGCGCGGTTCATCGGTGTGGGATGAGAGCCGACGCGATAACCTATCGGTCACAGCTTTACAGATTTGAAACCAAATCTTTATATAACAAGGCTTTTGGCTGGTGTATAATACTTTTGTTCGACATCCGCGAGAATAGCCTCATCGGACTGAACCTAGAAAATAAAATAGACATGGGTTGTGAACCAGAATTCTCGAAGTTTTCCTTGGGAGCGTAAAAGTCTATTGGGAAATCGAGTGCGTAGTAGTATTTCAAATCTCTACAAAAACAGGGGCTGGACGTGTACCTCTGTATAAAATGCTGTAGTGGGAAAGATGGAGTACCACGAAGGAAGTCCTCCTCCTAGATTTTCTGGGACTGGGGAAGCCCAGACTGTACCGCTTGCGGTCAGTGTGGGTTACGTCACTAATCTGTAGCCCTAGTAGCATTAAAAATTGCCAACAGTGCTACTCCCACATCTGCAAACACCGCTTCCCAAAGAGTCGCTATTCCCACTGCTCCTAGTAAGATAAACATTGCTTTTACTGTCATTGCTACAATGATATTCTGCCAGACAATCGAGTGAGTCTTACGAGCTATAGCAATTGCTTCTGCTACCAATGAACTAGAATCAGTCATTAGCACTACATCCGCAGTGAAGATCGCTGCATCCGAACCCAATGCACCCATTGCTATACCTACATCCGCTCTAGCAATTACTGGTGCATCATTAATTCCATCTCCCACAAAAGCTACTTTACTTTTTTTATCTGATTTACAGAGATACTGCTCCATCGCCTCTACTTTATCTTCTGGTAGTAATTCCCCTTGATAGCTATCCAAACCAAGTTTATTAGCTACCCTCTGAGCCACAACTCGGTTATCTCCTGTCAACATTACGGTTTCAGTAACTCCAGCTTGTTTCAGGAGTGCGATCGCTTCTGCTGCATCTTCTTTGATTCTGTCAGCAATTAAAATATAGCCAGCATATTTATTATCTGCTGCCACATGAACCACCGTACCTTCCACATTGCAGGTATCGTAGTCGATATTAGCTCTATCTAACAGGCGATCGTTTCCTGCTAAAATTTCTCTCCCCTTAACTAGGGCGCGAATACCATGTCCTGGGATTTCTTCATAATCAGTAACCTCAAATTCTCCAAGCGCACCATCGTAAGCTTTAAGTATCGACTTGGCTACGGGATGATTTGATTGAGATTCCGCTCTTGCTGCTAGGGTTAATAATTCCTTTTCGCTATAACCGTTATAGGGGACTATCTGAGTGACTTCAAATACGCCTTTGGTTAACGTCCCAGTTTTATCAAAAATAACTGTTTTAACATCGGTTAAAGCATCTAAGAAAGTCGAACCTTTAACCAGAATACCTCTTTTTGCTGCACCACCAACACCACCAAAGTAACCCAAAGGAATACTGATAACTAATCCACAAGGACAAGAAATTACTAATAAGACTAATGCTCGATAAACCCACTGTTCCTTGGTTGCACCAGAAATTAATAAGGGTGGTAATATGGCTACTGCTAATGATAAGAAAACCACCACAGGAGTATAGTAACGGGCGAAGCGAGTAATAAATTTTTCTGTAGGAGCTTTTTTACTGCTGGCATTTTCCACTAAGTCGAGAATTTTAGCAACGGAAGATTCCGCGAACATTTTGGTGACTCGAACAGTTAAACTACCTGTTTGGTTAATAGTACCAGCTAGGATATTGTCTCCTTCTCTGACAGTTTGGGGTACAGATTCCCCCGTGAGGGCCGAAGTGTCTATTTGAGAATTCCCCGATAATATCTCCCCATCTAACGGGACTTTCTCCCCTGGCTTGATAATAATAATATCTCCTACTGCCACTGTTTCTGGGGCTACTTCTCTAATTTCACCCTCTGCTTTGAGATTTGCTTTGGAAGGACGTACTTCTAACAGAGACTTAATAGATCGCCTCGATCTTCCTACTGCAAAACCTTGAAATAACTCTCCTATCTGGAAAAACAGCATCACCCCAACTGCTTCAGGGAGTTCGTGAATCGAGATCGCACCTACAGTGGCAATAGTCATCAAGAAGTTCTCATCAAAGATTCTACCCCGCAGTATATTACGCCCCGCACTGGTTAATACAGTCGAGCCACTTATGAGATAGGCGGGAATAAACACTGCATATTCCGCGATTGACCAAGGGGTATTGTGCAAGGGTTTTTGAAACATTAACCCCATAGCAAATAAAACCACTCTAATGCTTAAGGGGATAAGTTCTCGACCTAAATTGGACTCATGATGATCGTGACTGCGATCTTGACCATGATTATGATCATTTCCGCAGCAATTAGAGCAATTTTGATAAGACATTATCGTAATAGTTAAATAGACAAAATACTGAACAATTGAATATTTGTTCAGATAATAAACAAAAAAAAGGAGCTTTGCAATTAACAAAAAGAAAAATTAGGCTTCCTCTAAATGCTCCGCTACTTCTCGATAAAGATTAACAACATGGTCGTCTGCCAAACTGTAATAAACATTACGACCTTCACGGCGATATTTAACTAAACGGAGGTTTCGGAGCAAGCGTAACTGATGGGACACGGCAGACTCACTCATTTTGACCACTGCTGCTAGATCGCAAACACAAAGTTCGGCTTTTACCAACGCAGAAAGGAGCTTTAGTCGATGAGGGTCTGCCATTGCACCAAAAAACTGAGCCATTTGCTGTGCTTTTTCCGTGGTCACAATTTCAGATTGCACTTGGCGTATTCGCTCTAAATGAACCAGAGAAGAGTCACAACTGGGTGCGTCGGATTCTGAGGTGGCTTGCTGTTTTGATTCGGGAACTGGGATCATTGATTATACTCTAAACCTCCTAAGTTAAATAATACTTGATTAATACAGCTTTGAGTTCACTTATTTGATAATGATACTCATCTTCAACCTGAATGTCTATTCAGATAAACCAATATAGGAGCTTTCATTGGTTAGAGAGAAAAACTAAACTTGTAATTTTTCCCAGGTATAGCGATCGCGCTCTGGGGCAACAGGTTATAATAGTTTCAATCCTCAATCCCTCTGAATAGCGATCGCAACAATTAGGTTATTGCAGTTAGTTCAATCTGGTAGCCTGTTCTGTCAATAAGTAATCAAAGCCAGTTCTTTTAAAACGACGAATTAACTCATCTCTGGTAATATTCAAACCTGCTGCTGTATCATCTAAATTCCAATTGTATTGAGCTAGTTTACTTAAAAGATGAATTCTTTTGGTTTGAGTGGCACAAAGACGATAGGTTTTAAGATATTCTAATTCCCCAGTGTTTCTTACTATTGCTTCACCGATGTGATTTACTTGATGAGAATCGAGATCGGTAATGAAACGCTGTAGGGTAAATGAACCAGCCTTATAAACTTGTTTGGCTTCTACTGGACGCTGTAATAAACTATTAGCCATAAAACCTTGAAAATCAGCCCAGGAAGTTCTAATCTGCTGTATTTGTTGCCTCAAATCTCCAAGATTATTAATTTTGGCATCATCTACTTTTACATTCATAGGATAAGTAGTTTGGTACAGACAGGCATATTGATAAATTAACTCGCCGTAAAAGTCTTGAAGTAGAGTAGTGTGTAAAGCACGATAGTCTTCAGGAGTAGGCACAACAAATACTGATGCCAACTCTTCAGCAACAAAAATAATAACTCCTACCTGTGCCTGATGAATTTCAAATACCCGCAACGCATCTTCTAAACCAGCAATACTTCTACCGCCATAACTGTATTCACAACGGGGATTTAATCCTTCAGAGCGAGCGACCCTAGAATAATCACTCCAGGCGATTTCGGGTCCTCCAAAAAACATCGATAAAAAACCTTCCATTGCCAGATGTAGAGGGAGAAAGCGCAGTTGATTTCGAGCGATCTTTTTACTCATACGAGGGATAGCTCTTAATAAACCACCGAGCATTTTTTTCCCGTCGCCAGAACCTAAATTAGTACCGCAAGCTGCAATAGGAGAACCATCATTGCTCCAAGACATTACCAAACCATGAGGAATATAACTAAAGTATTTTAATCCTCGATCAAGTAAGTCTCCTGAAAGAGATACCATCGCTAATGGTTCTTCGTATTTATAACCTTGTAGTCTTAAGTCGTAACGGACGTTATGTTTTAGTATCGGTACAATTCTAATTGCTCCTCTTACCTGAGACGGCGCAATTTCTAATCCTGTTAGTTGGATATCTGATAGTAGGGCATTATTTTGGGTCACAATACTTTTAAAATACAAATTATAGAAGATTATTATTATGCCTAATATTCATTTTGCTTGAACTTCTTTGAAGATAACATTTGTTTGGTTCTTAACTCTAAATAGTCTTGTAATTGTTTTAGAGAGAGATTGCCATCAGCAAAACGAGCAAAATTAACTAAAGTGGGTAAATCTTCTGCTTCTCTGATGCCGAGAGTGGGAATATGAGGACTTAATATGTAAGGAGAAAAAGTATCAGGATCGAACACAGGATTACAGTGAATTATAGGGGTTTTATGAGAGCGATCAAGTTTGGTTCTATATATCCGTAGCACTTCTGCTGCTCCTTCTGGGGGGTCATTCTCGTAGCCATCAGAAATGATAATAACTAAATCTGCTTTCCACTCTAAAGCATCGAGTAATGGTGTTGCTAAATTGGTTTGTCCTTGTGCTTGAACCAGTAAAGCTTCGGATACTGGTACTGTCCAAAACGAGCGATATTCCCTGGCGCAGGTTTGTAGTAAATAGTGCGCTGCTAAGGCAATTCCCAACGGACGACGGCGTTTTTGGTCAGAACCAGAAGCAGAATAGCTACAATCCAGAATTGCAGCTACTTTTCCTAATTTAAAACCACTATTCTTACAGATTCTCTCAGCAGATGTTATTAATGCTTTGTGGAATAAATCAAATTCTGCTAATCTTGCTTTGATCGAAACAGATAAGACATACAATGCCAAACGAGTCAAAGATAAACGTTGCCAGTCCACATCTAACTTAACTTGTTTAGTACGAGAGCTAACTCTTTCTGCTGTCTGCAAATAACGCAACTTTTCGCCCCTAGTCATTTGAGGTTCAATGCGATTTAAAAACTCAGCGCGAGGTATGTTTTTTTTTGCTGCCAATCCTTCTGCGATGGTAAAAGGTAATTTGTAAATTGCCTCAGCAGTAAAATGAGCTTGTCTGAAGTTTTCAAATAGCTCATTTTGATATCTCTTCGGTTGTTGAGGAGTAAATAAAAAAGTGCCTAATTCTTCCTCCAATGACAAATGATTGTGAACTGTTATCGCTTTTAGTTTCAGCCGATATTTTACCGCATCAAAACTTAGGTCTTGTCGTTGCTGAAGATAGTCTCTGGCAATGGCTCTACTGCGACGATTGTTAATACGTTGTGTTTGCAGTTGCGCCAATACTTTCCAGGCTCTTTGAGTTGGTAACTTACGCAATGCCTGAGCAATTAATTGTCCTTCTTCCTCTTTATGTTCTGGTGGTGTATCTTTACCTGTAGCTAGCAGCTTGATAATTATTTGACCGATATTAAAATGATTAATTCCTGCTGCTAAGGTACGAGCATATAGCAAACGATAGTTGCCTAAAATATAATCGTGTAAAAAGTTGAGCGATACTTTCTGTCCTTCAGCATCGCTGTAAAATTCTTTTTGTCCAGTACAAGTAAAACAGGAATTGATAGACATTAATATGTCTTCTCGTTCAATCTCTGCTACTCGCTCGAACCAAGATTTCATCAGCCATTAGCCTTTTATTTCTTAGTGTATATTTAATATTACACTAGAAATACAAAAACTGGATAGGGGAATAGAGGTACAACTAACTAAGTGTCATTTAACAAGATGAGTTTCGGAAGTTGAACCAAGTCCCGCTCTCCAGCTACACTAAATCTAACATAACCATAGCTATGGAATTAGGTGCTGCTAATATTACCGTAAATGCCATCGCTCTAGGTCCCGTGAATATTCCTTTATATCGTTCTCAAGGTCAGTTGCAATCTATGGGATTAAAAAGCTTTGAGGAGCAAGATCGAGTAGTTGGGGGTTTTTTGCCTTTCAAAACTTCACCAGCCCTCAATCCAGAAGATATTGCGGATACTGCAACTTTTTTAGCGAGCGATCGCGCTCAGTTTATTTCTGGGTAAATGGTAGATGTCGCCCTTGGTTATAATGCTGATTATACAGCTTAGTTTAAGATTGCTGGCTTGTTTAATAAAGATATTGTAGTTTCTTTTTTCAAGCTTGATCGATTCAGTACTTATTGCTACGAAGTTCCAGCCATTAAAATGCAACTATATATTTTCATGAATAGTAAGTAAGATGATGGAGTTGATAAAGCTATTTGGATACGGGCTGGCAATTTTGGTGACTGTAATGTTTATCCTCAGTCCCTATCATTTGGAGCATACTCAACATAAAAGTAGAAATCCTGATGAGGGAATGGGGTCGATTCTCCTTTTTTTCGGTAAGTTTCTCAAATATCTTGCTTTATCGGCTCTTTTTATCTTCCTAGGGCTTATTGTAGGTATTCTAGGTTATCATTGGACAGCAGATTTAAGTTGGCTGGATTCTCTGGTGGAAGCCTCAATGATTCTGAGTGGCATGGGTCCAGTTAATCCTTTATCAACTGCCAGTGCTAAAGTCTTCGCTTCTCTATATGCACTATTTAGTGGTTTAATTTTTGTGATAGGCATGGGAATTGTTTTATCCCCCTTAATATACAGCTTGCTAGGTCAATTTTCAGTTTCTCTGAAACAAGAAACTGAAGAACAAGGCAAACAACAACAAGAGAAGCAAGAGCCAGAGCAATCGGGTTGGAGTGAGTCAAAGCGTGAAAAACTTTGATATCTAGTTAATATACTCAGTATTTCTGTTTAATGAGCCAAAATAATCTCAATACTCTTATTTAAGATAATCCCGCAAAGCTACAAGATTTTTTCCCTCAGCTTAAGTAAGGCAGATGCTTCTAGTTGACGGGTTATTTCCTGTGACTTACCCACGCGCTCCCTGACTGTACAGACGCGGGCTTCTGAGTTGCCCATAATTGATGGACAAGCAGGTTGGGTAAGGTTTGAGCCTCGCGACTCTTCCCTCCCCTAAGAACCGTGCGTAACACTTTCGCATTACACGGCTCAAGCCATACTTCCAGCCTTGAACTTGGTTTTGCTGTGTTCCTGTTTATGACACGCTGTGTGTAGGTGGATTAAGTTCTCAATGTCGTTTGAACCTCCATCTTTTACAGGAACTGACCAAGTTTTCTGGCACGAAATGTCCGACGCTGTAGATTTCTAAGCAACTTATTGACCTTACGCCAATTTATTTGACTCCAATCAGTAAGTTGTTCCGCCTGTCCATTTACTCTATTGAGTATCCAACTTCTCATTTGGTTCGATTTCTAGTTCGTTTTCAATTTCGTATATGACCCAAAGGAAGTTTGCTATTGCTTTCGCTCAGGAGCAAATCTTGAACTCCTATCCTGGGCATTACCCCAGACATTCGCTTTTTCCTTCATCCTTTACCCTCCAAGGAATTCGGTCTTTGTTACCTTGGACTTACTAACGACTCGACCATCGTTAGACCTTGTAGGGCTTACCCCGTTGTGCTGTGTGTTGTTATCGATATGGTTAGGATGCGTATCTCTTTCACGGAGGGAATCTTGTTTCCATTTATAAGGAAGAAGTTAATCCTTATACCTACCCTCTTACCTTTTGGTTTCAGCCTATCAGGGGTCATTTGGCTGATTTCTTGAATCTCGTGATTTAATCAATACGTTCACGTATGTTCATCCTTCTATATCTCCCTCTATCTCCATACCCAGTTTGACCCTACTAGGCTATGAGCGCTAGTTTGCGTTGAGACTTCCGAAACGACTTTACTGAAGGCAGTTTGAACCCTTCTGAGGTTGCCAAATAATCATCTTCATGAAGTACTGCATCCATCCCAAGAGAATTTTCCCAGGTAGGAGTAATATCTGAACTTGATACTGGGACAGTTTTGTCTTCCAATCTCAGATTTATGTACCAACCATCAGCTTTTTTGATTACTTGAGCAGATTTAAGTATTGCGCCATCGGGCAATGGTCTGTGATGCCTTACTTTAATCAACCCCAGCTTTGGTAGTGAGAGGTAAAGAAACTTGCCACCGACAGAACAACTATGTAATGAAGCCCCCTCAAATACCATTGATCTGAAACGAGCTTGATTCTTGAAGCGGGGCTTTCCTGAACGGTTGCCGTTTTTGTCCCCAGCAATATAGCGTTTAAATGCTAGTTCTGCCCTTTTACATACTTCTTGTAGAGTCTGCGAAGGTACAGAGCTAAAGTCTAGTAGTTCTTTACTCCAGCCTACAGTTACCAAATCTTGCTTGATAATCGGTAGCTGCTTTTTCTGAGAATAATAATTAGGTTTATCTTTCAATTCTGGTAGATGACAAACCAGAGGGCATCTATCAGTGTAGCTACGATTCTGCTCCCACCAGTTACATCTTTCTCCGAGTTGAGTGTTATACCAATATCGACAAATGCGAAACCAGTTATTGAGTACTAGCTTCTGCTCTGTAGTGGGTTTTAGTCGATATTGGTAAGTGTAAATCACAATTAGAGTATCTATTGTTGATACACGCTCTTTGTAACACAAATGATGCAATCATAATATGAAAAAAGATTTTGTCTCACGTGGTCGCTCAGTATCTGATTTAAAAGCTCACTTGGTTTTGACTACCAAGTACAGACGTAAAGTGCTTACTGCATCAATGATAGATAGACTTCATGAAATTTTTGAAAGCCTCCTAAATAAGTGGGATTGCTTTCATAGTGGAATTCAACTGCGAAAAAGATCACATCCACTTACTTTTTCCATATCATCCAGATATACATCTGAAAGTGTTTTACTTACTAGATAAATTGCAGGGGAAACAGCTAACTAAAATATGTAAAGTTTCATTGTTCTTTGGGAACCCCTGAGTTTTACTGGAGATAATTTGTTGAATTTCCCAAGGAAAAATAAGCGTGGAATGTTGTCGTCCAAATCCTCCCTGTTTATATTTTTGTCGTCTTGATGGACGTTTAATTAAAGGAAAAGGAGTTATTGCTAATCCTGAAACTGGTTGGGAGTATGAAGTTTTAGAGACCTTAGCGATTGGAGGGATGAGTACCTCTTATCTAGTTTACAGTTACTATCATAAAAAACTAGCAGTCCTCAAAGAGATTAGCGCTGAACTAGCTCAAAAAGCTAAAGGAAGGCAGATGTTTCAACGAGAAGCCAGAATTCTTAGTTCTCTAGAACACTCTGGTATTCCCAGATATTATGATTTTTTTGACACCAGTGAACGTTATTCCTTGATCATGGAGTTAATTCATGGTCAAAATTTGGAGAAAATTCCAACTTATACTACCCTACAAGTAATTGATTGGATGATAGAACTGTCCGAGATTTTGGGATATCTCCAGAATCTTAATCCCCCCGTAATTCACCGAGATATTAAACCCGCAAACCTCATTCTCAGATATAATCCACGTCAGATTGTTTTAATTGATTTTGGTGCAGTCAAAGAAGCCACGACTCCTCCAGGTACTAGAATTGCTACTCCTGGTTTTGGCGCACCAGAACAAAGTACAGGAAATCCCTGTATTCAATCAGATTTTTATGCTCTTGGTGCAACCTTAATTTATTTTGTCACGAAACGAGTTCCTACTCACTTCTATGATCTCAATCAAAAAAAGTTTGTTGGTTTAGAAGCCATTGGAATTCCCAAATCACTAGTGCAAGTAATTGAAAATTTAACCGAATTTTACCCCGAACATAGACCCCAAAATGCGATCGCCGTTAAGGAATTATTGCAACATGCTAAAAGTAGTCTAATCTAGTAATCTGTAGCTAGAGTCAAAGAAAAACAACTCTATTAAAAAGTCTCAAGATAAGCTAAACCTTACTAGAGGAGATAATTAAGATGAAACCTCAAGAATTAATCCAACGCTATAATTCAGGACAAAGAGATTTTACAGGAGTTAATTTAGATTATACCAATTTAGAGCAAATTAACTTACAAGGAGCTAACTTTACTAATGCTAGTTTCCGACAAGCCAATTTACAAAAAGCTAATTTTAAAGAAGCTAATTTGACCAAAGCTAATTTAGAAGATGCCGACTTAAGAAATTCTAATTTGGAAAAAACGATGCTCCACGAAGCAATTTTAAGTGGTGCAAGTCTCATCCAAGCCAATTTACAACAAGCTATCTTAACCAAGAGTAATTTAGAAGATAGTGATTTAACTAAAGCTAATTTAACTAAAGCCAATTTGATTGGCTCTAATTTGAGTCGAACTGTTTTCCAAGATGCTATTACCCAAGATGCTCAATTTGAAGCCCCCAAAAAACCTGTAGAAGACCCAACCAAAGAATTAGAAAAGCTCCTAGAAGCAACTACCAAAAAATCACAAGAAAAAATCAATAATCAAGAAGATAAATCAGAAAAAATTATAGATAATAAAACACAAAATGAGCCAGATAAACCAGAAAAACTTGTAGAACAACCGACCAAAGAACCAGAAAAGATAGCAGAAGCAACTGTTAATATATCAATATCACAAGCCAAAAAAGATAACAAAGAAGATACATCAGACAAACTGGTAGAAAAAAGAGTAAAAAATGAACCAGAAGCAAATATAGATAATAAGTCTGAAAATTTAGCAGAAAATCAAAAAGGTAATTCAGAACAATCAGCTACAAAACTTAGAGGAAAAACCAAGAAAAAACAAGGGTAATTAATATAGGCATTCAACCTGATATATTCAACCAGCAAAAAATCCTATACGATCTATTAGTTATGCGCAACAAAAAATCTACTTAAAGTTGGGTAAACTTATGCCGACGTGATACCAAGCGCACTTGTATCACTAAGGTTTACTGGAGTCTCTGATGACTTGCTTCCGGTAACTTCCTTCCCATTGCTGGACTCTGGTTATTAGGCTTGACCCCAACCCTGACTTTCATCTCAAAATAACTATGCCGATGGCAACCCTTCAGTAATTTAGAGATACGCGCCCAATAAGTCCATACGTGCTT
>JAAUYJ010013384.1_pt1 | contig 18555 bp, 13 predicted proteins | sample 7278031 | NCBI WGS metagenome assembly JAAUYJ01 (sample SAMN14350222, study PRJNA611818) | marine sediment metagenome | isolation source: surface marine sediment (1.8m) | place: French Polynesia: Moorea | collected 2018-08 | reverse complement strand
GAGTCAAAAATATACCCCCCCTGGTCCGACTATACCCCGTGCACACCTATGGTGACAATTATCGCGATCTTTTTAATCAAGTCAAAAGAAACAGTACCTTGAGTTGCCAATGAGTTTCACAACGTCTCTGGCAACTTTCTGCTCTTCAGTGGCCACCTCCACGTCAACGCAACCTAAAAAAAATGATTGTTTTGTGAAAATTCTGAGCGTCTTTTAGTCCTCACAACCGACCTTTCGGGGGCCCCGTGTAAATGTCATCGTGCGAGGCCGCAGGGAGCAAATTCCCCAAAAGCTTGATGTTGCCCGAATCCAAGAGGATGAAGGAGCGGTCAAGAATTTCCCCAACCGACCACAAGAATGTGTTCTAATTTTTTTAGGTGTGTTATACACGTCTCTTAGACATGCAATTGTTTTGGTGCTATTCTTACATTCGCTGGTTGGACCACAGAAATCTTGGTCGAGCAGTGGCCCATGGGAGACGAAGCAGCAGCAGTAGACCCTGGCCCCAAGACAAAGGATGCGGCCAGCAAAACGGACGCCATTTTCGACAGACTGCACGCGCCGTCGCAACTAAAACTGAAACTTCAGTGGTATCGGCTTTATCATCGAATTCTGATTTCTATTTATTCCGTTTGATTCCATCGGGCGGGGCGCCATATCCGGGAGACATGCAATTACTATCCGTGTATCCCTTTACGATGCGTACTTGAGAGCCAACTTTTTCTTTTTACCGGGGCCTAACTGTGTACAATGGAAATCCCAGTCGATATCACGACAAAATGTGCGGTGACACATACGGTAGGAATAGTATGCTCACTCGCCGGAGAGTCATTATTTCGATTTTCCGAGGGGAGATCGAGAATATGCTCGTTTACTGAATCGCCCGCCTTTGTTGGCACGAATGCGTGTTGATGTCTGTTCTGTACATTAGCTTGTAAAGAGCATTTTCAGGCATCTCTGTCTACACCAGGGTTTCCATCTTTGAAGATATTTTTTTCAGCTGGCGGAGTGGGACAAAATAAATTTCCATCCAAACAGAACCGAGGGGACCGACCAATCGCCGAAAATGCGCACGGCAACTGAGGAATTGCTTCCTCCACAAAGAAGTAAGGAGGAAAAGGCCATAGATAAAAATCTTTATCAAGAAATAGAAAGCACGAAGGGAGGGCGGAATGAAATAGCTCCATAACTCATTCTCTTTCCTTCCCTTTCCCCCTTTTCTTGCAGAAAAACGGAAGGAAAATATGGTACGAGTAGTGCAATTCTGCGCGAGCTTTTCCGAAATCCCCCTTCTCTTTCTTTCCTTTTCCCTTTCCTCCCTCCTTCCTCCGTAGTTTCCCTCTTCCCCCGAAAATTTATGTCTTAATAAATCCGCTAAGAAACCGGGGAAAGTGCGCAAATCGCCAAAAAAATACCGGAAGCAAGCTATTCTTACTTTTCTATCAATTGGCCAATCCTGTACTTTTTAGGCAAGCAAAGCCTCCTCCAGTCCTTTAAAACTCTTACCGACACAAGGTGCTTCAATTACCCAGAGAAAAAAAGTACTTGCCCCTTCCTTCTAGCAGCTTATTCAACACACACACACACATCTTCCCCTCCTTCAAAAAGCTCTCAAATTTCCTCTTCCTCCTCCTTTTCTTCTTTTTTTTTCTCCCCCTCTCTAATTCCCACAGGATGGAAAGAGGAGGGAAGAGAGGGCGACCTTGAAAACTTCCCCCCTCCCCTTTGCGCGAGGGAGAGAAAAAGAGGCCCTCCCTCTCTCCTCCTCCTCCTGTATCTAGCCACCAGCCGAGCCTCTTAGTAGAACCGCCGAGCTCCCCCCCCCCGCCATTGGAAAGACTTTCATAGGAGGAGCGAAAAGGGGTTCGCGAAATCTCCGTCAGGAAATGTGGAAAGGAAAGGAAAGGAAGGCGGCGGCGGTTTCGGCGGTTTCTCTTAATTTCTGGTGGATGCGAGGGAGAAGGAGGAGGAGGAGGAGGAGGAGGAGGAGGTGGCGGCGGTTTCGGAATAGACTGTAATGGCGGCGACGTCGGAACAAATCAGCTCGGAAAAGGGGGGAAGGAAATGTAAAGAAAGAGATGGGGTTCCGGGTTCATTTTCGTAAATTTCTCGGCTGTCACCTGAACATGAAAATGAAAGTCTAGTTTTACTTTGCCCTTGGATCCGAGGAACTGTGGTTTTTGTCTACGTAGACGTAAATGACAAGGTAAGGAGGAGACATGCGCATTAAGAAAGAGAGAGAGAAACATTGCAGTTTCGTACAGAAACGTCCTTTTTGCCTCCTTTTTTAATTTTCTTGGCATTTAGACTCATTTCTTTCAACTGTTTCTTTTTTTTCGGCGAGACAACAAGGGCCAAAGACGGGGAAAAAAAGAATTAAGTGCTTCGTTCACTCTCTCTTACCGCCAGTCTGTTTGGATGAAATTTAAGCATACTGAACAGCGTCGATATCATAATTGTTATTCTTCAGGGAAACTGTTTTGAGCGGAGGTCTGATCTTGTTTTCTGTTTAATTAAAGTATTTTTCACCCTCTCGAGACTTTCTTCATCTCCCTGAAGGCGCTTTAGCATCCAAAAGAGGCCGGGGAGGAGGAAAATCCTTCTTTTGTGTCATGAGGAAATTAATAGGGAGACGAGGACGCGTTTCCCTCCCTCTTTCTTCTTCTTCTCACTTTTTCTCGAGCGTCCCTTTCAAGACCTGGACTTGGAATTGACAACAAACACTTTGCCGGTACATAAAAGATGCAAAAAAAGTTATGGCAAAAAGGAACACTACTTTTAAACACAATTATATCAGATGGCACAGAGTTGGCGATTTTCGCGTCTTTTCCCGTCTCTGTTCTCGAGAGGAGAGGAAGGGCCCCCGATTAATTAGTAGAGGAAAGGAGAGAGACCGAAGAGGAGGAGAGAGAACAAGAGGTGGGGGAGAGGGAAATGAGACAGGAGAGTTCCCATTCCACCCCCCCACCCCCTACCCCTCTCGTGTCCGTCCCAGATCCCCAAATAAAGAGAAGTTTTTTGCGCATTTTCTTACAATCCTCCCAAAATCTTTTTTTCACGTATCGCGCGAATTTAAAACGTTGAAAATCCCCCTTTGTCTGTCAAGGATGTAAAGCGCAGGAAATTGGATTTTTTTTCTCCCTCTCCTGTCAGCGGACGGACGGTCGGTCGGAATAGAAGACGGAGACGAATGGATTCGAGGGCCTCTTCTGCTTTTCTTCCAGTGGCCGGTGGACAGCGCAAAAACAATTTACGTATAGATGCGTCTTGTGCTGTACTTACTGTGCACCAACGTGGTCGAACGAAGAGGACCATTTAAAAACAGGAGGAATTGAGGAAGACAGTGTGCCACAAGATTCTAGCAGTTTTTAGCAACAAAACTCTTGACCTCAGAAAAGAAAACCCGTAGCTATTGGACGAAAAAAAAGAATCCTAATTTCAGGACTATGTACAGCGGCCTTTCCCGGTAGGCAAAACAGGAGGCCAAGAGGGGAAAGTGGAAGGGAATCTCTCCCTCCCTCCCTTCGATCCCTTCAGTTCCGGGTGAAGGCAGGAGGGAGGGAAGGGGAGGGGAAAAGTTTGGAGACGGTTAATCCAGGATAAGGCCAGCCCAGAGAGAGATCCAGCCGCCGCCGCCGCCGACCAAGCCAGGGCTGCTTTTGCTTTGAAGTCCCTCCCCCCCTTTCTCTTTCTCTCTCCAGGATTCGACGTCAAAAATCAAGCGAAATGGAACTTTGTTCATCGCACATTTTTTTGTTGGACCACGATGTAGTCTATTTATTCCAGGTGCATAAAAATGTCCTATTTGCCCAATCCCGCACCAGAGAAAGAGAAGGACCGCTAGGGAGAAGAGGTAGAATGGAAAAGTTTTGACTCTGCCGCCGGGGGGAATCGCGAGGGAGGGGGGGAGGGGGGAAGAGGACAACGCAGGTTGGATACTTTGGAGGAGAGAGAGAGAGTCCGAAAATAAACTTCCTTCTTCGTTCCCTCTGGGGGATCGAGCGAAGGCGGCGCTGGAGCGGAAAAAAGGGTCAATTGGGAAAACTGGTTTTTCATGGACATGATGGAATTTCCGCTTTTATTCCTATGGTGAATATAGAAATAATCACAAACTTAGCTCTATATTTTGGCTTGCTACAAGAGAGAGAATGTTTCCCTAATCGTTTTCCCCACTCATTAGGTACTACGGTAAAGTAGCATTCGCCTCCTTCTTCGAACATGTGATTACGTAAAAAGTTGCCTTCCTGAGGAGAATCCACATAGAAGCAAACTTACTTTCAGCAATATTTTTTTCTGGCCGAGCCTTCGCCGCAGTACGTACAGTATATAGTAGAACCCCAAAGGCGATGAAGAAATATCCTCCTAAAAAACCTCCGTATAGTGAGGGACCATACCAACAACCTTGGCTGGAGGAAGGTCAAGGAAGGAGGAGGAGGAGGAGTAGGAGCACCCTTCTCCTTCGATTGGAAAGTTGTGTGAGGAGGAAAGAGGAGGAGGATTAGCACTCGGATCACGTAGAAGGACGGTCGCTCGGGGGGGGGGAGAAAAAGTTGGAAGAAGGAGCGTCCTCTCCTCCTTTTTACCGTGGTGGGTTGACCTCTCACACCCGTCCACGTTTACACCACGCGATATTGGCCTCTTTACTTCTTTCCCTTTCGAATGTTTATTTCTTAGGCTCCGCAAGTGGAAAACGAGGGGATGGATCTGAAATGGTTTTTTCGCTTCCAAATTTAGAGGGGTCAACAGTAACATTTCTTTTTCCAGCTATTCCGATCCCAGAAACATGATCGATCTTCTTTTTTGTGTACAAGTTTTTTTTCTTCTAAATTGTGTGGGATTCAGTTCTTTTATAAAACAATTTTAATCCTTGACTGAAAAAGACAGCAGAACCTTTCTATTTTTCAACCACCTATCATCATCGTGGGGAAACATTTTGGAATGGGGAAAGAGGAACGAGGGTAAATAACGACGACGACAATAATAGGGATGGGGAAATGGAGAGTGGAGACACGTGAAACAACTTTATATAACATTGGCCTGTGTTTCGAAATTGGCCTATGTGATTAAATTAGAAATCCTATGCAGGAGAGGAGAGAAGGGAGAGGAGATACTTTTCTGATCTGAATGTATGAATCGTGTTTTAGTTTTTTTCGCGGGAGAATCTTTCTTCTTCCACATCCTTGTTGAGCTGGATTTCGGAGATTTGTCTTTTCTGTATACGTCCGAAATTGTATTTGTTTTATTTTCAGTCCTGCCCCCACTTTTTGTTGACATTCTGCAATACGAACAGAAGATGCACAAATTAGGGAGATGTAATAAGAGGGGCAATTGCACAAATATGTCCATTTTCAGTGGGATGACTTTATAATCTTTATTCACCGTACCGTACCTGATTCGCCCTGTCATTCTCGTACTCTACAAAGTCGTCGAATAGCGTTGGCCAAGCCTCCTCCTCGTCGTACAGGCTGAGGTCTCCCCCTGCGCCGGCGGGGGACTCAGTCAGGTTCAGGAACATGTTCCAAGTGTCGCGGGGGATGCCGCGGACCTGCGACAGAAACAATAAGCAAGGAATAAAAAAACATCCATAAAAAAGTCCGTCGCTTATTCAAACTTCTCCCACCTGCTCCGGATGTTCCCTGATGAATGCAATCCACCTGGCGAGCAGCGGTGGGACCCCTCCCCCTCCCCCTCCGGGCCCTCCTCCCCTGCTGGCCTGCCCCAGCACCAGCTGCCAAAGCGAGCAGGCCATCTCCGCCGGGAGAACCTTCTGTCCTGGCTCAAGGCCGAACGAGAAGGTGAAGCGGTAGAGGTCCTTGAAGAGGTCCGGCGCTGCCAGGCACTCTGCGGCGGCCTCGGTCAGGCGCGGCTGGAGGGCGCGCGGCGTGTCGGCGCGGAGGGCGCGGCAGCCGCGATGGAACTCGGGGCGGGTCAGGCGGCACATCTGAGCAGCGCGGCACTTCCAAGCGAGCACCAGGACCCTGGAGAGGTGACACAATAATGAGACTTTATGAGAGCCATGCTTTGTGTTACATGACCCTCAAAACAAAGAGTTTTTTCCTGCTGGAGGAGCCGATTTTTCGCTACTATCACCTATTTTGAAACATGCTCTTGCTGTTGTTGAGTTAACTGCTCCTGCTCCAATGCTGCACTGTCATTATTTTTTTCCGTTGCGTTACTCATTTAGTTGCTGCTCCCGCCCCACAGCGACAACTACCTGAACTCCTCCGGCCTTAGGTCCAGGTCCCTGCAGAGGTGCTCTATTCCCTCGGTGGTGATGGCCTCGTGGTCGGAGGAGGAGGAGGAGCCAACGGTGGACGGGTCGCGGTACTTGCAGAACAGGCTAGAGATCTTGGAGTCGGAAACGTTCCTGGAAGGGGGGACAAAGGGGGATTTGAACTACAATTTGAAACAAATTATTTAATTGCTGTTTCTCACCTAAATTCCCCCGACCCCGATCTCCCCAGTGGCGGTATCCGACTGACGAAGCTCCTCTTTCCGCTCCCTCCAGAGTGGTGCCCGTCCCCAGCGCCTCCGTTGCCTCCGCTGCCACCGCCTCTGACCACCGTGGCAACACCAGCAAGCGGGTCGAGGGAGATGGTGGCAGGGACCCCTCCTCCGCCCACAGCAACTCCGGCCGCCGCCGGGCCACCCAGAGATAGCCGCTTCTCCGCGGCTGCGGCGGCCGCCCCGCCGTCGCTCATGATGGCCCCGCCGCGCCCGCCGCCGTTGGCCGATCGCGGCGTGGCGGCGGCGGAGGGAGCCGCGGTGGTGGAGGTGGTGTAGGGCGAGCTGTTGGGGAGCAGCAGGTCAGGGCGGCGGACGCCGACGCCGTCGCCCTCAAGGGAGTCGGACGAGGAGCGACGGTCGGTGGGGAACACTAAGACCAAGATTTTAAAAATGTATAACATATGCATCACTCTCTCATATTTTTCAAATCACCTGGCGACGGTTCCGTCATGGGCCTTCCTCCCTTCCTTCGTCCCTCCCCCTGCGGCGGCCTCCTCCTGCCGCCCCTGTTGCAGCAGCCGCTGCAGTTGTTGCCCATTTCGATCTCAGAAGAGGTTCAACTGTGATTGCACCTTCTTTTCCTCCTCCGTCCTTCTAATGTTCAGCTACAGGAGCAGCGCCATATTGCACGACTTTTTCTCCTCCTCCGGGTTCAGTGCCAAGAAGTTGGAGAGTCGGTGAAACTATTGTTGCTGTTGCTGTTGCTGCTCTTCATCCTTCTTGCAAGAACATGACTGGACTGCAGCCTAGCAACAGGCAGGATATTTGCTCAAATTGTTTTTTAACAGAGTCCTTCTGTGCACCCTCCAAAGAAACTGACAGTCAGCAGCAGTTTTTTCTCGAGGACGAATAGGGAGGTTGCTGCAGCTGAGGGGAGCCGAGGCCGCCGCCCTTCGCCCTCTCCTCTTGCGTGATCGAGGCTGGCTGCTGGCCTCTCTCTCAGACTCTCCTCCCATTCCCTAGTCCGACCCCCATCGATCCAGCTCCGCCTTTCGCTTTCTTCCCTCCCTCCCTCTCTCTCTTCCAACAAGGTCGGACCAGCCTTGGGCACCACCACTCTTCGTTCGACAAAAAAGCACTCTTCTTATTCAGCCTTTCTCCCCGCCCCTGTGGCGATGCAGCTTCCTCATCCTCCTCCAAAGGCGTGTGACGACGGCTGCGATGGTTGGTTGCACATAACCAAAAGGCGGATCTGGTCTCTCCCTCGTTTTCTCTCCTCTTTTGCTGCAAGCGAGCGAGAGGAGGGAAGCGGCGGAGGCAAAGCTGCCTGAATCTCTCCCCCCCCTCCCCGTTTCTTATTGCACTGTAGTAGGTACGGTACGTAGGTACACCGTGGGCGGAGGGGGTATCGTTTCTCTCCTACCCCACACTCAAGCACGCACGCATGTGTGTGTGTGGGTTCGGTTTCGGCTCTTTCTCCGGAGTAGCAGCAGCAGCGGAGATCATGGACGGTCGCCAATATTTTTTTAATGTGAAAATATGGGGATGACTAGGCGCAAAAATGTCTATAATATTCTGATATACGTACTGTTCTTGTCTTTCTGCTGTACGATTAGCATAGGAACCGTCTTGTTTTCAGAAACAGTACTTCCCCAGATACGTACGATATGAAATAGTGAGAGGAGTTGCGTACATAAGACCTTTGCAGAAGATCAACTTCAAGAGCTCGCAATATAGCGGCTGTCCCTTCCTCTCAACTCCTTTTTTCGCAACCGCCGCTGAAGCCGCCGAAATTAAAGCAATGTCCCTCAAAATGTGTTTTGTCAATTACGGCAAAAAATATGGTACTGTTCCTCTCGTGCACGAAATGAATACGATGCCCCTGGGTGTAGGTGTAGGATAGTAGAACCGTGAAATTGTCATATCCACTAGCTGTCGAATTATTCTCCTCAGAGCCCAAATTTGTTCGGAAACGCAATTGTCTTCTATACAACTACAATTTCTGAATTTTTCATATTGCCGCTAATTGAAGAAAGAAGGAAACGTTGCGCGATATTCGTTTTTTGCATTGCTCAAGACTTTATTTGCTGCTTTCGAAATAACCTTTGTGCTTTTTTGTCTGCGTTGTCCGGGAATTTCGGCAAGACACACGCTTATTCCATGCTGCATGCTCTTTGCCCAAGTCTACCCGGGGAGAGGCGCTGGAAAATGGATTGGAGACGACGCGGGCCAATAGAATAGGTGTCGTTAGCCTCCTCGCATCTGTACATCGCATTTATCGCCGCCGGTCGACGAGTCCTTTCAGGCGCATGCAAGTAGAATGATATGTCTGCGATCCTCGGTCGTTATTTTTTTTTGTCTTTTTTTATGCTGCTTGCAGGGGGTTTAGACTACCGCCAACGGACGGAGCGGAGTAATCCGCCGCGTCCGGAGGAGGGGACAACTTTTTCTGTTCTGAATTGCATCGACAACACTGCTCTATCCGTTGCCGGCGGCGGCGAGCGAAGGGTTAACTATCGGCAAATAATCTTGGTCCGTTTCCTGGCGGTCGGGATGTGTTGATAGCGTAAATGGGAAGGTGCGTTTAGAAGACGGATCCTCCGCGGGCTCCCCTGGCAGTGGTGAGCTGGGCCTCGGCCATCTTGGTCCTCTCCTCGGCCTCCTCGAGCTCCTGCTGGGCCTTCCTGTACTTGGCAAGGTTGAGGGCGGCAATCTCCTCAGCCTCCTCAATCTGCTTCTTGTAGGTCTTGATCTTCTGCTGGAGCTTGGTGGCGAGCTCGGACATGCGGTCCTGGTTCTTGCGGTCCTCATCACTCTGGAACTGGAGCTCCTTGATGCGGCGCTCTGCCTTTTGGTATGCCTTGTAGGTCTCAGAAGTCCTGGCCTGGCAGTTTCCAAGCTCAATCTCAAGTTCCCTGATGCGGGACTCAAGCTTGGCCATGGCATTGCGGCCACCACGAGCAGCCATCTCATTGGCCTCAACCAGACGCTGCTCAAGCTCAGCAATCTGGCTCTCCAGGGCACGCTTGTGCTTCTCCTGGGTGTTGGAGTGGTCCTGTTCTGCCCTGAGCTCATCAGCAAGGCGGGCAGCATCAACCATGGCCTTCTTGGCCTTCTCCTCAGAGTTCTTGGCCTGGTGGAGCATGTCATCGATCTCAGCATGCATAGTGTGGATGGCGGACTCAAGGCGGCGCTTGTCAGAGTTGGCCTTGGAGTTGATGGTGGTCATGTCGTTGACAGCAGACCTGGCATCAGCCAACTCCATGTCAGCCTGCTTCTTGCCACGGTCAGCAGAGTCCAGGAGAGCCCTGGCCTCCTCCAGCTCACCCTGAAGAGCATTGGCCTTGCGGTCTGCAAGACCAGCCTTCTCCTGGATCTCCTGGCGCTGCCTGGCCTCCTCCTCAAAGGCAGTCTCAGTGTCCCTCAACTGAGCCTGGTAGCGCTTGATGGACTTGTGAGCTTCAGCATTGGCCTTGTTGGCATGGTCAAGGGCAATCTCAAGCTCATTGATGTCAGACTCCAGCTTCTTCTTGATGCGGAGAGCTTCAGTCTTGGCACGGGTCTCAGCCTCAAGAGATGCTTGCATAGAATCCATGGCCCTCTGGTGGTTCTTTCTGGAAAGGACAGTGGGCAAAGAAAAAAGATGTATATTGTCAAACATGGAATGGCGTAAATTTTATCAAACCTGGTGTTCTCGAACTCCTCCTCCTTCTCCTGGATCTTGCGGTCAATCTCCTGGCGGACCTGACCAAGCTCAAGCTGGGCACGCATGACCTTGTTCTCCTCTTGCTCAAGGGCGGCTTCAGCCTCCTCAAGAGCTGCCTGGAGCTCCTCCTTCTCAACCTCCAACCTGCGGCGCTGCTTGTCAAGCTCATGGATGGAGCGGCCACCATCACCAAGCTGGTCAAGGAGATCCTTGATCTCATCAGCAAGGTTTTTGTTCTCCCTCTTGACAACATCAAGTTGCTCAACAGTCTCATCCCAGGCAGCACGAAGACGGAAAAGCTCGCTGTTGTAGTTGCGGCACTCCTTCTGGCTGGCTTCAAGCTCAGCATTGAGGTCATCAACCTTGGCCTTCCACTCTCCAACAACCTGTAAAAAATAGGCAGAAAGATGCATTTAATGGTTAAGATCTTGCAAGCAAACTTTGTTTTACAGTACCTTGTCAAAGTTCCTGCCTCTCTTCTCAGAAATGACGGCGGCAGCATGCACCCTCTCATACTCAAGCTGGAGATCCTCCAGCTCTGTCTCGAGGCGGTTCTTGGTCTTCTCAGTGCTTGAGACCTTCTGGTTGAGAGACTCAATGGTCTCTTCAGCCTCAGCCAGGCGAGCGTGGAGCTTGCCCTTGCATCCCTCAAGCTCATCAATGCGTCCAAGACCCTCAGTCTCATACTTGGACCTCCACAGTTGTGCCTCAGCATTTGCTTTAGACAGAGCCTTCAGGAGGTCAGACTTGTGCTCAGATTCCTCCTCGGTCCTTTCACGCAGAGACTCAAGTTCGCTATTGAGGTTCTTGAACTTGCTGAGAAGAGAGGCACGGTCCCTTGCCTCAGCATCAGCCAGCCTCTTGGTGTCCTCCAACTGGGTGGTGAGGGAGATCTTCTGCTTGTTGAGGCCAGCAATGGCGCCCTCGGTATCCTCAATCTGCCTCTGGAGGTCCTGGTTCTCCACCTGCAGCTTCTTCTTGGAGGAGTCAGCCTCATTGAGAGCCCTTGCAAGCTCATCCAGCTTCTGGTTGGCCTCAACAATCAAGCCCTGGGTCAGCTTTCCATTCTTCTCAATGTTGGCACGCTCACGCATGGACTCATCCAGGCTGCTGCGGTTGTCCTGAAGATCCTTCTCCATGTTGCCCTTGTCCTTCTCAGCCTTTGCCTTCATCTTGTTGACAGAGTCAATCTGCTCACCAAGCTCAGACATGGTGTTGTTGTGCTTTTGGCGGAGGGCAGCAAGAGTTCCCTCATGAGCAATGTTGGACTCCTCAAGCTCACCCTTGAGCTTGGCCAGTTCAGCCTCCCTCTTCTTGTTCAGCTCAATCTGAGTGGAGGTGTTGTTGCCAGCATCCTCCAGTTTCTCCCCAAGGTCTTGGATGTCACGGGAGAGGGTAGACCTGTTCTTCTCAGCCTTGGCCCTGTTCTGACGCTCAATTGCCAGTTCTTCATCGAGCTCTTCAAGGCGAGACTGGAGCTCCTTGGTCTGCTTGCTGTACTTGCCTCCAAGAGTCTGCTCATCCTCAATCTTTGCCGACAGGCTGGAGAGCTCCTTCTCCTTGCGCTGAATGGTCTGGTTCAGCTCATTCTTGACGCGCTCCAAGTCAGCAACAGCCTCTTGAGTCAGCTTGAGGTCACCCTCCACCCTGCGCTTGAGCTTCTCAACATCGCTCCTGGACTTTTTCTCTCTCTCAAGGGAGTCCTCACATTCATCAAGAGACTGCTCCAGCTTGGCCTTAACCTTGTTCAGGTGGTTGCACTTGTCCTCCATTGCCTGGATGTCCTCCTCTGTCTTCTGCTTGGACTCGCCAACACCACGCTTCTCCTTCTGCAGCTTGTTGATAAGCTCCTCCTGGTGGGAGATCTCCTCCTTCAGAGTGCGGATCTGGCCATCCTTGGTAACCTTGTCTTCCTCACACTGCTCTAAGACGTTCTCCAGCTCCTTGATCTCCCCTCTCAGCCTGTCAGCATCCTGGGAGACCTTGCCTCCCTGGGCCTCAATCTGGGCCTTGGCATCCTCCTCAGCCCTGATGCGGTTGTTGGTGTCGTCCACCTGCTTCTGCAGGTCATTCTTCATGCCCTCAATGCGGTTGGTCTTGTCAATGATATCCTGAACTGCAGAACCACCAGACTGCAGGGCAAGAGTGAGCTCTGCCTTCTCAGCTGAGAGCCTTTCGTGCTCAGCTGTGACCTTCTTGCACTCAGCAATGGCCTTGTCAATGTTCTTCTCAGCAATGGCAATCTTCTCCTCATACTCAGCCTTGTACTGAGCAAACTTGGTGCACTTGAGGTTGGGCTTGATGGCAAGCCACAGCTGCCACCACAGCCAAGTCTTGCCAATATAGTAGTTGCGGATGGTGCGCTGGCAGCAGTAGAGGGCAAGCTTCTGGTCCTGCATTTTCTTGAAGATCATCCTAGAGGCCTTGCCACGAGCCTGGGACTGGAGCCAAGACAAGACCTGTCCAATGCGGTCCTCACGAACCTCCTCCATGTAACCTAAGATACCGGCACGGAAGAACACCTTGGTGTGACCCAGACGGTACTTCTCAGTTTCCAGCTTAACAGAATCCAGAACACCCTTTGCTGCAGCCTTGTCATTCTTGGCTTTGGCCACAATCTGGGCAGCAAGAATGTTGTAACGTGCCTTGAACTCAGGGTAGGTGATCTTGTTGGGGAAGCCCTTGCGGCAAATGGCAATGCCAGCAAGCACACCGTTGCACTGGTACTGGTGCATAACAAGGCCAGACTCAACACCTCCAGGCTGCTTGTGGGTGTTGGGGACAACACAACGGATGAAGGCAGGCTCAGTGGCATACAGGGTTTTCATGAGGTCATCAAGCTGGGTCTTGTAGAAGGAGGACACAGTCTTTCCACCTCCCTTCTTCCTTCCACCAGAGTCCTTCTTGGCCTCCAGAGGCTGACCAGGGTGGTACTCAAAGCACTTGACAAGCAGAGCATTTCCACCATTCTTGATCAGCTCAACAATGGTGTCGTTGAGAGGATCCTTGTTCTTCTCCAGCCAGCCAGTCAAGTTGTAGGATACACAGGCAGCGTAGTGCACAACAGCAAAGTGGGCATTGGGATCAGGCTTGGGGCTGGCCTTCTGGAAGTTGGCACACTTGCCAAGCAGGTTCTCGTGGAGCTTGGCAGCAAAGGTCTGATCAGTGGCCTTGGGGAAGAGGGACTCTTCTTCCAGGATGGCCAAGAGTCCCATGGGCTTTTCAAACATGTCAATGCACTTCTGCAAGTCCATGCCAAAGTCAACATTAGCCCAGTCAATACCCTCCCTCACATATTCTTCCTGTTCTAGGACGAACATGTGATTGTTGAAGAATTGCTGCAACTTCTCATTACAGAAGTTGATGCAAATCTGCTCAAAGCCGTTGTAGTCGAAGATCTCAAAGCCGGCAATGTCAAGGCAACCAATGTACTGGACCTTCTTCATGGTAGGATCAACAAGGGTCTCATTACACTTGTCAACGACAAACTGGAAGACGAGCTCATAGACCTTACGGCCAATACCAGCAACAGAGTTTGCTGCCTGGGAGCAAGTCTGACCCTTGGTCACCCACTCAGTGCCGACCTTTAGCTTGGGCTTGCAGAAGTACTCAATCATCCATTCAAGGTCCACACCCATAATCTCAGCAAGCTTGCGGGCATTGGAATCATCCTTTACTTCAGCCTGCTCCTCCTTGCCCACAGGGACAAAGTCCTTGCACATGTTACCCATGTGCATGACAAGGGCAGTACACTTGTAGATGTTGTACTTCTCTTCATTAGAGAAGCCAAGAATGTCAAAGGCTTCATCAGCAAACATCATGTCCTCCTTGTCATCAATAGAATCAACAGTGACCTTTCCTTGGGACACCCACCAGTAGTCATAGATGTCGTTAGAAAGGAGAGCCTTCTCCTTCAGGTCAGGCACATGGTCTGACATGATGTTGTAGAATGAGTGATAGCACCTCTCAAGCTCAGCCTGGAAGGTCAAGCGGGATTTCTCCAGCAGGTAGATGACCATGTCACCACCAGAGAGTTTGCCACCCTGATTGAACCAAATACGGATGAACTTTCCAAACCTGGAGGAGTTGTCATTCCTCACAGTCTTGGCATTGCCCCAGGCCTCAAGCACAGGGTTAGTCTGGACAATCTTGTCCTCAAGACTGGCCTCGCCCTCCTTCTTCTTGCCAGAGGCACCAATGGAGGCAAAGTAGGAGATAACCTTCTTGGTGTTCTCAGTCTTTCCAGCTCCAGACTCACCAGTGATAAGGATTGACTGGTTCTTGCCACCCTGCATGAGACCCTGGTAGGAGCCCTCAGCTACTCCAAAGATGTGAGGAGGGCACTCATTCCTCCTCTTGCCAATGTAAATCTCCATGGTGCGCTGGGTGTAGATGGGGAAGCGCTTGTAGGGATTGATGGCAATGCAGAAGAGACCAGAGTAGGTGTAGATGAGCTGGTTCTTGTACCTAACCACAGAGTTCCACAGGACGCAGGCATCATTGAGGTAGGTCAGGCCAGCCATATCAGTGGCACAGTCAAACTTGGGTGGGTTGACCTGGCCAACCTGGTCCTTCTTGAAGACTTTTTTCTGGAAAGAGGATTTAAATGCTAGTAGAAAACAAATGGTGCTGTTTACAATAATGAAAGAATACTTACGTCCTTGGTCTCCAGGATGGTGACAGTGACTTTGTCTCCATCAGTGGAGTCAATGAGACCCTCAAAGTAGCCACCAGTCTTCTTGTCCGGCACCCAGCAGGACTTCTTGGCATCATAGGGCTTGGTCAGGAGCTTCTTCTTCAGCTCAAAGGTCACCTCCAGCCATGGGGATGGATCCGGGTCGGGACCCTCGGATTTCTTGATATGGCCGGGCATCTTGGTGGAGGATCAGTGGTTGGGCAGAATCTCGGGGTCGATGAATCTGCGGAGGAAAAAAAAAAGAAGTGAAGAATCGATAGAAAAAAATAAGAATTGAATTATGACCGCAACGCACGAGGAAAACTAAAAAGCCCGAAATTATTGGCGCTTCCCCATTTCCCGTACGTCTTTGTTGCTAGATTTCGATATTGCCGTTCGCAATTTGCTGTAATTTAATCTAAAGCTCACTACAGCCGCTCAGAAAGTTTCGAAAAAAGGGAGCGCAATGCGTTTAAATCACTGGAAGGAATGCGCTATCTCCGTACTGCTTTTGCTGCACACGAAACATGGCACAGAGAGAAATCTTGCCAACGTGGACCGATGTGCGATCCTCTCGTCTCACCTGATCCCAAGGCTCTGGTGCGTCGGCGGAGGGAGGGAGGGGGCTTTTAAACCTCGGAGGGCGGCGACGACCGAACGAGGAGGAAGAGGACGACGGCCGCGGCCACAGTCCAACACCCACCCACCCCAAAAATAGCCCGGGCGGACCTGGAACACTTGCTAGGCGGCGGCAGCGACGGCGACGGCGACGACGACGACGACGCTTCAGTCGTGCCTCATCCGCCCCATACTACACAAGCTAGGCGCTTGCTCCGGAACTTCAGGAAAGAATTGTTGCGCTGTACAGGGCGTTCAAAGCTTTCCCAAAAGCATGGGAAAATATCAGTTATTTTGGGGCGTCCTACGTCGCGTCCTATTTCCCAGAGGTATGTCACCCTGTATTTAGCCCTCCACAGCCCGAGAAACACTTTCTTCCCCTCCCTCCCCCATTCTTCTTATTTCTCCTTTCCTCTCGCTTGCTGCATGGATGTCACCTTCTCGCTCGCGCCCGCCTAAAACAAAACGGAGGGATTCGCCAAAACTCCAAAATTTTTAGCTACCCAATTTGGAAGCACGCTTCAAGCTCATTTCCCCTTTACAATTAATTGTCGGAATAAACTAAATTGGCGCATTGTACTCGGGCCATTTTCGAGCATCTCTCCTCCTTCAACTCCTCTTCCTTCCCCCCTCCTGCTCCTGTGCCAAGGCCTGTTCTTCGTCCTCCTCCTCCTCCTCCTCCTCCTCCTCCTCCTCCTCCGTCCCAAAAGGACGACGACGACGACAGAAAAGGACGGAGGAGGAGGACTGTTGGAGAGACACTCGAATCCTCCGCCTCGTCCTCTCTCACCTTTGGTGAGTCACCCCTCCCCTATCCCTCCACTTTCCCCATTTTCCCAAAGAAAGAGCTATTCTTGCTTCTCCTTTTCCCCTCCTCCCTCCCTACTGCCTCATGATTCATGCTGAACGAGCGACAATGGGCGGCGGCGACGACGACGAAGGCGCTGCCTGCCCAAGAGGGCGGGCGGGCGGTGGCGACAAGCATCCGGCTCTATGGGCATCGAGGGGGAAATAGGCGATTTATTTGCTCCACAATAGTATGCATAAATTCTACGGAAGCATTTATTTATCCTTTCAGTAGTTAGCACAAAGACACCACTACATGGCTATCTCCTCCCCAACCTCATGAATCCATCTCTTCTTCGATCCTCCTTCTCTTCCATCCCCAGTTATTTTTGAGCTGTGGGAGGGAGGCGCAAGGGAGGGACGGCGGAACAAGAGGAGGAAGGCCGGAGGAGGACTTGGCTCTCTCTGTCGCCCCGTTGTTTCCCGTCCCGCCCGTCGAACACACTTTTACTACTCCCTCCCTCCCTTCAAGTATGGCGCCAGGTGGGGAATGATGTACCGCGGGCGGTGGGGAAAAGTGCTTGAAAGTGAACTAGGAACAGGTCGGAGGAGGAGGAGGAGGAGTCGGCATAGAATCGGCATAAATTGGAACCACGAGAGAGAAAACACGGGGGGTGCTTAAATGTAACCACTAGCATGGTGTGACGGACTACGCTTTCCAATGGTTCGTTTAGATACTTCAAAAGTTGCATCACTTATTCCACTCTTGCCTCCTCTTTGCGAGGTCCAAAATACACCGCTCGAGATGGAGATTAGATTTCAAAAGGTTAAGAACATAAAGAGCTAAAACGACTAGAGTGAGGGGGAGTCTCTCTCGCGGGTGGAGATTCTCTTTGGCGCTGGAGGGAGGGAGGAACTGAGGAGGCAGGAGGCTTTTGTCATGCACTCTCCTCCTTCCTTGGGATGTGGATTTTTTCCACGAGAGAAAATGTTGCTAGTATGGCGCCGGCAAAAAAGGAAGCCAGAAAGAAAATGTAAGATATCTTTGTCGCTATAATATTCGAAAGAGTTCTGTATTATGCCGGTAGCTAATTTGGCATTTCGCGACTATCTCTCCTTCCCGCAAGTGGAAAAATGAGAGATTTTCCTCCCAGATTCTGCGGGGAAATGAATGGGAGCGAAGAAAAACACGCAGGGGAGTAGAAGAGAAATAAGGGGGAGAGAAAGACATTTTATTGCGCATTCTTTGGGTCTTGCCCAAGAGTCCGCGCCTCCGCGGCCACCCAGATAAATCGGATAGGGCTAGGTGAGGCCATTCGAGCAATTCCCTCGGCTAATTCCCGACGCCTACTTTAATGGGAGGGAAGGAGGGGGGGGGGAGTTTACAAAACAAGCGGGGAAACGGTGGAACGCGAGGAATTTCCCGCCGGTGTTTTTATCCGCAGTCCTTCCCCTCCCAAAAAAACCGCCTGAAAAAAGGATGGAAGGGGTGCGATTTGAAGGCGGTTTTCCTTCATATTGTCATGCATTCTCATTGTGAAGCAGTTGGGAAAGCTAGGTCGCTTCTTTCCGAAGCAGGTCGACGCTTTCTCCCCCCCCCTCCGCGAGCATAGCGTAACGCGTTCCATTCTCCCCGCCCGCCCAGAGGAGAACTTTTGTTGAGCATATGCCCATTTTCTGTCGCCCGCCGCCTTCGCTCAAAAGGGAGCGGAGGGGACGAAGGGAGATATTTTTACACCCTCCCGTCCCGCCTAGCGAGTGTAGTAGTGTAGTAGTGCGTGTATGCAAGGAGGGAGGACGAAAGAAAGCAGGTTGAAGTCGAACAGGATGCCAGGAGAGGAACAATACGGACGAGCGACGACGGAATGGGAAAAGTGGGCGGCTCAATGCTCCGCACCTATATTTCGGCTGAAACTAGTCAATGTGAGGATGTACTGCAGGCTGCCCAACGTGGTGATGCCCCTTCCGAACCTGCCTGTCATCGACAGCGACAATTCCGGTTCTGAGACATTTTTCGTGCAGTTTGATATCGAAGTGATCCACCACCAGTATAGTAGCAGCAGCCGCAACTCCTCGTCTTTCCACCAGCATCTTTTTTTGCAGCTCGACGCCACCATCTCCTTCTCCAACCGCCGCCGCCGCAGCCCAGCTCGATCATGGAAACGGCCGCGGCCGCGGCCGCGCGCCGCCAGACCTCAGACCTCCTCCTGGATTTCGGTGGCGCGCGGCGTCGGCAGCGGCAGCGGCCGTTTCCATGATCGAGCTGGGCTGCGGCGGCGGCGGTTGGAGAAGGAGATGGTGGCGTCGAGCTGCAAAAAAAGAT
>JAAUYJ010028205.1_pt1 | contig 18560 bp, 15 predicted proteins | sample 7278031 | NCBI WGS metagenome assembly JAAUYJ01 (sample SAMN14350222, study PRJNA611818) | marine sediment metagenome | isolation source: surface marine sediment (1.8m) | place: French Polynesia: Moorea | collected 2018-08 | reverse complement strand
GGATGCGCCAGGTCGTTCACAGTGATAACGTTTCCTTCGACCGTCACTCCAAAGGCGAAAATCTACTCCTTCCTTTTCCCGATCCACCCTTAACGGGTCAGGTGTGCCATGGGTATACTTGCTCTCGCTCCATAATTTCTGATGATGCTAAAACTTTGCCCACTTCAAAAAACCCTCCTCCGCTCAGCATCTCGCTCAACCGCTTTTGAAGAGAGACGCCTCCTACTTCTCCTCTTTTCGCCCCTTTCCCCCATCTCTCTTTCCCCCGTTTCGGGAGGGTCCCAAGGGGGCAATTGGATCCTCGACGAACTCGAGCTGAAGAGGCGAAAAAAAGGAGAGAGGAAGAAGATGCGAAGGAGGAGGATGAATAAGGTCCGCCCGCCTTTGGCCATCGAGAAAAAGGGAAACTCGGAAAGAGCGAAAAGAAATGTGAAGAGGGGGCACTCATACTTTTTTATGGGCAACGCTGCTGTTTTTTTCGTCTATTAAATTTTAATGGCTTAACAAGTATGAGTAACAATAATTATACTTTCTTTCCCGTCGCACCGGTAGTAGCATACGGTAGTAGATTTTTTTCTTCGTCGTCCGTCGGTCTGTCGGTCGCTCTCGCTCTCTCTTCTCCTCCTTCTTGTCAACACCGACAAAAACTGCAGTCGGGTTTCTTTTTTTAGGACGTACGATGCATAGGCATGCGTGGGAGGGGAGGGGATGGGAGAAAGAAAAGGAAACGGCTTGAAATGGGTAGCATGGTTCTTGAAACGCCGCAGTGTTGAAGGGTGGGTGGGGGAATGAATGCTGGGTGATTTAAAACACTGTGAAATTTTTGCTGTATGTTCTTTCCCGCCCAGGATTGCGTGCCTGCGTGCATAATGGAACGTGTGTAGAAGAGCAAGCCATGTTCGCCTCGAGTCTCCAAGCGGGCAAAATTATGTTGAATTGAGATTCGGGAAATCGGGAAAACTGGATGTACTGTAGCTTTAGCCAGGTCCTTCAGAGTTGGACATGGGGGATGTGTGCTTTTTTACAAAAAAAAGTTGAAATGGAACTTTATGGGAAAGGTGAAAAGGGGGGAGAGGATGGAACTTCTTTCCTCCCCTTTCGTATACGGCGAGAGGCTGAACGGGAGGAGGAGGAGGCGAGGACGACGGCGGCGACGGCGAAGTCTACGCGGAGGAAGGAAGGAAGGAGGAGGAAAGGATATTATGCATGCAAGGCCCGGCTGGAATATGTGGCCTGGCCTGATGAAAAAACGGTAAAATGTTGTACGTCTCTCTCTCTCTCTCTCTCTCTCTTCCTTCTTCTTCCTCCCACCGCTCTTCATTCTTCTCTCTCGAGTTTTCTTCTCCTTCGCTTTCGCCGCTGCGAGCCAAGGGTCTCCTTCGAGTACTGTACTTAAGTCGTGATATATGGCGGTTTGCAGCAGAGTACCTTGAGCACCGGGGGAGGGAAAATTTTGACTACACGCTTCCTCCTCCTTCTTTCGGAGTCTTGGTCGCTCGGAGGCAAGAGAGAAGGGGGGAACGCAATTATGCTTCTTCAGAGAGGAGGAGAGCTAACTGCTGTGCGTATGCAATAAGGTGACTGCAGCCTGGGCAAATATTAATAGGAGGCCTCCGCCGTCGATTTGCGTGTACGTACGTACTGCAGCAGGGGTGGAAGAAGGAGAAAGGTAACTAACTTTTACGCACTTTCGTCACACGATGAAACGACGTTCGGAAAACAACTTTTTCTTTCCCCCTTTTTTTCCCGCGAAAGGTGAGAATGCTTGAGAATGCTTGGCATGTCGCTGTTGTTGAGGCTTGAAAGGGAGGGGGGAGTTTTTTGGGGGAACTGGGGAAGGGGAATTACAGAAGCAAGGCACTGAGGCGACGGCCACTTCAAAGGCCGCCGTCCGAATCAATTAGGTCCAACTTTCCTGAGAGGGCCTTTTTCTTCTCGCCGAGGAGGAGGGGGGGGGAGGATCAATGAGGTTCCATGATACAACGTTGTTGTACATACGAGCATGTGTGGAAGAGACGAGGAAGGAGGGGAGAATGTAAGTACAATCGTAGTAGGTATTAAGGGTATATCGTGGTGGCGACTTCGAAAAGGCCTGAAAACTCTGCTGCTGCAAATAACGACTGAGTTGCTTCAAGACGGTGAAACGATAAAACAGGTCGAGAGAGAGGGGGTATTAAGGAGAGGCTGCTTTTTTCGTCATTCTGCCCCCATTTTCGCAGGTAATAAGTAGCTATAATAGTTTGGTTGTAGAAAGGTTCGCCCGACTAATGAACGGCGAGCCACAAAGTCCGTCCGTCCTATTCAACGAGGCAATAATTCGCACCAGAAACTGTTTCTCACACTTCGCGGCACCTCCAGCCGTCCTTACTGTTGCACTTTCATATCTCTCCTGTGCGATTTGTCATTTTTTGAGAGTGTCACTTTTTCCTCTGCTTTAGCTGCTTCCTGTCCAGCGAGGCCTCCGTCCTGGTGGGCACCGGAGGCGGCTTCTTCACCTGCTGGGCAGAGGCGGGCCTGCTGCGACCAGGTGCGCCTGCTGCTGCTTCAGGAGGGACCTGAGGTGCCGAGATGGGACGGGGCTTCTTGGCGTCTCCAGATGAGTCCTCCTCGACGTCCACCCAGTCTTTCCTCTTGGGAGGTGCCGGGGGAGGAGGCTTCTGCGGTTTCTGTTTCTGTTGCTGCTGCTGCTCCTGCTGCTGCTGTGCGAGCGATTCCTGACTTTTGAAGGTCTGCAGCCCCTTGGAGGAGAAGCTCTCCCATGACTCCGGCTGCGGCTTGGGCTTGGAGATGGAGTCCTGCTTGGGCAGCTTCACCTTGATCTTCTCCGACCTTGGCATGGTCTTGGACCTCCCCTCCACCGACTGCTGCTGCAGCTTGACCAGGCTGGCCGGCTCCTTTGGCGAGGAGCTGCGCGGCCGGTTGATGCTGGCCAGCTTGCACTCCGACACCCTGGCGTGAGAGGGCGTGATGGAGATGACTCCAGGCCGCTCCTGGGGTAGCGTCGTCTCCAGGTAGGGCAGCTCCTCCCCATTGGAGTCTTGTCGGCCGAAGAGCGCTGCCTCATCCTCTCCACCAGAGGGCTTTTTGTTGGCCGAGGACTGGTCTGAGACATCGCTCCTCTCGGACTCGGAGAGGTCTCCTCCCATGCTCCCTCCCCCTCCTCCGGCAGCGGCCGCCTCAGCCTCTTTCTCCTCCTTCAAAGCCCTGTTCTTGTCCAGGGTTGGCTGAGGTGCCTGCTTTAGCCAGTTGTCCTCCACCGCGTTCAGCACCACGTGAATGAGGTCGTCTCCCTGCGTAGAAGGGAGCTGTTGCTGTTGTTGCTTCGGCTTGGCACCTGTCTTGTCCTGTTGTTGTTGTTGTTGTTGCTGCTGCTGCTGCTTTGCATGTTGTTGCTGCTGCTTCTCCTGTTGGAGCTTTTCATCCTCTGCCGCTTTATCTTCCTTCTTTTTGTCCCCCCGACGGAGGAACGAGGAGAAGAAGCTGCCGCCCTTCTTGCTGTCCTCTTTCTCCGCCTGCGGAGGTTGGGACGGCGGCTGCGGCTGCGGCTGCTGCTGCTGCTGAGCAGGTTCTTTTGTCGATCCTCCCTTGAAGGTCTCCGTGGCCTGAGCGAAGATCCCCACCATGTTCTTTCCCGGTCCGGCGCCTTCCTCTGGCACCGTCGGGGGAGGCGCCGCGGAGGAGGAGGGAGCAGGAGGAGCCGCCTGGCCGTTTGCAGCTCCGTCCTGCTGTTGTTGTTGCTGCTTCTTGAAAAAGTTACCCAGGGAAGACTGCCTGATGAGTCCCATGGCGCTCTCTGCCATGGACGTCGGCGCCGGCGCAGTCGACGCGGGAGAGGACGCCTCCTTCTCCTCCTGCACCGGCTCCGGCCTTGTCGGGGCGGGGGCCGCGGACGCCGCGATTGCGGGCTTTGGCGGCACCTTCGGGATGGGCACCTCCTTCAGCTTTCCCGACCTGGCGGGCAGCGGCGACCGCACCGGGACGTGCACGCCGAAGTTGGCGGCGGTCTCGGGGGGAGGGGCAACGTTGTCGTAGTCGAGGGAGGGAGTGGGGGCGCTCACTTTCTTCTTGGCACCTCCTGCTCCCCCTCCTCCGCCGGATATTGCTAGGGCCTTTGCCACTTCGTCCTTGTCGATGGCGACCTGTGCCACGGTCTTCCTGGCCTTGTGGCCCTTGAAGGCCGCCTGGATCTTGACGGCTGCCTCCTCCTCCGTCTCCGGTAGCTTCTTCTTCTGCTTCTTTTGCCTGCGCTTCTTATCCTCGGACTCTGCCTTCTTGCCCTCCTTGTACTCTTTGAACTTCTTTTGTATCACAGCGGCAGCCTTGTCCATCTCCTTGTCTTCGTCCTCGGTGCTGTCCGACTCGTAGTCGCTGCTGCCGACCCTCCCGCCTGCGCCCTCGCTCTCGCTGGAGGAGGAGGCTTGAGGTGGCTTGGCCGTCGGTGGGCCGGACGAGGAGGACGAACTGGAAGCGGAGGCGGCGGACTTGCGTCCCCCCTCCTCCTCCGAGCTGTCGCTGCCGTCCTCCCCGTCGTCCTCCCCCTTGGACTTGGACTCCGTGGCGGAGGATGACTCGTCTTCCTCGTCACCCTCCGACGAGGACGAGGACGGCCTCCTTCCCCTGCGCCGCTGCTTGAGCTTCCTCCTCATCCTGCTCCCCCTCCTTCTCTCCCTCAGCTTTCGGAAGAACCTCTGCAGCGTGATGGCGGCCGCCACCACGTCTCCAGGGTGCCGCAGCAGCTCGCTCCCCTCCTCCCGCAGGGACTCCTCTGGCAGGCTCTGCTTGGGGAACTGCTGCTGTTGCTGCTTCCGCCGGCCGGCCCTCTCGTCCACGCGGGTGGGGATCATCGGCGGTGGGCGAGGCGGAGGGGGCCTCGGGCGGGCAGGTGCTTTTTCTGTTCCTTTTGTTGTTGCCGCTGCTGCAGGTGGTGGTGGTAGTGGAGGGGTAGACGAAGGCTTTTTCGCCTCCTTGCGGACCTGGAAGCCTCGGAAAGCAGACTGGATCTGGACAGCAGCCTGAAGAGGAAAAAAACTCATTTTTTACTAAACCTGTACACAAAGGGGGGAATGGTGAATTTCATACCTGTTTAACCTCGGGATCCTTCAGATCTGGCAAGTCGTCCTCATCCTGCTCCTCCTTCTTTCCCTGCTGTTTCCGCTGGTTCTTGGCCTTGAAATCTCTTGATGCCGACTGGACATTGACTGCAGCCGTCACCGCCTCCGAGGCGGAGGTCATCTTCTTCCTCGTCTGGAAGCCCCTGTACACAGCCTGAATCTTGACGGCGGCGTCCTTGACACCGGCATCCTTGAGGTCGGGGAGATCCTCCTCCTCTTCCTCCTTCTTTTTCTTCTCCCTCGCCTCCTTCCTCTTCTTGAACCGGCGGTAGGCCAGCTGTATCTTCATGGTGGCGTTGACCACGTCGGACGTCGACTTCATCTGCTTCCTCACCTGGAAGCCCCTGTACACGGACTGGATCTTGACGGTGGCGTCCTTGACGCTCTCGTCGTTCAGGTCCGGCAGGTCCTCCTCGTCCTTGGTCATACGGATCACCGGGATTGTCGGCGGTTTCCTCCCCGCTCCGGACGCGGCCTGCTTCTTCCTCCTCTCCTCCTCCTCCTCTTTCCGCCTGGCCTCCTTCCTCCTCTTGTACCTCTTGTAGGCACTCTGTATTTTGATTGCGGCATGCACTGTCTCAAAGGTCTGTTTCCTGGATCGGAAGCCGCGGTAGGCGGACTGGATCTTGACCGTAGCATCCTGTACTCCCTTGTCCTTCAGGTCGGGGAGGTCCTCCTTCTCCTCCTCCTTCTGCCTCTCCCGCTTTCTCTGGAGGAAGCGCCTGTAGGACTTTTGTATCTTCATCGCCGCCCCCACCACCTCCATGGTGCTCCTCATTTGCCTGCGGGTCTGGAAACCCCGGTACACGCTTTGGATCTTGACGGCGGCGACCTTGACGTCTTTGCTGTTGAGATCGGGGAGATCGTCGTCCTCTTCCTCCTGCTTCTTTTTCTCCGCCGCTTTTCGCTTGAGGAATCGCCGATAGTACCTCTGTATGGTCATGGCTGCCGAGACGACCTCCAGGGTGTGCTTCATCTGCTTCCGCGACTGGAAACCGCGGTAGACCGACTGGATCTTTATGGTCGCCTCGGCCACGTCTTTCGATGTGAGATCGGGTAGGTCGTCGTCATCCGCCGCCTCCACTTTCGCCTTCCCTTTACCATCGCCTCCAACTGCCTTTTGGGGCTTTTTGCTGTCTTTGGGCGCAGGAACTGCTTTCCTGGGAGGCTCTTTCGGTCGAACACCTCCAACCCCTGCTGGAGCGGGAGCTGCGGACGCGGCCTTCTGGTTAACTTTCTTCTCAACCACTTTCTTGCCCGATGTCGACGTTCCCTGAGTATCGACTGCCACTGCTTTGGAGCTCCTCACTTGGTGTCCGCGGAAGGCTGCCTGGATCTTCACAGTTGCGTCTTGGACGTCTGCTGATTTGAGGTCAGGCAGATCTTCAACTTCAGCTTCGACTTTCTGTGGCCGGGATGAAGTTTCCTTTTTCTTTCCCTGGGCCGGTTTTGCTTTCGATGGTGGAGGAGGGGGTGCTGGTCCTCTTTTCTGAGCAGCCTTCTTATCTTTCATTGCCTCTGCTGCTTTGTCTACTCCCTTTCTAGCTTGATATCCTCTGAACACAGACTGAATCTTGACAGTGGCATCCTGAACATCTTTGGCTTTGAGGTCAGGGAGGTCCTCCTCCTCTGCTTTTGCTTTCATAGCTTTGGTTGCTGAGTCAACACCTTTTCTTGCTTGGTAGCCACGGAACACAGACTGAATCTTGACTGTGGCATCCTGAACATCTTTTGCTTTTAAGTCTGGGAGGTCTTCCTCCACTTTCTTGGTCTTCATGGCTTTGGCAGCTGTGTCAACTCCTTTCCTTGCCTGATATCCTCTGAACACAGATTGGATCTTGACTGTGGCATCCTGCACATCTTTTGCTTTTAAGTCAGGGAGGTCTTCCTCCATTTTCTTGGTCTTCATGGCCTTGGTTGCAGTGTCAACCCCCTTTCTTGCCTGATATCCTCTGAAGACAGACTGGATTTTGACAGTGGCATCTTGCACATCTTTAGCTTTGAGGTCTGGCAAGTCATCCTCCTCCTTCTTGGCCTTCATGGTCTTGGTTGCAGACTCAACTCCCTTTCTTGCTTGATAGCCACGGAACACGGACTGGATTTTAACTGTGGCATCCAGCACATCTTTTGCCTTCAAGTCAGGGAGGTCTTCCTCCACTTTTTTGGTCTTCATGGCTTTGGTTGCTATGTCAACTCCCTTCCTTGCCTGATATCCTCTAAAGACAGACTGGATCTTGACTGTAGCATCCTGCACATCTTTTGCCTTGAGTTAAGGAAGATCATCTTCTAGTTTTGATGCCTTTGTCTCAGTTTTCACTTCTTTTCTTGCCTGATATCCACGGAACACAGATTGGATCTTAACTGTGGCATCCTGAACATCTTTACTCTTTAGGTCTGGAAGATCCTCTGTTGTCATAGCTCTTTGTTTTCCTTTTATTTCTCCCTTCCTCACTTGGAATCCTCGGAAGACTGATTGTATCTTGACGGTGGCAGCTTGCACATCTTTACATTTGAGGTCCGGTAAGTCTTCTTCCTCCTTTGAGTTTTTGGGTTTTGTAGTTTCTTTTCGCACCTGATATCCACGGAACACAGATTGTATCTTGACAGTAGCGTTCTGCACATCCTTACAGCTAAGGTCGGGCAGGTCTTCTGCCTCCATTGCTTTCTTTTGCTTCTTTTGCACTACTTTTCGAGTCTTGTGGCCCCTGAACGCAGACTGAATTTTAACCACGGCGGCCTTCTCTTCCTCCGCCTCCTTCCTGGCCTTGAAGCCCCTGAACGCCGCTTGGATGACGAGAGCGGCCCTGGCCACCTCGAAGGCAGATTTCATCTCCCTTCGAGCCTGGTAACCGCGGAACACTGATTGAATCTTGACCGTCGCGTCCTGCACCCCCTTGTCTCTCAGATCGGGCAAGTCCTCCTCCACTTGCTTCACTTTCTTGTCGGTGGTACCCGTCTTGCGGGTTTGGAATCCCCTGAACACTGACTGGATTTTGACGGTGGCGTCGGCCACCTCCTTAGAGTCCAAGTCCGGAAGGCCAAGTTCTTTCTCCTTCTGCTTGTTCTTGAAACGCCTCCTTCCCTGGAAGCCCCGGAATGCGGACTGAAAATAGGGAAATGAAATAATCGATGAGTTTTACAGTTGGAATTTGCTGCATCAGCTAATTGACCCACCTGAATCTTCATTGCCGCTTGAGCAGTTTGCACCGTCGACGACATCGTCCTCCTGGTCTGAAAGCCCCTGAACACGGACTGGATCTTCACAGCCGCCTTGGCGACGCCCTCGTCGTTGAGGTCAGGCATCTCCTCATTCTGCTGCTGCTGCTGCTGCTGCTGCCGACGACGATTAGGCTCCGCCGGCACCAGGCTGAACTCCTCCGCCGCCTCCCTGTACCGCTTGTAGCTGTCGCTCCTCTTGAGTCCCCTGGCGGCGGCCACGGCGAATCCGTCCTCGCTGGACTCTTCCGTGTCCACCCTGGCCAGGGTCCGCTTGGGCGACCCCCCTCCGTCCACCTCCATCTCCTCCTCTCCGCCGTCCGCCTGCTCCAGGGCCCGCTGGTAGGAGTCCTGCCTGGCGCTCCACCCGCCCTTCCTCCGCTCCTGAGCAGTAGGGGGAGGTGGCGCGTCTGCGCCGGCCCTGTCGATGGCCTGCAGGTACGAGTCCTGCCGCTTGGCCTTGGTCACCCGCTCGTTGACCACGCCCGCGTACTGTTCGCCGTTCCCCTCCGGCGAGGTGGCGGCGGCGCTTCCGCCCATGGCCCGCTGGTAGGAGTCCTGCCGCACCTTCCAGCTGCGGACGTTGCCGCTCTGCCCGGAGGAGGTGAGGGGCATCTCCTCCTCGGGAGATCGAACCCCCACCGCCTGCAGGTAGGAGTTCTGTCTTTTCTTCAGAGACAACGGTTCATTAGCATGCTGCTGTTGTGGCGGCTGCTGCTGCTGCTGCTGCTGCACCGGTGGCGGTAGCGACGGCGGAGGCTGGTCGGACTCTGAGACCTGCCGGTAGAAGGACTGGATCTCTTGGATGTCCTTCCTGGTGCGGTATCCCTTGAAGGCCGACTGGATGGCCACTGCCGCCATCTCCTCCGCGTTCTGAGGATGCCGGTACTGCTGCTGCTGCTGCTGCTGCTGTCCTGGTTTTCTGGATTCTCCGCCGCTGTCGGAGTCGTCGTTGGGGAGGAGGGAGGAGCTGAGAATCGCTCTGGTGTAGGAGTCCTGAGAAAAAAAAGTATATTGATAACGATGCATTAGCAGAAAAGTACTGTAGCAGTAGCACAAAAGTTAAATTTTAAAAGTAGCAAAAAGAATGTCAACAACAGCTACAAAGGCGGCAACAATTGCAGCTTCTACATCAGCTTCAACAACAGCAACAACAACAGTTACAATTGCAGCAGCAGCAGCATCAACAATAGTAACAATAGCAGCAACAATGGCAAAAAAGCCAGAAACCAAATATTTTTTTTCTCTGACCTGCTTCTTCACCGGCGCCCTCCTGGTCATTCTGGGAGAGGAAGAGGCCGCTGCCGCCGCTGCTGCCGCATTGGCGTTGGCGTCTTCCTCCCTGATGGCGGACCTGTCGAAGCTGTCGCTGAAGCTGAGGGAGCCCGACTGCATCGCCCGCTGGTAGGAGTCCTGCTTGCGCATGGGCCTGACGCGCGTGGGCAGCGGAGTCAGCTCGTCCTCGGTGGACAGCTTCCCCACGGCGCGCAGGTAAGAGTCCTGCTTGCGGATGCGCTGCCGCCCGGGGGAGGAGGTCGGCTGCTGCTGCAGCTGCTGCATGGGCATGCTGCCAAAGGCCGCCACGTTGTCCTCCGTCTCGGGCGACATCTCCCCCACCGCCTTGAGGTAGGACTCTTGCTTCCGCATCTTGGGCGACCGCGTCGGCTGCTGCTGCTGCTGCTGCTGTTGCTGTCCGTTGCGGTCGCCGTCCTCGAAGGAGCCGCCGATGGCGCGGATGTAGGAGTCCTGTTTAGGAAGTTTTTTGTAATTTGTTTTTTTTAATTCAGAAGTGAAAGCCGTACCTGCTTCTTCATCTTTGCGTGTAGCTCCTTGCTCCTCCTGATGGCCTCCTCCGCCTTGAGTCCCGACTCCACCGCCGCCTCGTACGAGCCCTGCTTCCGCACGGGGTACTTGCGGGAGGAGGAGGAGGCGGACACGCCGCTGTAGATGGCGTTGGCGTAAGAGTCCTTTAAAAGAACACACAAATTAAATTTTCTTGTTGTTTGGTGGATTAAAATTTCCCATTTTCTCACCTGTTTCGTCAGTGGGAGCTGCGATCTCCGGTTGATTTCCTCGACGAGGTTCCTGCCGTCGTCAGAGGTGCTGGGGGAGTTGAGCGATCCTCTGCTGCCCACCGCCGTTCTGGAAGGGGGGGCTGCAGCGCCTGTCGACGCCGACGGGGCCACGGGCGAGCGGTCCGAGTACATGTAGGAAGCCCTGGAGGCGGCGCTGCCCACCATGCCGGCCACGGCGGCCACGTCCGGGCCGGTGGTGGCCATCATGGACGCCGCCGAGGTGTGGGCGGCGCCCGTGCCCATGTCGAAGCTGGGCTCCGGCGCGATGGGCTTGGGGCCGCAGAAGCTCGTCTCGATGGCCATGGTGCCGGGGGAACCGCCGGACTTGATGGTGGAGTCGGAGCTGAAGGAGCCGAACCTGGAGCCGCGGCTGGCCGTCACCCCGGCGGAGGCGGAGGGCGTCGTCCCCTCCGTCGCCCCTCCCACTCCCGCTCCGCCGACGCCCCCGCCGGAGGTGCTGGAGTATCTGCGAGTGCGGTCGATGGGGTCCCTAAGGTCGGCGGCGCTGGCGTCGATCATGCGGAACTGCCGCTGCGAGTAGGGCCCAGCCGTGGTGGCCGCCGTCGACGACGCGGTGGAGGTGTAGGAGGTGGCGTCGTATATGGCCCCGTAGCCGCCGTAGCCGCCGGCGAACCCGCCCACCATGTACCCTCCGACGCCGCTGGAGTCGCTCCTCTCGCTCGTCCTCCGCACGTAGACGTCCCTCACCCTCTCGTTGGGGCTGACCCCGCCGCGCTCCAGGCCCTCCGTCGGCCGGAGGATGTCCAGGCCGGGGTAGCCCTCGCGGTAGTTGAGCGTCACGGATTGGTCTCGCCGAACCTATATATACAAGAGGAAAGGGGAAATAATTGCTGTATCAAGCAGTCGACATAAAAAGTTTTCGATCGTTTCCCCTTATACAGTACATGTAGGGCGTGACTAAAAGAGGCCATTAAAAATGAATGTTCACGGTTGTCCCCCACCCCGCGAGCGGCCTCTGCCAAGTATGAAAAGATTCGTTGCACGCACAGTATATACTGTGAATATATATCCTGCTTGTTCTAAAAAAAATTGGTGGGCATTCAGGCCTGCAGTGCCTTGCGGTAGCCATTATCTTGACTTCAGCACCTCGCTTGCGATATGGATTATGGAACCGTGTGTGTGTAATGTAGGCATGGTGTTTTTGTGGCCTTGGGAGTGGCGCTCGCTCGATCGCGGCTGAGAGTAATGACGGTAATAATGAGGGTTGATCGCAGGGTCCGCCTTCGAAGAAAAGGCGAAGAAGAAGGGAGGCGGAATCGTCGTCGCCCGTGGGGGGAACCGTCCTCAACTGTTTTTCTTTCTTTTTTCCCGACAGTATGCGTTTTTGGTTGCACGGTCTGTGTACCTTCATTTTACACAGGTAGGCATACGAGAAGTGCAAGGAAAACCGCATAGAATTATGGAACACGAATCAAGTTTCTTCTCCATTTTTTTCTGCCAGGCCCTTGTCCTACACCTAGCTATTTTCCCGCAATGAAACGAAAAAAATTCTTTCCAGATCCCAGATTGGCTTATCGTCCTTGAAGCGCGTTCCATCCCTTTTCTTCTCGCTGCCCTCTGCCCTCTGCTTCTCCACCATTTTCCGTTCTACCTCTGCTATTTTTTCTCCCCGGGCTTTCCCAAATCTTTTCGTATTTCTTTCGTTTCCGCCAGAGCAGTCGCGAGTCGGGGCAGAAAAGCGAAGGCACGGTAATAATGGTTGGACACGCCATTTCCACCACCCTTCGTCCGCCCTTTGCATGTGGTACGGAATCCGCCAAACCAAGGCGACGCTCTCAACTGGAATATTTTTACTGTACTGCTCAGGGCGAACATGTAGAGTAATCTTTGCTTTTGCCTAGTAGAGATCGTTGAATACTTATAAAACTTTCCCCATCTCTCGCCTCAGCAGCTTCCTTCCCTACAGCATTCCTACCGACTGTACTCTGCTAGAAAAGTAAGGGGGGGAAACAGGTCGCAAGAAACCTGGGGCCGACAGAGGAGGATTCAGCGCCAAGAGAATCTCCCCCCGTTTTTGTACTGGAACGGCACGACACTGCCTCCCACGCTTTTCCCCTTTTCCTTTCTCGGCTCGTAACTTTTGTACGAAAACTTTTCCCCCGACGCCTACTCTTACTTTTTTTCTTTTTTTTCCGGCCTCCTTGAACCCGATCCCTCTCCCTCCCACGCTCAGCATTGTCCTTATTTCTTTGATCTCATATGTGCCAATCTCACCTGTAGTATCTCCCTCTCGGCCCCGTTGTCCTCCAGGCGCCCGAGGAGGCTCTGGTAGTTGCGGGCCGAGCGGCGGTTGTTGTCCTCCATTATGCCTGCGGAGAATTCAAGGAATGAAGACGACAGCACAAAAACTCTCTCTGGCGGCGGGCGCTTCTGGTACGAATGCAAATTTTGGAGTGGGAAGGCGGGGCAGAAATCCGAAGCTCGCACTCTAACTTTGCTCCTCCCACGGGCTAACTAATGTGGAAAGCACTCTTGATATGTGGTGGAGGGCCTCCTCGGAGGAGGAAGAGGCGTCGAGGAAGCCTCTCAACTTTCTTTACCCTAACTTATTCTTGCTCTTGTCTACATCACTTCTACCGTACTTCTGTGGGGGACAAAAAAGGAACTGAAAGAAGGGGCCCTTCAGTTGACCACGCAAAGCGCCAATTTCGTTGGGAAATATTCAGTTCTCACTTGAATCGTAAGTCGACGGGTACTGAAATCTTGAGGCGTCCTGGTCCCTCCGCCAGGCGCTAGACTGCTGCTGGCACTGCTGCTGGCACTGCTGCTGCTGCTGCTGCTGTTGCTGTTGCTGAGCCGGTACCTCCTCCGGCGGAGATATCTCTAGTGACTTCACGCTGATGTCCTCGACGGAGGCCATGGGGGCTGGGCCGCGCCTCCGCTGCACGAAGGGGAGGTACCCGCCGCCGTAGCGCTGCCGTATCCGCTCGCCGCGCGGCGGGCCAGAGTCCGGCTGCACGTTGTACGGCTGGTACCCCGTGGCCGCCGCCGCCGCCGCCGCCGTGTCCCCGCTGACGCCGCCCCCGACGCCCGTCGTCGCCCGGCCGCTCATTCTCGGGCATTATTCTTCGGGCGCGGGGCTGGCGCGAAAGGGAGAGGAGGGCCGAAGGAGGTGCGAAAACTCCCACCAACTGTGGAGGTAAAGACAGGCGAGCTCCAGGTCTTTTTTGCCCCGTGTAGATAGACGAGGGAGACTGTGCGTAATTAATGACTTGTTTCTCCCTTGTTCTTGCTCCTCCTCCGGAGTCCACTCCCGTGGGAAACTAATTCCCCATTACCTGCCCTCCACTGGCTGGGCCACAATGGGTTGGTTGGCCCTTTCAAGCTCTGGCGCCACACAACGAAAAACAAAGCAGCTTCCTCTTTTTTTTAAAAAAAACCTTTGCTAATTTAAATCACACGTTTTGTACACTTGCGGGACCGGTCTTTCCCTCCGCAAATGCTCTTTGGCTCCGCTCCTCTCTCTTTCTTTTTGTGCTGTTATCACAATGCGTTTTGGCGTTTTACGGGTAAGGGCACACGCGTGACTTCCAAAATTCGACTCCCGATCCTTTCCCCCGGGCGATCGAGGATCGGCACTTTACGACGGTCGTCGGTCGTCGCTTGGGCAGGGGGAGCAACAACTAATAGAGGGGGAGGGGACGACAACACAAGCAAAGCAAAAGCGGCTTCCTCCTCCTCCTCCGTCCGTCCGTCCCTCCTCCGTTGGGCACACTCCTCCTCTTTCTCTCTCTCCCTCTCCAGGCGTCCCCTTCTTCGGCTAGGGCCATTCTTCTACTGCCTTTTTCCCCTCTTCCTCTTCCTCCTTCGACACTCCTAAGGGTCCCTCTCTATCCTCCCCCTACATTTCCCCCGTGCGCATACCCCTCCCCTCCTCCCCCTCAAAGCGGGAAGAAAAGAGAAGTTGGGAAGGGAAGGGGGCTCTCTCCCTCCTGCCCATGATCGATACACGAGAGTCGGAGGAGGAGGAGGAGGAGGAAGGCGGCTTTCACAACCATCGATCCTACTATACTACTGGCGGACGAGGAGAGCAGCAGCGGGCGGGAGAAAGCCGGCCTGGGAGGGAAAGGAAGGTGGGGGAGGAGGGAGGGGGGGATTTCTTCCCATTTTGAGGACGAATTCCTAAGGGTTGTTCATGCACTCTCCTCCTGCTGCCTTCCCCCCCCCCGCTCGGCGCCGGCCTCCTCCTCCTCCTTGTGCCATGCCAAAGAGGAGGAGGGCTTGTCTTGCGCGTGAACAAGTAAGGAGGTGGTGGAGCCGGGGGGGGGGGGGCTCGGAGTGGAAGAAACAGAAGAGGGCGAGCGCCTTTCTAACCCACTTTCCGAGCAGGCGGCGGCGGCAGGCAAAAGCAAAGACAGCTACTACAGTGCTCGATCGGGAGGCGAGAAGAGCCCTTTCTGTCCGTCCTCACACTTCCCTCCCCTCCCCTCCCTCCCCCATTGGCACCGCCCGCCGAACACCGCCCAAGGAGGAAAGGGGGGAGGGAGGCCTCTTTCCTCCTCGCTTTCAGAATGGAGAGCAAGACAGGCTTCCCTTCCCCTCCCTCCCTCTCTCCGTCTTTCCCCTTTCTTTCTTCTCTTAGCCTTCGCCGCTGCAAGCCGAAAGCTGGCGTTAAGCCCTTCACCCCCCTCCCCTCCCTCCTCCTTTTCCTTCCAGTAAAATGGCTTGCGGTCGCCTTCCGACTTTATAACGGGCGGCAGGGCGGGGGTGTAGGCCGGGAGAGGAGCGGAGGGAGCCGAGGCAAACTCGGCAGTTCTGCTACTGCAAAGTTTCTTCCCCCAACTTTGAAGTCGCCTTTCTTGCTACTTGGTTGCACGCCCTGGCATGAAAAAAAGTTTCGCTTCTCCTCTCCGGATTGACAGTGGGGGGAAACACATACAACAAAGGAGGAAAATGGGCCTCTTGTTCCGCAATCTTGGAGAGATGTGCTGATGGTTTTTTAAGTGTGCGCGTCTGCAGAGCCTGCTTTCGAAACCATTCAAATTCTGGCGTCGCGCGTCGGTCGGGGCCCTCCCTTCGGAGTGAAAAAAAATAATAGCAGCAGCAAAAATAGTGTGGATCGCAAGCGCAGCAGCAACAAGAAGGCCGTCGGCGGCTTTTGCTGCTTCCTCCCTCGGCCTCAGCATATAGCAGAAAGAAGGGGAGTTTCCCCCCCTCATTGTGCTGTACGGTCGGTACAGTGGGTGGTTGGGTGGGCATGGGTGGGTAGTGTGGTCCCCTCTGGGAATCGAGTCGAGGTCGCCCTCCCTTCCTCCGCGCGTGAGGGGGGGGAAAGGCGGTTGGGGCGCCAAGAGAGGGGGGGAATGCGACGAAATTTTCGCTCACTGCTTTCAAATAAATTAAAAGCATTTCCGCCGTCGTTTTGAAGGGGAAGTACTGCACGTACGGCGTACATTCGAAGTGGACAGGTAGGGGGTGTTAAGATTGATAATTCTCTGCCGTAAACGTCCTCTCTCCCGCTGTGCCCGTGAAGGTCGGAGCGGCAATGTTGGTGGGGAGGTAGGAAAGAGGAGAGATGGGTGTTTGGTGGGTCGAGTGGCGGCGGAGAGGCCTCTTCTTCTTCTTCCTCCTCCGCAGAAACATTTCTCGCCAGTTTTGCACTTCCACGGTCCCTCCTCACGCAAGGACGAGAAGGAAGGCTGCGGAAAGAGGGGGGGGGGGGGACGCGCGCGGCACACCATCGAGAGGCGCCAGCACTACTCCAAAGGAGGGGGGGTTCGTTTGGAAGGAGGGAGGCCGCGAAGCAGGCGGAGGAGGAGGACGGTTTTCGGTGGTGACGGCGGGAAGGGGAAAAAAGGGGGGGGAACGAGTAGGTACCTGGCGTGTAACGACGCAAGGAAAGAAGTCGCAGGACACCACAAGGAAGGTCTCCACAGGAAAAGAAGGGGCGCGCGAAAAAAACCGGCGGCGAAGGAATGCTTTCTGATAATAATATAAATGATTTCATCTGCCAGAGCGGAAAAAGTCAACCGAGCCCGACGACGACCATCATTCATGAATTCTTTCCCTTTCGCTCCGCGCCCGCCGATCTCATTTCGTATCCCCCATCTTCCGGCGGCGGCGGGGGGAGAAAAACCATTCGGCCGCCGTCCTTCTCCGACCGTCCGCAGTCGGCCCTTCTCCCGCTCCCAACTGGTAGGGGGTCGGCAAACACTCTTCCTGCCGCCGCCGTCCGCCCAGCACTTCTTCGGCCCCCCCTCCTTATCCTTATCCGGGTTAAGTGGGGCTTTTTCAAACAGCGCCAATGCAGAAAAGGGAACGAAAACAGAGGGAGATTGAGGAGGGAAGGGAGAGGAGAGTTTCTCCGTCTCATGCCGGCACCTCTCAGTTCTGCAATCAAATCAATCTCGAGAGGAGAAGCGTTTCTGCGCAGCGATGGAAAACGCGGGCAAGGTTATTTCTTTTACCATTTTTTGTGCAGAATGGTGCGTTTGTTATGCATATGCCATCTCTTTTTTTTTTGGCGAAACGCTACAATTTAATCATAGCTTGAAGAATGAAGAGGCGACCCCGTCCTGGGAGGGGAGCGCGAACATGTCCCGTTGCAGGTTGGACTTGTCCTTGAGCCTAGCCTGCAGAACGGAGTGCTCCAGAACGCCGATGCGGACGTTCATCGCTGTCACCTGCGATATATTCAAAATGATATCCTCACAAAAGTTACGTTCAAAAATGAAAAAAATACCTCTTGTTTCATCCTAGTGAGCGCCCTCCTCACGTTGACCAGCGGCGTCCCGTCCGTCATGGAGCTCCCCCTCTCCTCCATCTCAGACTTAACGGCCTGGCACATATTATTAAAAAAGTGTGGGAAATTAGTTCCTACTTTGCAAGAGCATGAGTAGTACCTCAAGCTCGTCTGCGATGGCCGCCAGATTGCGAGACCTCTCTGTGACCCCGCCCGACACCGTCCTGCGCACACAATCGGAAGGCCAATTAGTAGATAGTTGGAGAAAGGGTGTTGGAGAGCCGTGAGATAAAAGAAGGGTCTTAGAAAGGGGGGGAAAGCCCAGTGCAAAGAAGAAATACCCTTTTCCCCCCTCCAAGTATCTTTCTTGCCTGTACTGCTCCTTGGCCGCTGCCAGCGAGTCCGATAGCGTCCTGAGCTCCGCCAGCGGCGCCTCCAGCTGCGAGTTGAGGTACTTCTCCCTGGAGGATATCTTCTCCAGCGTCCTGGCGATGTCCCCGTGCAGCTTGTCCAGGTGCACCCTGGTGGTGACGAGCGCCTCCTCGATCCCCGAGCGGTAGGTGTGCATCTGCTCCAGGTGGGTGCGCCAGTCGCGGTTGTCCACCCGCACGGTCACCTTCAGCTGGGGCGCCACCCGCTCCACCTCCAGCTTCCACTCCTCCGCGTCGGTGTTGGACTGAGAGAGATGTAATCAGCGTCGGTGGAGAAACTTAATCGGATTTAATGTGGGGAATTTCCATATGGCATGGTGGATTAATGATTTTTGTCATATCCCACCTGCAGTATCTCCTCCGGCCTCTGTGCCGCGGCCGCCGCGGCTGCTGCGGCGTTTGTTGAGTTTGGCCTCCCGCCCATGGCCGTGAGCTCGTTGATGTGCAGTATGTCCTCGTCCTCCTCCTCGTCCGAATAGTTGGCCGCCATCTCCTCCTCCACCTTGTCCAGGTTGAGCTCGGCCTCGTCCTCTGCCGCGCCCTCCTCGTCCCCGGTCTCCACCGGCGGCTCCGGGCGGCCCCACTTGAACACGGTGGCGCGGAGGGCCTCGTCCGCAAGACGGTCCAGCACGAAGATGGCCTGCTCGCCGTAGCCCTGAAGGGAAAAAAAGAAGCGGTCATTGAAGGAACCATAATTGTAGCTAAACCACAACCGATAGTTGTTTCATGAGACCAGTAGGGTTATAACGAGGGATGCAACAGGGATAGAAACGGCGCAATTTTCTCTCTTTTGTGTTGCACTCACGACGGACGTACGAACGAGCGAACGTGCCCTTTCCGTCAATCACCCCAATCCCCGGCAGCCTTATCCTTCTTCTTTGCAAAGCGAGGGGGGGGGGAGCCAGCTCTAGCCTGACCTGGCAAGATGCATTCACACTACAAGCCTTGACGAGGAGCCTTTGGTGAGGCTGGATGCACCCCTTGGCAGGGGGCGGGGATGAGCCAAGGGAACTGCTGGCCCAGC